>ERZ842401.7431-NODE-7431-length-11209-cov-10.638426_pt1 | contig 11209 bp, 1 predicted proteins | sample MGYA00521270_ERZ842401 | MGnify/ENA primary metagenome ERZ842401 (study PRJEB31892, sample SAMEA3878208) | bioreactor metagenome | biome: Moose rumen | place: Sweden | collected 2011-10 | study: EMG produced TPA metagenomics assembly of the PRJEB12797 data set... | reverse complement strand
CAATCCCCAATCCCCAATCCCCAATTTATTTTAGATATAAGATTATTATAACAATAATGTTAATGATATTATTATTTTTTAAAATTATTATGCTAAGTAATATAACTTCAATATTATATATATTTTATTTAGATATTTATAACTCTTTAATTATTATCTGGAATATTTGAATCAATATAATTATATATATCATCCATTTCCATATGCTTTTCATTCTCTTTTTTGATTTGTAATGCAATATTAAGATTAACTTTATCCATTTTAAGCCATTCAAAATATATATTTCCATCTAAATATTTTTTTAAATTTAGTTTAGTTTCACATATTAATTTACTTTTCTTTCCAGTTTTATTTCTAATTTCTACTATTAAATCTTCATTTTCATCAGTTATGATGAAATGAATAAATTCATACCATTGAGGAGTAGAAGTTTTATCTAGTACTTTTGTTGTTGGCCCACTTTGATCTCTTTCAAGCCTACATAAAACAAAAAGGTCTGATTTTGTTGGAAAATTATAAGCTTCAATAACACCAATATGCATTATAAGAGGGTAATACTCTATATTTTTGAAGGGTATAGTATTAGCTAAACTAATAAACCCTGTAAAATTACAAGATAAACCTTCAATTGATATTATATCTTCTTTTATTATTCCTATTTTAAATTGATTGATAAGAATTTTAGCTTTTCCATATTCTTTTCTTTTTCCTTTTTTTTCTTTATACAAAATTATATTATATTCATCTGATAATAATGAATTAATAGGAAAAGAAAAATATTTATTAAAAGAGCCATCATATGAATATCCTGTTGATATATTATTTATTTCAACAATCCAATATACATCATTTTCTTTTTGAATATTATTGATTCTCTGAAAATTCATATTAAATGATAATTGAATTGATGGTTCTTCAAATATAATTTCATCTACAAAATTAATTTTATAATTACCTAAAGAATTTTTTATTATTTCTTCTTTACTTTCATTTAAATCTAAATTAATTTCCTCAGAATAATTTTGTCCATCTGTACTCTTAATTGTCAAAGTTGTTTGGTCAATATATTCAAAATAAAAAAAATCCAAAAATTTTCCAAATTTACTATATCTCCAATATTCATCATCTTTTAATTTAATCATACAATATATATTCTTATTATCTTGAAGACTTTCTAGTTTAACAATTTTTGTTTTATTCTTAAATGGAACTTCTTCAAAAGAAATTTCACCTGGTCCAATTAATTGAGTAACCATATCTAGATATTTATCATTAAATGCTTCAATTTTTCCAGGTGTCATATTTTTTATTGGAATTTTTGTTTCATATAATACATTATTTTTATTTAGTTTATTTAAAATTTTTATCGATAATTCACTAGTTGAATAGCTAGGAATACTTAAATAAAATAATTCGTTCCATTCTGGATAATAATTAAAATCAATGCAACGAGTTTTTTGCTCTTCATCACCTAATTTTAAAAGGCAATAAGCACTACTACTTGATAAAGAATTCAATTTTTCTTTTATTTTTTTTATTTGGACAGCAACTGTTGCTCTTTCTACAGTAATTTTTTTAATTTCCTCTTCATATTCATCAAAATCTGACTTTAAATTCTTTGTTTTCATTATTAAGAAATGAACTGAACCTTGATTCAAAGAAATTGTTTTTTTTTCAGGTTTATCAGATATTAACTCAAGACCTATTTTATAATATCCTAATTTTGTATTTTTAATAAGTCCACTTATAACTTCTATTTCAACATAACCTGATAAACTAGAAAAAGGAAGGAAAATTATTTGGTTCCATTGAGGATTTTGACAACTTTTTATTGAATTTGTTTTTTCCCATATTAAATCATCGGTTAATTTACATTGACAAAATAAATCTCCTTTTTTAATATTTTCTCCATATAAGAATTTTATATATATTTTATCTATTTCAAAATCAAATTGAGAAAATGGAACTGTATTAGGAGGAACTACTTGCAATTTTAATTTAAAATACCCATCATCAGCATAAACATCCAAATTTTGGCTTGAATAAATAGACGAAATTTTTATTTCTTTTTTTCCTAATTCATATCGTCTTCTAAAAGCATATACTTCTAAAATATCATCTTTAAATGATTTTATATTAAAATTGAAATATTGATTCCATATTAATTCATTAGGTTTACTTATTTTCATACTTTTTTGTTCAAAATCTCTATCTTTAAACTTAAACGATGCATTTAAATCATCAACATCATCATTATGAAATCCATCAACATTTATTAATAATATTGCTAAAGACAAAACTGTTTTAGGTTTAAAACATTCAGGAAAAATTTTTCCTTGAAAAGATTTGGATTCATATGGAGCAATTTCAATAATGCCTGTTAAATCTTCATTAATATAAAAAGGTTCATTGTTTTTTATATCAGATATATTAAAGTCAATTTTTTTGTTTTCTTTAGGATGATTATCAGAATCTAAAAAATATTGAATAAATTGTATTTTAATTTGATTTGTTAAAATGAAGGAAAATGTTTCTTCAAAAGATCCGTAAGGTGTAGCAATAGTTTGCTTTTCAATAGTCTCAAATTTAATTTTCCAAAATTCATATTGATCTTTAGGTGTTTCATATTTTCCAATATGCAAATTTAAATTATTAATTTTTATATTTCTTTCTTCCCATCTGGGTTGACAAGGTTCAGTTATTTGCCATTTAATTGTAGCTTTTTTACCTCTAATATCATAAGTATTTTCCACAATTTTCCCAAATTCATGAGCTGTTAAATCTATTTTAAAATCATCAACACAGCCATCATAGTGAATAACAAAATTAATTGGTTGTTCTAGATTTTCTGCTTTTAATTTATGTTCATCATTAAAAATTAAAAATTCTCTAGAATAAAGTTTTCTTGATTTAAAATTTTGAGTTCCAAAAGAAAGTTCATAATAATAAGCACCATCTCCATCATCATCAGAATCATGACAAGGAATATTAGAAAATTCAATAACTTCAAGATATACCATATAATATTCAGCTGGCAATTGATTATAATAATTATAAAATTTTTTATTGTCAAATTGTGGGCTTTCACCTTCATTAACAATTTGGGTCCAAAATCTCATTCCTTTATCTTCTGTTCTATATATAATATATGGCTCTAAATCTCTGGTTTCATATTCAATACTTTTATATATTTTATCAGAATTATAATATAATAGTTCTATAAAATATGTGTCATCTTTGTTAGATATAGGTAATACAAAAGTTTTACCTCCAAATTCTTTTTTTTTAAATTTATAACCAACTATTAATTTATTAGAATTAGTTATATCATTCTTCATTCTAAAAGATATATCTAATTTAGCATAATCTTCTAACTCTATCTCGAAAAACTTAATACATAAATATAAAGGTCTAAAAATCTGAGTAATAAAAGGTACACAATTTTCTTCACATAAATGTATTTTCAATTTAATGTAAACATTTTCTTTTTGTAAAAATTGCTCAGTACTTTCCCCTCTTTTTAAATCGTTTATATTAATATAGAAATCATTAACAAGTTTTTTTTTCAATGCTTCATTAAGTTGATAAACCTTTAGTGAAATAATATCTTCTTTTAAGGAAAAAACAGGTATATGAAAAATATGTTTAAATTTAGGATTATCATCTTTATTTATTATTCTTGTTTTATCAGAATATCTCTTTTGTTTCTTATTTTTATTTAATGCTACTTTTATGTATGAATTTTTCACTCTATCTTTTACTTCTAAATCTTTGAAAATGCATTCTTCTATATATAAATGAACATATCTTTTAGGAAATGTTATTGGAGGATGCTCTGGATATTTTTCATTTGAATCTTCATTCATTTGCAAAGTAAATTTGACTCCATCAATTTCATGCTCTCCTATTTCCTCTATAGGATATTTTATATGTTTTATTTCTTTTGAATATTTAAATTTCCCTTTTTTTTCCAATTGATATATAATTATTTCCAATGTTTCAGTTATAGATTTTCTTGTATATATCTCAAATTTTTCCATTATTAAATTATCTGTAGTTATTGTTGAAGTTTGCCTCTGGGGTGAATCGATTGTTTTAACTTCGCAAAAATATTCTTCACCTTGAATAGCATTTTCAAAACTTCGAATGAAGCAAGTAATTTTGTCAACATTAAATTTCTCAGAGAAAAATATTTCTTGACAAGGCTTAGCAATTTGATAAGTAACAGAAATATTTCCTGGATTATCAACCGAACTTGAATTTTTCATCATTTTTAATTCTTCTTCTTTTGTAATACCAAAATCGCAGTCCTTTAAGTTAATTAAATAATAAGATATTATTTGATCTTTTGAATCACATAATGATATCATAAAAATATCATTTAAAGAATATATATCAAATTGATGGAATTCATCCCAGAATGGAGTAGAAGAATTTTGTATTATTCTAGTTTTTTGGACACTATTAGGTATTCCTATATATTCTAATTTACAATAAGTATCTTTTGTAAATTTTGAATTTTCAATATTAAAACCTTTATGTATTTTAATATTAAATGTCATTTTAGTTTCTGAAATTGGATAACTAGGTCCAGGATCTTTGGGGCCTTCAAATGGCTTTGTATTATAATCTGTAAATTGAAATTCAAGTCTTATTTTCCCACCTATTTTATAATTTTCTAATGGAGTCATTTTTATCCATTCATCATAAATATAATTCAATTCATATTTATCTAATTTCTTTAATTTTAATTCAGCCATTTCAGAATTTTTAAGAATATTATCATCAATTAATCTTATAATCAAAGGTTCATTTAAATCAATAAAAGAAAAATAGAATTGTTGAAACCATTGTGGAGTTAAAGTATTATCTAAAGTTGAAGTCCTTTGTTTGACTATGTCATCTTTATAAAATAATTGAACAAAAGGATCAGTAATTCCTGTATTATTTGGAAATTCTTTTGCTTCTATAACTTTAATATTTAAATGATAAGCAGGCTTTTCAATATTTTCCCATTGTGGTTGATTTGGATAAGCTAAATGATATTTAATATGGATTTTTCCTCCTGCATTTATTATTTTATCCTCAACTACACCTGGCTTAATATCTCTTATATTAATTTTCCATTCTCCTAAATAATCATTTTTAGAAAATTTATCATAATCAAAAAGAGTCAATTTAAATATATCAGAATTGTATGACAAAATTTTGAATTGAAATGTTTGATTCCACACTGGAGTTAAAGTTTGTTTTCTAATTAATGTACTTTTCTTAATTTTTCTATCTTGTAATTCAAGAATACAAAAAGGATCAGATAATCCTGTATTATCTGCAACTGGAATATCAATACCACTAATGACACTAAAATATAAAGTAGTATATGGATTGATATGTGATGATAAATTAATATCTTGAAAAGGAAGTATATCTTTTTTATTTATTTCCAAAAACAAATGGGCATTTCCTGATGGATTCAAAGATGAATTAATTTCTTTTGTTTTTCCGAATTGTAAATCATTTAAAGATATTAAACATTTCCCTATTATAGTATTATCTGTTTCATTTTTATATTCTATAAGCAAATTATCTTTTCCCTTATCCATGACAATAAAAGAAAAATCTTCTTTATATTGACTATTTAAATCATCTTTTGTATCTGTTAAATAACCTTCATCTGAATCTATATCTAATTTTAAATTGACATATAATTTTGGATTCTTTAAAGGTGATTTTGGTATAAAAGAAGAAATATCTTCGATTCTTACATTTAATTGTTCTATATCATATTCAAAATCTGTAAATGGTATAGAAGATGGAGGTGTTATAAAAAATCTTAATTCAACAGTTGAACCACCCTTGTTTCCAGCTAAAGGAATTAAAGAATATGTTTCATGATAAATTTTACCAGGAATATAATCTTTTAATCTAAAATCTTTCATACATAATTTATCATCTTTACCTATTCTATCCCAATCTATTATTTCTAATCTCACTATATCTGAATTTAATGATATTATTGGAATTTTAATATAATCATCCCATATTGGATTCAATGTTTTATCTATTCTTCTACTTTTTATTGATATATCTCTATTTAATATTTTAAATAAACAATATGGATCACTTAAACCATTTGAATCTGCTGATGGTAAATTATTTGCTTTTATTATATGAACATTAAATTCCCAATTTTCACTTGGTCTAAATTCCATTTTTTCTTCTATTATTTCTCCACTAAATGGCATTTCATCTTTTTCTATTACATTTATTTCAACTTTAATTAAACCTGTTAATTTACCTTTATTTTGTAACTTTAACCATCTTTTATATACTTTTCCTACTTCAAATTCTTTTATTTCCAAGTTTATATCTCCAATATTATTATCTTTTCCTTTCTCTTTTAATTCAAATCTAAATATATCTGTTTGATAATTAGCAGTTAAAAAATAAAAAGTTTCATTCCAAATTGGAGATAATGTTTGATATTTAACATTTGTTTTTGAATATTCTATATCACCCACTATATACATTTGGCAATATAAATCTGCTAATGCACTAATATTTGATGTTTGAATATCTTTTCCTTCCAAAACTTTTATATTCAAAGTTTTAACATTAAAAGGTTTATCAACAAATGCTGGTTCTCCTGAATATGCTAAATGATATTTTACTAAAATTAATCCACCAGCTTCAACTTCACATTGTTCTACAATACCTGGTTTTATTTTTTTCATAGGTATTTCCCATTCTCCTAATAAATCATTTTTTGAATATTTATCATAATCATAAACGGTTAAAATAAATACATCTGTATTATAAGATAATATTTTAAATTGAAAAGTTTGATTCCATACTGGAGTCAAAGTTTGAATTTTTGTTGCAGTTTTTTGTTTCTCTTTTCTATTCTTTATTTGAAGAATGCAAAAAGGATCAGATAATCCAGTATCATCTGCCACTTTTATATTCCTTCCACTTATTATTTTAATATAAAATGTCATATATGGATTTGATAAAGGAGTTAATTTTGCATCTTTAAAAGGTATTTCATTTTTCTTATCTATTTGAAGAAATAGATGCAAATTACCATTAGGATTCATTGGCACATTCATTTCTTTTGTTAATCCATTATCTAAATTATTTAATGGTATTATAGCATTAGCAATTGCTTTATTTTTATCCACTTCATTTTGATATTCAATAATTAGTTTATCTTTGTTTTTATCCATTATTAGAAAATCAAATGATTCTTTTATTATTGAATTTAATTCATTTTTAATCATGCTTTTAAAGCCTTCATTATTATCTGATTCTAATCTTAAATTAAAAAATAATTTTGGATCTTTTAAAGGCTTTTTTGTCATTACTCCATAAATATCTTCAATTCTAATGTTTAATTGGTCAGGTATATATTCTATATGTTGAAATGGAATTGTAGAAGGAGGAGTTATTTGTAATTTAAGTGTGACAATAGAGCCGGATTTTCTTCCTTCTAAAGGTATTAAAGAATATGTATCGGCATAAACCTTTCCAGGTTGAAAATTTGTTAAAGGAAAATCTCTCATGCATAATTTATCATGTTTTCCGAATCTATCCCAATCTATTATTTCTAATCGTAAAATATCTGAATTCAAAGATTTAAAGGGTATCTGGAAATAATCGTCCCAGATTGGATTTAATGTTTTATCAATTTTTCTACTTTTTATAATGGTTTTAGTATTTAAAATTGTAAATAAACAGTAAGGATCACTTAAACCATTTGAATCAGCTGAAGGTAAATAGTTAGCGTTTAATAAATGTATATTAATTTGCCAAATTGGGCTTGGAGGAATATCAACTTTATCTTCTATTATTTCTCCTTTAAATGGCTCAATACCTGGTTCAATAACACTTATTGTTGTTCTTATTAAACCCACATTATTTCCATTATTTTTAATTTGTAACCATTTATTATATACTTTCCCGATTTCAAATTGATTAATTTTTAGTTCAATGAAGCCAATATCAACATCTTTTAATTTACTATTATCTTTTAAATTTAATCTAAAAGTATCTGTTTCATAATTGGTAATTAAAAAAGAAAAATTTTCATTCCAAAAAGGTGACAAATTTCCATTTATAATATTAGTTTGAACAAATCTTCTATCTCCAATAATTTGCATTTGACAATAAGGATCAGCTAAACCATTGAAATCTTTTCCTCTTATTTCTTTTCCTTCGACTATTTTTATATATAAAGATTTAACTGTAAAAGGTTTATTTATAAAAGCATAATTTCCAGGTCCTGCTAATTGATATTTAATATGAACAGAACCACCTTTTGTTATACCTTTTTCAGGGACAAATTTAAACCAGGCATTAACTATTGTTCCATAGGGAATATCTCTAATATTTAAATTATAATATGATAAAGAATTTTCTTTTCCTAATGTTCCTCTTTCTTTTAATGATATATAAAGAACATCTGTTCCAAGTGATCTTATTGGAAAATGATATTCTTCATTCCAAAATGGAGTAGGACCTTTTTTTGAATTTTTTGTTCTGACTTCTCCTATCTTTTCTTTTGGCTTAATTCCTAATAAATATAATCTGCAATAAGTTTCTGATTTTTCTATTGGTAGATTCTTTGCTTCTATTATTTTAATATTCAAAGTTAAAGCATCACATAAAAACAACTTTTCTTTATTAATATCTAATTCTGGTAAAGTTGCAAATGAAGGATAACCAAATTCATTTAATTCTAATATTAAATGAATTCCAAGATTTTTCCCGAATGTAAAAGTTTTATCTATTAATTCACCTTGCTTTAAAGATTTATATGGAATTCTTATTTCATCTAATTCTCTTTCTTTTTTACCATGTTCATATAATTTTAATATAAACTCATTTTCATATGAATATTTTATTTGATATTGTTCCATCCATTTACCTATACTTTTTTGAGTTGAAATGAATTGAGGTTCTTTTTCAATATCTAATTTCCCAATCCAATATAAATTTCCATTTGGAAGGTTATTCCCTTCCATAATTCTTATATTTAAAACTTTTTGATTCCATAATTTTTCTTCAAAAGGTATATCTCCCATTTTTGCAACATGTAATAATATTTCTATTTCTCCACTGTTTTTATTTTCTTTGTCAAGCAATTTAAGATGAAATTCATTTATTTTTCCAAAAATCAAAGATTTCATTGGTATTTGGACACTTCCTATTAAATCATCTGATGATAATAAATCATAGTCCATGCATATTAAAGTTAAAATATCATCATTAAGTGAATTTAAATCAAAGATGAAATATTCATCCCATTTTGGATTTAAACATTCATATATAATTGAAGTTGTTTTCTTTTGATTATTAATTTGAAGAATACAATATGGATCAGATAATCCATTAGAATCACATGATTTAAGATTATAAGCTCTTACTATTTTAGCATATAAAGTCAATGGTTTTTTAGTAGGACTTTTATCTAATTGTTCTAAATTTCCATTTCCTCTTTTTGTTTTCTTTCCAGTATCTATATATTTTTTAAATTCATAATTTTTAAAAGGTTCATTAGATTGCTGAATATAAAAATGCAATTTCCCTCCTTTTTTCATTCCTTTAGCTGGAATTAATTCTTCAGTCCTTTCTATTATTTCGCCATATTTTAATTCACTTAAATCTATATCTTTAGTACCTATTAAAGGATCTTTGCCTGTTGCTTCATCTTTTAATTCTATTTGCATTGAGATTTTTTCACATAAAGAATATAATTTTATTGTTTGATCCCAACAAGGATTTAAAGTATTATTTATTACTTTTGTTTTTTGAACAAATTCTTGGTCATTTAATTTAACTCGAACATAAGGATCAGTTTTACCTATTATATCAGTATTTGGTATATCATATCCATCCATTATATGTACATTAATTTGACAAAGAGGACGTAAAGGTTTTGAAAATGGTATCCAGCCTATAGAACATATTTGATACATGATATGCAACTCACCTTGTTTAACATCGTTATTCTTTATTGTAAGCCATTCATCATTTATATTTCCAAAACCCATATCTTTCACAGGAATATCAATAAATCCTATTAAATCATTTGAACCTATTAAGTCATAATCATAACAGCTTATTCTTATCACGTCTGTTTCATAATCATAAATCTTCATATTAATAAAATAATTCCATTTTGGATTTATATTCTCATATAATATTTGTGTTTTTTTAATTATTTTTGGTTTTGTTAAATTTGCAACTGTGCAATAAGCATCATTTTTACCGTTAGAATCCATTGGTGTTAAATTTCTTCCTTCAAAAAATCGGAAATATGCTGTTAATTCAGTTGGTGGTTCAAATTCATCATCAAATTTTTCATCAGAAAAAGGAATTGCATCTAATGTATTTATTTGATAAGCAATTTTTATACTTCCTTTATCTTTCATTTGATGCCATTTTTTTTCTATTTTTCCTATATCTCCTCCAGTAAAAATTTTGGCAAAACTAATAATTTTTTTTGCTTTAATTAAATTTACTAATAATACTGGCTCATCTTGTGGCATTGATAATGAAAATTCTTCTTGCCATATTAAATCATTTGATTTTCTTGTTTCTAGCATTAACTCTTTTTTATATCCTAGTGAAACTGTATATTCACCAGATTCAATATCTTTTACAGTCATTATCCTTATATTAGTTAAATAAATTTTAAAAGGATTAGACACAAACTTTTCATCTTTTTCTTGGGCTAAATGTATTACTAATCGAATTTTGGGAGTTGTTTTATTAACAATTGGTCTCATATTAAACCATTCATTAATAATTTCTCCAGGTTTTGAATACATCGAATTAATAGTTAAATCAGCAATAATTTCATCTTTTCCTATAGTGTCATGATCATATAATTGTATAAATAAAGAATCATTTTTTGGCTCAATAACATCAAAAGAAAATTCTTGTCTCCAACGAGGAATTAAAGTATTATCTATTATTCGAGTTTGAGCTTTTTGTTTCCCATATTTAATTATACAATAAGGATCGCATAGTCCTCCAATATCCATTATAGGAATATCTTTTCCTTCTATAACTTTTATATGTACTTTCATTTGTTTTTCTATTTAAATTCATTTTTATTAAAAATAACAAATAATAATATTATAATATTATTTTCTTAATAAAAATGAAATAAATTTTAATTGATAATACATGGGGATGGGGATTG
>ERZ842401.7429-NODE-7429-length-11211-cov-10.679007_pt1 | contig 11211 bp, 8 predicted proteins | sample MGYA00521270_ERZ842401 | MGnify/ENA primary metagenome ERZ842401 (study PRJEB31892, sample SAMEA3878208) | bioreactor metagenome | biome: Moose rumen | place: Sweden | collected 2011-10 | study: EMG produced TPA metagenomics assembly of the PRJEB12797 data set... | reverse complement strand
CCGATCTCTTGAAAGAGCACATGGTGGAGATTGAGGAAATGGCGCAACTGAACAATGGAGGCTGGCGACAGGTGAAGTCCATCAAACTGTCAAGAACTGCCTGCATAGCCATTGCCCTGAATGCCAATCAGAAGAAGCCCATCGTAAAAGCTGCCAAGGAGTACTTCACCAGCAAGATGTCTTCAACAGAACTTGCAACCAGTGTAGAGGGCAACGTACTCATATATCGTTCAAGTACTGGCAAGGTAAATGTTTCCGTACTATTTAGCAATGAGACGTTTTGGCTGTCACAAAAGCGAATGGCGGAGTTGTTTGCTGTCACAGTACAGGATATCAGTTACCACCTGATTCAGATAGATGAGAGCCATGAGGTGCAATTGTCCGCAGCAATCAAAAAAATTTTGAATCCGTCGGACAATTGCGAAGATACGGGCACCATATTATATAATCTTGATGCCATCATCGCTGTTGGTTATCGTGTGAACAGCTATGAGGCCACCCAGTTCCGCATCTGGGCACGGAATGTATTGAAGGAGTACATCATCAAGGGCTATGTGATGGACGATGAACGGCTGAAGGGTAAGAATCCTTTCGGTGTAGATTATTTCGAGGAACTGCTCGACCGCATTCGTGAAATTCGCCTCTCTGAGCGTCGCTACTATCAGAAGATAACGGATATCTATGCCGAATGCAGCAGCGACTACGATCCTAAGAGTGATATCACCCGTACCTTTTATAAGCATGTGCAGAATATGATGCACTATGCCGTGACACACCAGACGGCAGCAGAAATCATCTATGATCGTGCTGATGCCGAGAAACCCCACATGGGTCTGATGACTTGGAAGAATGCCCCCGATGGCCGCATCATCAAGAGTGATGTGACTGTTGCCAAGAACTATCTGTCAGAGCAGGAAGTGGACAGTCTCAACCTGCTGACCACTGCCTTTATTGATACGGCAGAAGACCGGGCACGTCGCCACTTGATTATGAAGATGACGGACTGGAAGTCGCTTTTAGAAAGTTATCTAAAATTCCAGGAGCGCGACATCCTGTCCGATACGGGCTCCATCTCTCACGAAGAGGCTGAGGCCAAAGCCTTGGCTGAATACGAAAAGTTCTGGCGGATTCAAGACAAGACTATCCGTTCGGATTTTGACAAGTTGATTGAAGGATTAGAATAGAATTATCCCAAATATGGCAAATACAGTTTATTCACATGCATTCCTAGTAGGGAGTTTTAATGGCATTGTTTCTCTCGAAATGTTGGAAAAAGACGAACGATGGATTAAGGAATTGGTCTCTCTTAATGGAGAAATAAAGCGTTATGAAGGCGACAGAGGTTATAATGGATTATGTACATTATATTATAAAGCTCATCTTGATGCAATGCTTGAAGCAACAGATGTAAAGCGACCAAAATTCCTACAAGACGTGCATCACTATATTCATAATTTAGAAAATGAAAAAGGTGAAGGACGCGAAATCATGTTGCCTGTATTAAAGGGAAGGTATCCTAATAAAACAGCTTTTGAATATAAGTTCTGCCTGTGCAAGCTGCACTTATACTTCTTTCCTCTGGATTTTGTTCTTTTCGCTATTGAAATAGATGATTCAGGTACGGATTTGGATGACCTAACTGCTGCCCACAGTTACCTTATGGGATACTGGGATTCTACAGCCTTTAACAACCCGGACTTATCAAAATGCATGGAACCTCTTACCTCTTATCTGTCGCAAGAAAAACCATGTAGACTAACCAAGGACGGTAACAAATTAAAGATATTCCAGACAATAAAGATAGATACCGACATAATAGAGGATAAACTTCTCTATGAAATCGGAACTTCCAGTCCGATAGGTTGCGTAAAAGACAGTCAGAGACCGGATATGAAACCAGCAGAATCCTATTTCAAGAAAATAATGGAAGGAAACACGGTTGCAACTTTTGACAATTGGAGAGGACTTGCTCTTGTCGATAGTTTTACCATGCTTGGCAAAGCGGACAGTTTCTATGAGAATGATAGCAATTATCTGTATTTCCCCTTGATATATTTGCGCTGTATTTTTGAAAAGACGTTTTGCTTCAGCCGCAATAATGCATATAGAGAAGACAAGGCGGGGAAGAAACTTACATGGGAAATAGAACAAATGGAAAAGTATTATTTCTACGATAACATTTCCTACAATTTTCAGCCGAGCCTTCTTTATCAAAGAATGGCCAAGGCTTTAGGAATTAAAGAAGAGAGGGAAGAACTGACGAAACAAGTTAAAGAAAAAGAAGAAAAAAGGTTTGATAAAATACTTGCGTATGTCGCAATATTTGCCGTTTTCTCTGTCGTATGGGACATCTGTTCCATCGTTATGAAAGCAATTCCCTATTTTGACTCTCCATTTACTGCCTGTTTATTCATTGTTGTTGGCATTATTGTTGCTTGTTCGTTTGTATACCAAATCAGGAAAAGAAAGTATGGGAAGAAATAAGCGATTAAAGGTTTCACCTGAAGTTCGCGAGCACCTTGCCACACACTTCCAACAGGATCTTCCTGGTTCAAAGTTCTACGCAGGGTCGCCTGAGGATTTACTCAACATGGCACAGCAACTATTTCCTGAGATATTAGAGAATGCCAAACCTGACGCAGACGGACGCTACCGCATTTCTCTGACTTTCCCTGAAGAGATAGGAGTGAGTAAAGTGGTAAGTATTGACGAACTGACGGATGAAGAAATAAATAGAATCAAAATCATTGACCGTCAAGGGCGCAAGGTGCGTTCTGTCAAGACCGATAGGATTATCCCAACCCATGAATGCCAGATTATTCTTTCTGAGGATTGGCATCTCATCACCATGTTCCCTGGCGAAATGGCACCACCTTTGCCTGAATCTCCAGACATACACGATGACTATTGGGATTATCACGTGTTCATAGAACCAGAAAGCAAGTAGCCTATGCCAGCTCAACTCAATATGCTCTGTCAGATTCCTCGCCTTCACCTTGCATGGAACACAGTGAAGGCGAAGGGATCTGCGGGCGGCATTGATGGGACGACGATTATCGAGTTTGAGCATGATAAGCGGAAGGAACTACCCAAACTGGCTGAGGAGCTGAAGGCTGGCACCTGGAAGCCTCAGCCCTATATGGAGATTGAGGTGGCGAAGACGAAGAATCCCGATGAGATTCGTAAGTTAGGTATGACAGCTATTCGTGACAAGATAGTGCAACACGCCATCAAGTCCATCATAGAAGCTCGTTACGAGAAGATATTCCTCGGGTGTAGCTATGGCTATCGTCCTGGCAAGGGAGCAACAAAAGCCATCCGTAGGGTGTTGGCAGAGTGCAATAATAAAAAGTGGCAGTTTGTGTTGCGTCTTGACATTGACAATTTCTTCGATACTATCGACCATGAGATACTGCAGAAGCGGCTTATTGCCACAGGTACTGAGGCGGAGATTGTTCGTCTGATTATGCTATGTGTACAGATGGGAAAGGTGAAGCAAGGCAGCCTCGAATGGGTTGAAACGGAATATGGTACACCTCAGGGGGCTGTGCTCTCACCAATTCTATCTAATCTTTATCTGCACTCTTTCGACCAGTTTGCAACAAGCCAAGGCGTGCCGTATATCCGCTATGCCGACGATTTCCTTTTCTTGACTGAAACCAAGGAACAGGCAGAGGAAATACTTGCCAAGACAGAAAAGCATCTTGACGAAAAACTGAAACTCAAACTGAATCAGCCGCCCGCCATTATTGACCTTAAGGAAGGCTTTGATTTCCTGGGTATAACGGTGTTAAACAAGCAAGCCACTATCACTGAGAAGAAACGAGCAGATCTGTGTGACCGTATTAATGCCCTCGACTTTAATCTAGATGGATTCCCGATGAAAAGTCAGAGAGTATGGGAAGGCATCTCTAATTACTATGCCAAACTGCTGCCCCAAACAGATCTGGAATACTTCGACTCTCATCTGTTGAAGCGACTCGTCTCCATCATTCATGAGCACTTTGAGGTATTCGGTAGCAAGAGCAACCTCCAGTTTGCCCTTTCTACCTTCAGCTTCCTATCCCTGCAGTACCAGTTGAAGAAGAAACAATTTACTTCAGAAATAGTCGCTGAGTACATCGCTCAACAACTCAAGGACAAACAGGCAGCTGATGCGAAGAAGAACCGTAAACTGATACAAGAACGGAAGAAGGAGTATCGTAAGATCGAAGCAGAGACCAGTGGATTGCTCGTAAACAAGCCCGGTATGTTCATCGGCCTGACCAGTCGGGGTGTCACTATCTCGCAGAAAGGTAAGGTGGTTGCACAGCACCATCCTGATAATCTTTCGCAGATAGTCATCACAGGTCAGGGGGTCAGCATGTCGTCAAATCTTGTAGGCTTCTGCATGAACAAAAAAATACCCATCGACTTCTTTGATGCTCAGGGTACTCATCTTGGTTCTGTCATTAACTCGAAGTATATGCAGAACACGCTTTGGTCAAAACAGGCTGCTGCTGATATGACTTTGCGGAATACAATAGCATTGGGTATTATTGAGGGTAAAATCAAGAACCAGCATGCCCTGCTGAAGTATTTCAACAAATACCATAAGTCGCACTACCCCCAATTGCAGCCTAAGATGGAGATGATGGAAAATGTTGTAGATAAGTTCAAGCAATGGCGCAAACAAGCTAAACCAACGGATGAAGGCTTCTTGAAAGCATTAGTAGGCCATGAGGCTCAGGTGGCTATTCGCTACTGGGACTATATCCGTGAACTTTTCTCCGATGATAACGTCAGTTTTATACAGCGAGAACATCAAGGAGCAAAAGATCTGGTGAACTCAATGCTTAATTATGGCTATGCAATTCTCTATGTCAGAATATGGCAAGCCTTACTTGCTGCAAAGCTCAATCCCTTCGAAAGTCTCATCCATGTGCAACGGGAAGGAAAACCTACATTAGTTTATGATATGATTGAGATATTCCGCAGTCAGGTGGTAGACCGTGTGGTAATTAGTCTGGTACAGAAGGGACTGGACTTGGAGGTGAGGAATGGATTGCTGACAGACTCTACTCGTAAATTGCTTGTCAAGTCTGTGATGGAACGATTGTCCCGTTATGAGAAATATCAGGGTGAGGAGATGAAGATGGAGCAGATTATACAACGGCAGGCAAAGCTGCTTGCAAAGGCTTTCGAGGGGACAGATAGGTTTAAGCCATACGTGGCAAAGTGGTAGTTCCTCTATTATATATAATAAGGTGTAAACGATATGAAACGGAAACATTTCTATGTAGTGACCTACGACATCGGTGATGACAAACGACGGCAGAAGGTGGTAAAGCTGATGGAGTCTATTGGAACTCGTATGAACTTCAGCGTCTTTGAGTGTATGCTCACGGATGTGCAATATCGCAACATGTGTAAGCAGCTAGAGAAACTGATAGTAAAGCGGGAAGACTGGGTGAATATATATCCACTTTGTACGGAATGTTATGCTCGCATAACATACATTCCAGACATCAAGAAAAAGGAGCCTGTGAAGATAGTAGTTATATAATATAATAAGGTTCGCGCGATCTTTGACATGTTGATACCCTTCTATTGAGTCAAAATCTCTTGCGAAAAATTGATTTCGGCAATTGCCGCTGATTATCAGCCACTTGACGATTTTGGGGCTAAAACCATAGAATGAGATTTCTTCGCAAGAAAAAAATAAATCATAAAATCCTTGGAAGTCTTGCGAAATTTTGCTAATTTTGCAGCGTGGAAAGCCTTTATAATCGTGAGCTGTTTTCGCAAGAGTATCCTACTGAGGAAATCAAGCGAATCATTTGCGAACTTTTTCAAGAAGGTTAATCCGCTGAGAATAAAGAACATAAGGATTATGAGACCCATAAAAACCCTGCATTTGACGACGAAAAAGCATGGCATTTGCGAAAAACGTCTGAGCGAGACTCGTAAGTCTTGCGAAATCAGTATGTTAGGGTTTAAAGAAACGTCAGACCTTTGACAGACGACTTCTTCAAAGTCCTATATACAGGACTGTTGTAGAAGCTTATCGTTTGGATAGGTATGACAACACAATTGTAGGCCTTTCTATAATCCTTTGCAGGCTGTTGTAGAAGCTTATCGTTTGGATAGGTATGACAACTCAAGTTGTAGATACCGGTGACGGATGTGAACGTTGTGTTGTAGAAGCTTATCGTTTGGATAGGTATGACAACAGGTACGGATGACCTTTTCCTCGATGGCCTTGGTCAGTTGTAGAAGCTTATCGTTTGGATAGGTATGACAACAGCGACTTGTTGTTGTTGCCACGAGAGTAGCTAGTTGTAGAAGCTTATCGTTTGGATAGGTATGACAACTTCATGCTAGTTGCATCCAAGAGGTCGTTGCCATGTTGTAGAAGCTTATCGTTTGGATAGGTATGACAACGACATAATAAACTAAAATAATCAACCATAAACCTGTTGTAGAAGCTTATCGTTTGGATAGGTATGACAACTTCCAATAGTTCTCGCCAATCACCACCTTGGTGATGCGTTGTAGAAGCTTATCGTTTGGATAGGTATGACAACTTGAAAGATGAAATCGGCAGGTTCTCTGCCTCAATGTTGTAGAAGCTTATCGTTTGGATAGGTATGACAACCGTTAAAGAGACCCTCTACAGAGTATCCCCAAACGTTGTAGAAGCTTATCGTTTGGATAGGTATGACAACTTCCAATGTATCCATATCGGAAGGAGTCTTCTGCGGGTTGTAGAAGCTTATCGTTTGGATAGGTATGACAACTAGTAGAGATAAGTCGCTTTGCCTCCTTCTTTAAGGTTGTAGAAGCTTATCGTTTGGATAGGTATGACAACCCCCCCTCTACGCGCATCCAACGCCACACTGCAAGAGTTGTAGAAGCTTATCGTTTGGATAGGTATGACAACAGACTTGATTTGTGCATCTTTTTTGCTTAAATGTTGTAGAAGCTTATCGTTTGGATAGGTATGACAACTTCTATCATCTTGCCATTGGCATCCTTATACTTGAGTTGTAGAAGCTTATCGTTTGGATAGGTATGACAACAAGAAAGATTCGAGCATCGTCATCAGCAGTGTAGCCGTTGTAGAAGCTTATCGTTTGGATAGGTATGACAACTTTGATGTTGGCATTAATCTCGGGAGTGACCTCCGTTGTAGAAGCTTATCGTTTGGATAGGTATGACAACGGCTTTGATGTTGCGATAGTTAGTCGCAATGACGGGTTGTAGAAGCTTATCGTTTGGATAGGTATGACAACAGTTAAGCGTAAGCGTCCAAAAGTGTTCTAATGCTATTTGAAGAAAAGGTTGTAAATTTGCAGCTGTTTAATCACAAAAGACAAATGAGTATGATTAGTAACAGCGATTTTGAAAAGCTCTGGGTCCTGTATAAGACTGAGGGCGAGCCGCAAGGCGTCTCGATCAATGCGTTCTGCATAAGTCGGGGAGTGAATTACAACGAGTTCAACAAATGGTTCCGTAAGATGCACAAGTCTGTAGTGACATTAGAAGTGGAGGGCGCTCCGTCCTCTGAGTCCAAGGTTACCATAGAGCCCACGGAGGATGAGTCCAAGACCAGAAAGGGCGGGATCCAGGTATTTATCCGCACGAATGACGGACTTAAGGTACAGAAGAATGGCTTAGACTATCAGGGGCTGGTAAAACTGGTAGAGAAACTGGAGGGTCTATGCTGAGTATAAACGGTCTTCACAACTTCTATTATTTGCCTAAGTTCCATGACATGAGATGCAAGGCACGTAGGATATCTGAAATGATCCGTACAAGGTACCAGCGCGATCCGCTTAATGGTGACGTCTACATATTCATGTCTAAAGACCAGACCAAGGTTAAGATGATCCATTACGAAAATCACGCCTTCTACGTGCATGAGAAGAGTTTCGTGAAGGGCTACAAATTCATAAAGATTGTGATCAGCAATGATGTTCCAGTCTACAAGATTGAGTGGAAAAACCTTGTTGCGGTGCTGGAAAGCCCCGTGATAAAGTCAATATATTTGCAATAGTATAAACATTGTTAAATATCTGATTAACAATAAAATAATATGGTTAAGTATTTGGATATATCAATTATTTTTCGTACCTTTGTAGCATATAATAAAGCATATGACGGAGGACGAGTTAATCAGAGAAATACAGCTGAAGAAGCAGCTTTCGGAGCTGGACGGAAGTCCGGCTCCGGAATATGATACGTCCGAGAATATGACAGCAGAAGAGTTGCGCGCTGATAACCGGTTCTTGATAGAGCAGCTAAAAGAGACTATTGAGGAGAACAGAAGGCTGAAGGAAGATATATCCGAGATCAAGCAGGAACTTAAGGATGCAAATCGTCGTGCAGATGAAGAGTCTGCTGGTCGCAAGCGTCTGTTTGATAAACTTGAGAAATTCATGGATGGTCAGAAGTCCAATAGCGATAAGTATAAGGAACTTGAGCGTAAATACGAGACGCTTCAAGGCCGCTATGACCTATTATGCGCAGCGCATTATGGAGGCAGCAAGACTTGCAGTGACAAGTATAGCGGCCAAAAGAATGAGGGCATTAATGATGGCCGTGATGACTTTGACGGTACCGAAGGGTCGCTCCCTGCAGGAACTCCTGGACCTATAGGTAGTGCCGCTAAACATAAAGCTGGGGATTCGGAAGAAGAGAATACTTCTGTAGAATCCGCAAATGACTCAGATGAGTCCGAACAGCAGACATGCTATCATGGACCTGATAGAACCGGTGCAAGATACAAGAAAGAGACAATAGGCGAACCAATCATTCATAAGTGTGTTTTGCCTGAAGGATATAAGTTGTTGAAGGTGTTGAAGCCGCGTAAGATAAGGACGTTGGTACAGCGATGTGAGGAGCACCATTTTGAAAGATTTCTTGTAAAGCTCCCTAATGGTAAGACTAAGTCAATCACAATACCTGCTGATGATGATGTAGAGGGTAATAAGATCCTTGAGGAACTGGTGCCTGGCACTGGATTAACCGCTACGCTATTGTCATTTATCATCTTCAACCAATTTGTCATGGCATCACCAGCTTATCGCGAGTCAAAGAATCGCTATCCTGACATGGACTGGCATACATGCCGTCAGAGCCTCCTGAACTGGGAGGACAAGGGCGCTATCCTATTGAGCAAGCTGCTTCCTGCACTAAAAGACATGGCCTTGGAAGAAGGTGCCAACATCAATGTGGATGAGACCTGGTATCGCTATCAGACCCACTTCGGCCATAGGAAAACTTATATGTGGTGTCTGGTCAATCGTAAGGCAGGTATCGTCATTTTCTTTTATGAGGATACGGTTGACAAGAAAGGGAAGGTGCATACTGGCGGACGCCGTCGTGCAGTGCTGAAGGAATTCCTTGGTGATGCAAAGATCAAGTCCCTTCAGAGTGACGGCTATAATGTATATATGTATCTTGATGACGATATGGTTGACATCGAGCATATATGCTGCCTTGCCCATGTTCACAACAAGCTGCAGGAGGCCAAGAAGCTTGGTTATAAGATCGTGGATTTCTTCCTTGCCCAGATCAAGAAACTTTATAAGCGCGAAAAACTGTACGCAAGTAATCCCAATTTCTATACTCCAGAGCGTATCAGGGAAGCTCGCAATGATGAGTATACAAACGGCATCGTGAACAGCATGCATGTAAAGCTCCTGGAGTTGATTGCAAAAGGAGAAGATTACTTCCCGGACAAGGTGTGGAGGGCCTTGAACTACTTCTACAACTTCTGGGATCAGGTGTTCGCCTACAGGAATGACGGTGAATACTCAATAGACAACACGGTAGTCGAGCGAGCGATAAGGCCGCTCACCGTGCAAAGGAAAAACCGTTTGTTCTTTTGCAGTCCGAAAGGTGCAAAGAACTCCGGCATATACAATACGTTTATATCGACCTGTCAGCAGAAGTGTCGCAACTTCCGGGACTTCTTCGTGGACTATGTCAGGGCTTGGAATCAAGGTCGAAGGGACTTTGATAAACTAATCAGGCTGGCTTTTGCCCCTGGCGCATAATAAAATAAGTTAAATTTTAATGAAATCCAAAAAATGCTGGCTTCGCAGAATGCCCGCCCTTAAAGGGGTTTAGCATACTTTTGGACGCTTACCAGTTAAGCCCTTTGAGCCCTCACCAATGTTTGGGTTGTAGAAGCTTATCGTTTGGATAGGTATGACAACGTGATATTGCCAGCGGCATCCGTGACGTGGGGCTTGTTGTAGAAGCTTATCGTTTGGATAGGTATGACAACTCGGTAAAATAAGAGAGTAAGGGAATTAAGCTATGGTTGTAGAAGCTTATCGTTTGGATAGGTATGACAACTACTGAAGTCAGATGCAGACGAGCCATGACGCTGTTGTAGAAGCTTATCGTTTGGATAGGTATGACAACTCCACTCTCGAACAGAAGTTCTTTCTTGTCTTCGTTGTAGAAGCTTATCGTTTGGATAGGTATGACAACTACACTGCTCTCCAAGTTAACCGAAGCAGCACCCGGTTGTAGAAGCTTATCGTTTGGATAGGTATGACAACTTTTTGATGAGTAGTCCCAATCGTTGCTAACTATCTGTTGTAGAAGCTTATCGTTTGGATAGGTATGACAACTTTAGGATGTAGCGCTCATGCTCGGTGTTATTCGTTGTTGTAGAAGCTTATCGTTTGGATAGGTATGACAACCTGGAACTGTTCATAGACCGCGTTGAGAGTTATATGTTGTAGAAGCTTATCGTTTGGATAGGTATGACAACTTGGAAGTCACCTGAGGCTCAGAGACCGTCGAGGTCAGTTGTAGAAGCTTATCGTTTGGATAGGTATGACAACCTGTGGTATTCATGAGTCCACGGGGCAAAGCGGTAGCTGTTGTAGAAGCTTATCGTTTGGATAGGTATGACAACTTATACCAAGAGCCATATTTGCCACCGGCGTTGTTGTAGAAGCTTATCGTTTGGATAGGTATGACAACTTTGTCGTTTTCGGTGTCTACCCAGACACGACTGTTGTAGAAGCTTATCGTTTGGATAGGTATGACAACTTTGAATGGTAAGATTTGCTTCGTCCTTTTGTGTTGTAGAAGCTTATCGTTTGGATAGGTATGACAACCCCCACTTTGAAGAACCACTCAGGCGATTGAATGTTGTAGAAGCTTATCGTTTGGATAGGTATGACAACAAAAATCCCCGCATTACGA
>ERZ842401.7427-NODE-7427-length-11213-cov-3.691432_pt1 | contig 11213 bp, 4 predicted proteins | sample MGYA00521270_ERZ842401 | MGnify/ENA primary metagenome ERZ842401 (study PRJEB31892, sample SAMEA3878208) | bioreactor metagenome | biome: Moose rumen | place: Sweden | collected 2011-10 | study: EMG produced TPA metagenomics assembly of the PRJEB12797 data set... | reverse complement strand
GTCGTTGTCGATGGTGCCTGGCAACCCGATGACGGGAAAGTCGAACTCCATGCCGAAGTTGCGGGCACCGGTCAGCGAGCCGTTGCCGCCGATCACCACCAGTGCGTCGATGGCCTCTCGCTGACAGGTCTCATAGGCCTTCTGCATGCCCTCGGGGGTCATGAAGTCCTTTGAGCGTGCAGTCTTCAGGATGGTGCCGCCACGGGTGATGATGCCCGACACGTCCTCTGTGGTGAACGTCTTCACCTCGCCCTTGATCAGTCCGTCGTAGCCACGATAGATGCCTTTGATGCCGAACCCATTGTAGATGCCGGCACGTGTCACGGCACGTATGGCGGCATTCATGCCGGGGGCATCGCCTCCCGACGTCAGTATTCCGATAGTCTTTACCTTAGTCATAATAGTTGTTTTTTTATAGACGTTGATTATTTCTGCAAGCATTTGCACCGCAAAAATAATAAATAGTTTTCCATTCACCAAAGGTTTCAACGGAAATAAGGTATATAAAAAAACTAAAAAAAAAGTCCATGCTACTACTTTTTTTGCTATCTTTGCCCACTGAACGACAACTGTGCCGAGTTTTTCTGCCGGCACAGCCCCTATTCAGCCAAAGAAACTAAAACATTACTAACTTCATAAAATCACAACAAAAGCTAATATGAAAAGAATCTTTACCCTTTCACTGGCAGGTCTGCTCAGCCTCAGTGCCATGGCCACAGCACCAAAGGTGACCACCGACAAGCGCTTCGTGCGCGGTGCCACAATGGCCTTCGGACGCATGACCGCGTCGGGAGCCAGCATCACGGAGCGCGGCTTCTGCTATGCCATCGACAAGACAGAACCCACCGTCGACGACCTGAAGACCACAGCCACGCTCAGCAACGGCGGCACCATCTACTGGCTGCAGGACCTGCAGCCTGCCACGAAGTACTACATGCGCGCCTACGCCATCAACAAGGACGGCGAGGTGGGCTATGGCGATGCCATCAAGTTCTACACCGTACCCAAGGGACAGATTACGCTCAGCATGCGCGACGGCGGCGACGAGGCCACCTACAACCGCATCAAGACCGCTGCCCAGACAGCCATCGACTGGTGGAACAACCTGACTGAGATGAAAGGTTTCAACCCCAGCGTCGGCTTTGTAGACGGCACGCCCACCGCAGACTGCTCCTATGGCGGATGGATTCGCGTGGGCAGCAACACCAGTTACCAGAAGTGCGGCACCATCATGCATGAGATGCTGCACGGCTGCGGTGTCATTCCCTGGGCTAACACCGAGTGGAGCCGCACGGGCCGACTGCGCGCCGGCGTAACCGGTGACGGCTATGGCACAGGACAGTGGCTGGGCGACCGCGTCACCGAAGCCGTACGTTTCTGGGACAACAGCACCACCTCTGTGCTCAGCGGCGACTATCAGCACATGTGGCCCTACGGCATCAACGGTGCCCATGAGGACAACGGCAGCGATGTGCTCTACATCGGCAACAGCATCATCTGTCAGGCACTGGGCGAGGACGGTCTGCAGCACACCAGCAGTCTCTTTGCCGAGCCCTACTATGCGCTCAATCAGGAAGACACCATCAAGTTCTACATCAAGAACGAGTCCGTAGACCGCGGTCTCTACAGCTCCTTCCTCATGCCCACCGCGTCGGGACTCCTGAAATGGATCGACATGAGCGCCGAGGAGGCTGCCAAGAACGACAGCGCAGCCTGGTACTTCACCTTCACCCCCGAGAACCAGTACTATCAGATCCGCAATGCCGCCACGGGCAGGTATATCACCTATGCCGCCAGTGCCATCAGAACCCTGGAGCGCACCACGCTCAGCAGTGCCGACGACTGGCACCTGATGAAAGGACGCGTCGATGTGAGCGGACTGCGCGGCTACTGGATCATCCATCCCGAAAGCAACTGGACACCCAAGTGCCTGCAGGCCAACTCGAACGGCAACACAACAGCCACGACCTTCAACATTGCCAACTCCTCTGAGACACAGCGCTGGCTCATCATGACGCTCGACGAGCTGATGGAGCTCGACAGCAAGTCCGTCGGCAGCAAGAAGAAGGAGGCTCTGGCCCTCTTAGTGCGCCTCAAGGCACTGCAGAACGTGCCTCACCAAGAGGTCACCGCCGGTGCCGATGCCACCTTTGAAACCGCACTGAGCACACTGGGGTCAAGCCTCAACGAAGCCACTACGCCCGACAACGTGATCAGCATCATCGACCAGCTGAACGAGGCTGCCCGCACGTTCCTGCAAGGGGTCTACGCCACCGACAAGGAGCAGCCCTTCGACCTGACCTACATGCTGGCTAACCCCACGCTCGACGACAACACCGACGGGTGGTCGACGGAAGCCACCGTCAACTACGGCTGTGCCGAGTTCTTCGAGAAGACCTTCGACTTCTATCAGACACTGAAGCCCATGCCTGCCGGCAACTATAAGTTCTGCGCTCAGGGCTTCCAGCGCCCCGGCACCTACACCGCCAGCTATGATGACTACACCGCCGGCACCAACAAGGTGAACGCCAAGATCTATATCGGCACCTCGAACACCCTGCTGGCCCACATTGCCACGGAGGCCCAGACAAAGAAGATCGGCGGCAACGAAGCTACCGTCGGCGGCAACAAGTACGTGCCCAACGACATGCAGGCTGCCAGCCTCTATTTCAAGAAAGGACTCTACGAGAACAGCGTCGAGAACGAACTGAAGACGGCCAACAGTCAGCTCCGCATGGGCATCAAGACCACGTCGATGCCTTCGGCCTACTGGGTGATCTTCGATAACTTCCGCCTCTACTACTACGGCAAGGAGCCCGCCGTCGAGGGCATCAGCACGCTGCAGACGGAAGAGACCGCCCCGACGCGCCACGCCGTCTACACCATCGACGGCCGCCGGCTGCCTGCCGACGCCCAGCTGCGCCCGGGTCTCTACATCGTTGACGGCAAGAAGCTCTTCGTCAGATAAGAACGTACGGAGGCTTTGCCTCATTTTCCGGTACGGTTTGCCCCACTTGTCGGTACAAACCGTACCGGATTTCTATAAGCAGCTACAGCGGATTATATAAGCAGCTATAGCGTCCTATATAATCCGCTATAGCTGCTTATACAAATTTGATATAAACTGTACCGGAGAAAAAGCTTTCTTGTACCGGGAAATCAGTCATCTTATACCACAGTTAAAGTAGAACAAACAAATAGTGCGTGTTTGAACACTCACTTTTTTGTTATGCGAGGACTGTCAATCTTACAGCGTGATGTCGCAGCCCAGACCCAGCACGCGGTTGGTGCGCGTGAAGGTGTTGTGACCGGCAGGGATGCTGATGCCCAGCGACTCCATGTTCTGTGCGGGCGTGTCCATGTCGTAGTCCTCGTAGTTGGTCTGGAAGTAGGCGGCCTTCAGCGTCACCACGTTGCTGAGCTTGTAGTTCAGACCGAAGCCGAAGCTGTAGGAGTTGACCACAAACGACATGTCGTTCATGTAGGCGTCGGTGAGCTGATAGCGCGTCAGCTGGCCACCGGCCGAGACGGTCAGCTGGTCGGTGATGTCCCACTCGGCACCTGCCAGATACTCGTTGGTGCCGCCATCGAGCAGCTTCTGCGAGTTCTCATACCAATGGGCATCGGTATCGAAGAAGTGGTGATAGCCCAGGTCGACGCGCACATTGTCGAGCACGCTCCACTGTGCACCCACGGTCAGCAGTGCAGGAGCATCCTCGGGCACGCTGGTGCCGTCGACATACTTGGCCGTGGCAGGAATCAGGGCCGACTCCAGATCAGAGTTGTTCTTCATGCGCATGCGGGTCTTGAACTCGTACTTGGCAGCAAAGTTGAAGTCGCCAATCTTATAGTCGACACCAATGACGGGAGCAACGCCCCAGCCCGTCTGGTCGCTCTTCAGGTTCATGCCGTTGGAGTAGGGAGCCAGCTTCTCGCCCTCAGCAGCCACCTGTGTGGCAGCACCCTGCAGCTTTTCGCCACTGGCAACAAGGGCTTTTACATCAGGCTGCTGCATAGCATCGTTCTGACTCATTCCGCCAGCCATATAGCCTGCCACCTTCGTCTGAATGGCTGCTTTCAGGGTCGACTCTGCCTGCGTAAGTCCTTGGGTGACTCCCAGAATGTATTCCGGCAACGTGATTCCGTTGCTTCCGTCCATCACGCGGATGTTGTTCAGGCGTGCCTCATAGGTAGCTGAACCGTAGAGGAGGCGCAGACCGCCATAGACAGAGAGGTTTTCATTGATCTTACGGGCAGCACCCAGCTGAACGCCAAAGTAATACTGACGACCCTTCATGTAGCCGTCGACATCATATCCAGTGACATTGGGCACGCTGGCACCAAGCGGACTGATCATGCTGTTCAGCATGGTCGAGGTGGCACCGAGCTTGGTGGCAATGGCACCCACGGCCGTCTCAAACGAGCCCACGCCCTTGTCGAACTCACACTTGCCGCCACCGCCGGGGATGGAGAAGTCGAACTGGAAGCTCCAGTCGCCCTTGTTCCATGCAGCCTGAATGGAGGGGATGACGGGTGCATCGGCCACGCCCTCGAAGGTCTTGGTGGCCTGGCCGTTGTTCTTGGCACCCAGCTTGAAGAGGTCGTTGGTGCTGGTCACCGTGCGCGTCTGGTGGGCATACTGCCAGTTCAGCCCCAGGTGGAAGCCCTCGGGCAGGAAAGCCACGCCGGCCGGATTGCTATACACACCATCGAGACCGATGGCGGCATCACGTGCGGGGTTACGAAGAAAGTCTATGCTTTGATTGGTGTTGGTTAAGATGCCACCTGCTGTGGCTGTGGTTGCAGTTGCCGTCAGCAGTGCGCCGAGGAGGCAAACTTTTAATTTTTTCATATCCTTTAAAATAAATCTTAAAAAAATTCGACTGCAAAGGTAAGCGGATTGTTCCTTATTCCGCTGTTTGGGCACACAGACTTAACAAATATTAATTAAAATTCGCACAAAAACTGCGCATTTGTGCAATAATGTGCAGTTTTTGTGCGATATTTTCTGCACAAACAGCAACGCGAATGTGCAAAAAACGATGCATTCAAACCATCATCTCACCACCTTTCGGCCATTCTGGATGTAAAGGCCGGTGCCGGGCTGCTTGACACGACGGCCCTGCAGGTCGTAGACGAGACCGGAAACACCGCCGATAACGCCCACCTGACGGATGCCATCCGTCTTCTGCTCCTTCAGCACTACATTGTCGAAGCCGATGATCTTTGCAGATCCGCTGCTCGTATGTACAGCCGACAGCATCACCGTGGTAGATGCCTCGCCGTTACTGTCAAACGACAGCTCTATCTGCTGCCATTGCTCCTTGTTCGACAGGGAGGGAGCCTGAACGGTAGCCCCGCCCTCGGTAGCCACCGACACGGCAATATCACCGCCCAGACCGCTCTTCCACACATCAGCCGTCAGCGCATAGTTGCCTTCGGGCAGACGAATCTCCTGCTTCAGCGTGATCGTGGAGGCACCCCAGTTCTGGCGAATCCAGTAGGTCTGCTTGCTGTCAGCCGAAGGAGCGGGATTGTTGCCAAAGAACTGTGAGAAGAACAGGTCGCCCGACTTCAGTGCCGACAGGTCGTTCTCGTTGCGCGAAGCGTAGTCGACAGTCCATCCTTCAGGCACGTAGATAGCGCGGTCACTACGAACACCGCTGCCCTGCATCACTGAGTAGCTGCCTTCAAAGTCGCCGTTCTGCAGGGCCGTGGGCAGCTCTTTCTGCTCGTACTCAATACCCTGCAACTCGCAGATCTCCTTCTGGGTGAGTGTCACGTCATAGAGACGCAGTCCGCCGATGGTGCCGCGGAAGTCCTGGTTGTCGTTGGCATACGAGCTGTCCCACCACTGCGTGCGGCCAATGTAGTTACGCGTGTCAGCAACCACCTCATAGAGCATGTAGGGCTCGTTCTGGTTCTCGGTGCCGGAAGCATCCTCCACACCATTAATATATACGCGCGTGATGTGCGTAGCAGCATCGTAGCTCACGGCCAGCTTGTAGTCAGTATTCACCTGCAGCGCGGTCTTGCCATTGGTCATCGTCGTGGTGCCGCCATTCAGCTTGATGCCGGCAGAGAGCGCGTTGGCACGCAGGAAGAGGCTGTTGCCCGAAGCCGATCCGAAGTCATAGATACGGGGCTGACCCGTGAGGCTCGTGGCGTTGATGCTGACCAGCACGGTATAGGAGCGCAGCCCCTTGAGCAGACCTTCGGGGGCCTGTCCGAACTTGTTGGCAGCGAAACCCGTGGCGGTGTTGGCGGTGAGGTCGAGCGTCTCGGTCTGCTCATAGCGCAGGTTCTTCGTGATGTCACGAGCCAGTACCTTCACCTGGAACTGGCGGCTCTTCTCGCCGATAGTGGCCGTTAGCGTCACGTCGGTGTCCTGCTTCAGCGAGGCCAGCACGCCGGTAGAGGAGAGGACTTTTTCGTTGGACGAAATCCAACGAACACTCTGTCCCAAAACGGTGGTGGGCAGCACGAGGTCGGTGCGTGTCTCGGCAGGCAGGGTGATGGTCTCGAGGGCCGTTTCGGCCAGGTTTGCCTCGATGTCGGCCTGCATTTGCTTCACCATTGCCTGAACGGTGATGGGCGAAGCCACAGCGTAGTAGTCGTTCTGCTGCAGAATGGTGTGGTTGAACTCGTCGCCATAGGCATTGGCCGTGCCGCCTGTAAGGGTCTCGGTGGCAATGACCTGGTCTACAAGGCCGTTGCGATAAGTAGTCAGGGTGTGGCCGTCGTAGGTCATGGAGAGTACCCAGGTGGTGACCTTCGTCGGATGGTTGTCACCGCTGGTGCCGGTGCTCATCGTGGCCCAGTCGTCGCTGGTGAGCAGGCGGTTCTGGCTCTTGTAGGTCTTGCCGTCAATGGTCACCACGGGGTAGTTGTCGCTGCCCAGCGAGTAGGTCATGTTGCCCAATTCAAAAAGTTTTCCCTCATACTTCGAGGCGTTCATGGCAAAGGCCAGATTAAGGCTGGTGCCGGCTTGAAGCTCTGCTATGCCGTCGGGGTGTGCTCTCTCCTCCTGAGGTGTCAGTTCCTCTGACCATTGATAGTCGCTGTGAATGGCCGTGGGGTAGCCCTTGGGATAGCCCTGCTTCACCATCCAGTAATAGTAGTCACCCTGCATCCAGGCCACGCGCATGGGCGAGTTCTTCGAGCCGGGGATGACGAACGGACGGGCGTTGTTCTTGGGGGAGCCGCTGGTGATCTGCTGTGAGCCGGCCACCTTGCCGTCGTCGTCGATGGTGTACTTCCATATCTCATATACGCCATCCTTATTGTACTGGCCGTCCTTGGTGGGGATGGAGAGATACATGTCGTTGATGTTGTCGGGGTCAAGGCTCATGCCGCCGCTGTAGCAACGCTCCGTGGAGTTCCAGTTCTGATGGAAGGCGTGGCCAGCATACTGCACCCACGTGTTCACCCACTTCGTGCCGTTCCAACGGGCATACCAGTAGACGTGCGAAGTCCTGGGGTCGTCGATGTGGGGATAGGCAATGACGGGATGCTCGTCCTTGTCGAGGGCAATCTGCCACACCCAGTTGCGGATGTTGGCCGTCTTGTCGACGATGGTGGCCGGATAGCTGTTGGCATAACTATCGGTCTTGTTCACATTGAAGACACCGTTGTTGATGACCGAGAGCTGCTTGCCGTTCAGGTCGCGCAGGATGGGGCCGTTGCCCTTATTAATGTCGATGACGTTGAAGTAGAGCCAGTTGGGCATCTCGTTATCGGGGTGGCCGGTGGTGTAGGAGACATAGATCTTGTCCTTGTCGTTCGACTGGTACTTGGCGTAGGGACGTGCACCCGTCGACTGCACGATCTGCTTCGGTCCGAAGTCGAACTGGCAGTTGTCGTTGCTGTCGGGCATGGTGAGCCTGGCAATGGTGGGATGCCAGTTGATGCCGCGCCAGCAGAGGTAGATGTGCTGAGGGTCGTCGCTCAGGATGAAGGGCGACGGATAGGTGGTGTTGGCCGAAGTGGCCAGTCGTTTCTCCTCGCCCAAGGCTGTGATGTCGCCAGGCTTCGTCGACACGCGATACCAAATGCAGGGTTCGTCGGTGTGACGGGTGTAGAATATCATGACGCGCTCGTCGGGCAGTACGATGAACGTGGGGTTGTTGTGGTCGTCGGGCTGGAAGTAGGAACGGATGAGCACGTCGGTCTTGCGGTGGCTCACCCAGTCGTACTGCGTGGCCTTCACATTGCCGTGCACGTCGATGTAGCCGATGTAGGTGGCGTTGATGGTGCCGGCCTCGTTCTCATAGTGCAGGGCGCGCGGGTCGGCAAACCAGCACCATGCACCTTCTTCGGCTACTACGTTCTGTGCGTAGCCAGTGTTCAACATACCCACAAGGGCAATCAGTAGTGTCAGTAGTTTTTTCATTTTCAGTAATAGTTATGATAAGTTATTTTCAGTTTAAGCTAAGCTATTTCTTCAGTTCAGGGTAGCTGATACGGGTATGATAGATGGTCTTCAGCTTCTCTATGAGCACTGTCTTGGAATACTGTATATCGCGGAAAGTGATCGGGCAGTCGCGGAAGAAGCCGTCAGCAAGCATGCCGTCGATGATGCGGTCGACAAGCGAGCGGATGCTCTGCTCAGTATAGTCGGGCAACGAGCGCGAAGCGGCCTCGACGGCATCGGCCATCATCAAGATGGCCTGCTCCTTGGTGAAAGGATTCGGACCGGGATAGGTGAACAGCAACTCGTCGACATCGTCATCAGGATGGGCGTTCTTGTAGTTCACATAGAAATACTTGGCCTTGCCCAGACCATGATGCGTAGCAATGAACTGCTTGATGACATCAGGCAGATTGTACTTGTCGGCCAGCTTCAAGCCCTCGGTGACGTGGCTGATAATCAGCTGGGCACTCTCAATATCTGACAATTGCTCATGGGGATTGATGCCGCCCGACTGGTTCTCCGTGAAATAAATGGGATTCTGGATCTTTCCAATGTCATGATAGAGGGCACCCGTGCGCACCAGCTGCGCCTTGGCACCTATCTTGCGGGCAATCTCGGCTCCCAGATTGCTCACCTGAATGCTGTGCTGGAAGGTGCCTGGTGCCTCCTCGCTCATGCGCCGCAGCAGGTCCTTGTTCATGTCGCTCAGCTCAATGAGCGTGATGTTCGACGTGTAGCCGAAAGTCTTCTCCATGATATAGAGCAGGGGGTATGAGCAGAACAGCACCAGTCCGCAGATGATGAGGTAGTTGTAGTCGCTGAAAGTGAGCATGTCGAAGCTGGAAGCCCCGATGAGGTCGAGTGCCAGCGTCATCAGGCCGCAGGCCGCTGTGACGATGGCTGCCGTCCAAAGCAGCTGCGAGCGGCTCGACAGGTCGCGCAGCGAGAGGATGGCTGTGAGGCCGGCGGTCATTTCCACGGCGATAAACTCCAGTGGGTGCTGCAGCACGCAGGCACAGATGAGCACCAGCACGGCGTGAGCCATGAAGGCCGTGCGAGAATCCATGAACACGCGTATGAAGATGGGCACCATGGTGAAGGGGACGATGAACACATGGAACACATTATGGCTCACCATGAGCGAGGCAACCACCGAGAATACGACAATGAGCATGTAGATCATCACCACGGAACGCATGTTCTCGAAGTAATCGCTCCTGAAAATGCTGAGGAAGATGGTGAAGCCCGAGATGAGCAACAGCACATAGAGTGCCTCGCCGATGACGGTCGTCGTCAGGTGCGACTCGTCCTGATAGCGGCGCTCGCTCTCTTTCTGAAACGACTCCAACAACAGATAGCGCTGTTCGTCGACAATGGTTCCACGGTCAATGAGTTTCTGGCCGCGCAATGCTACGCCGCTGGCCTTGGGCACCGTGGCGATCAGCTCCTGTCTGCTGCCCTCACTGCGTTCCTTGTCATAGATAAGATTGGGCACTATATAGTCGTTCAGATTCAGCTCAGGCAGGATTTCCTTGTGCGTCTGCAGCATGGGATCGTCGACCAGCCGCTTATAGGCCTGCTTGGCGGTGAACACCTCAGAAGAGTGCAGGGTGACGGCCGTTTTCCCCTTCACCACACGGATGGTATGCAACGTGTCACTGTCACCACCCATCGGCTCCTTGGTATCCACAATGCCTTTCTCATAGAGCTGAAGCATCCGGTTGGCAATGATGCTCTTGTAGTCGTCATAGCCACTAGGCAACACCTTATTAAACTCTTTGACGAAAGTGCGCACCCTTTCCTCGCCGAGCTCTGCAGACAATATATAATAAGGTTCAAACTGCAACAACGCACTGTCGCACTCTGCCTTCAGCTTTGCCTCACTCTTATAGATGGGGAAGTCGAAAGGTGCCGTCAGATCGGCATATCGCCACGGCTTTCCAAGCTCAATCTTAAACTTCTGCTGGGTGTCGCGCGGCATAAACCACACCACGATGGTCACCGTAACCAAAACCAGCAGGACACGCAGTGCCACGTCGTGCCATGTAAGGTTAGCTTTTAAGTCAATATGCTTCATTTTCTAATGCTTATTTGTGGAATCATGCGAAATCAGTGGCAAATTTATATATATTTTTGCAGAATGCCAAAAAAATTAAGTAACTTTGCAGGCAAAATCAAATAAACATCATGACTGAGAGAAAAGTAAGAGTGCGTTTTGCACCCAGTCCCACCGGCCCGTTGCACATTGGTGGTGTGCGCACAGCCCTGTACAACTACTTATTTGCCCGCCAGCATGGCGGCGACCTGGTGTTCCGCATTGAGGACACCGACACCACCCGATTCGTTCCCCAAGCCGAGGCCTACATCATCGAGGCCTTCCAGTGGCTGGGCATCAAGTTCGACGAGGGCGTTTCCTTTGGTGGCCAGTATGGCCCTTATCGCCAGAGCGAGCGCCGCGACATCTATAAGAAATACGTGAAGCAGCTGCTCGATAACGGCAAGGCCTACATCGCCTTCGACACGCCCGAGGAGCTCGACCAGAAGCGCAAGGAGATTGAAAACTTCCAGTACGACAATAAGACGCGCCTCATGATGCGCAACTCGCTGACCATGCCGGCCGACGAGGTGGAGCGGCTTATTGCCGACGGCACGCAGTATGTGGTTCGCATCAAGATAGATGCCGGACAGGAGGTGCTCGTCGACGACATGATTCGCGGCGAGGTGCGCGTGAAGAGCGACATTCTCGACGACAAGGTGCTCTATAAGAGTGCCGACGAACTGCCCACTTATCATCTGGCCA
>ERZ842401.7426-NODE-7426-length-11215-cov-3.359498_pt1 | contig 11215 bp, 8 predicted proteins | sample MGYA00521270_ERZ842401 | MGnify/ENA primary metagenome ERZ842401 (study PRJEB31892, sample SAMEA3878208) | bioreactor metagenome | biome: Moose rumen | place: Sweden | collected 2011-10 | study: EMG produced TPA metagenomics assembly of the PRJEB12797 data set... | reverse complement strand
GAAATGTAAGACCAAAACTTTCCAAAATGGGAGGCCATGATTGGGAAAATACAAAATCAAAAGTTAAAAAAGCGGTTGAAGTTGTTGCATATGACCTGTTAAAACTATATGCCAGACGAAAAATGCAAGAGGGTATTGAATTTTCACCGGATACAAATTGGCAGATAGAAATGGAAGAAGCTTTTGAATATGTTGAAACCCCGGATCAATTAAAAGCAATAAAGGAAGTTAAAAATGATATGGAATCTATCCAACCAATGGACAGATTGATATGTGGAGATGTAGGATTTGGAAAAACAGAAGTTGCAATGCGCGCATTATTTAAAGCGATAACTTCCGGCAAACAAGCTGCTGTTATTGTTCCGACAACGATTCTTGCACTTCAGCATTATCAAACTATATCAGAAAGATTTAAACCTTTTGGAGTTCAAGTAGAGCTTTTATCAAGATTTAGAACACCAAAAGAGCAAAAAGAAACAATCAAACATCTTGCAACAGGTGAATGTGATGTTGTAATAGGTACTCACAGATTATTGCAAAACGATATTATATTTAAAGATTTGGGCTTTTTGGTTGTGGATGAAGAGCACAGGTTTGGTGTTCGTCACAAAGAAAAACTAAAACAATTAAGAGAAAATATAGATATTCTTTCAATGTCGGCAACACCTATTCCTCGCACATTGTATATGTCTTTGTCAGGAATCAAAGATATTTCACTAATAAACACCCCCCCAAAAAACCGTTTACCAATAAAAACATATGTTGGTGAATGGAATGAAACAATGGTAAAAAATGCCATTAATCACGAAATAGACAGAGAAGGACAGGTTTTTTATTTATATAACAGAGTTGAAACAATAATAGAGATGAAAACATTATTGCAGCGTATAGTTCCAAACGCCAGAATAGCAATCGGCCATGGTCAAATGGATGAAAAAGAACTTGAAGAAGTGATTGTAGATTTTGAAAATCATAAATACGATGTCCTTTTAGCAACAACAATTATTGAAAACGATATAGATATTCCAAATGCAAATACAATGATAATCCATGATTCAGACAGATTTGGACTTGCACAATTATATCAACTCCGAGGACGTGTAGGAAGAAGTGAACGTCAGGCATACTGCTACTGTTTCTATAAAAAGAGTAAAGAGTTATCAAAAGATTCAATAGACAGATTAAAAGCAATAAAAGAATTTACAACTCTCGGTAGCGGATATCAGATAGCATTGAGAGATATAGAAATAAGAGGTGTAGGTAATATATTAGGCACAAAACAACACGGCCACATGATAAATGTCGGTTTTGATACATATTGTGATTTATTAGAAGAAACAGTTCATGAGCTTCAGGGAGAAAAAGTAAATAAACAAAATCCAACGATTGTTGATATCAATGTAACGGCATATATTCCTGATGAGTGGGTTGGTTCATCTGAACAAAAAATGATTGAATATAAACGTCTCGCAGATGTAAAAACTGTTTTGGAACTTGATTATATTGTAGAAGAATGGAAAGATCGATTTTCTAAACCTCCTGAATCTGTTGAAAATTTAATTAAATTAATTAGACTTCGTCTTGCGGCAACTGAAATAAATATAGGTGCAATAAGAGAGGCACAAGATACTATAAGAATTTATACACCATATTCTCAAGCCGAATGGAATCTTGTCCAAAAAACGCTGCCTCCAAATATATCAAGAAAAGTAAAGTTTACTCAAGCACCAAAATCTTGTAAAGACGGGGTTTCTATTTTGTCGATTAATACTGCATATGTTAATTTTAATGAAATGTTTAACATTTTAACAGATTTGTTTTATTATATACATAAGGTAAGTCACGAATATTAGTTAAACGAGAGGGATATATTATGAAAAAAACAAAACTATTGGCAACATTATTAGTTACAGGTATGCTGTTTTCAGGTTGTGGTTTAAAGGGTAATAATGCCTTAATAAAGATTAATGATGGAAAAATTACTCAAAAAGAATTTGATAATTTAATGGATAAACAGATTGCTCAATCTCCAATGGCTCAAATGGGTGATATAAAATCAAATAAAAACGGCATGTTATATTTGATGTTGGAACAAAGGGTATTAAATCAATTAATCATTGAAGAATTATTAAACCAAGAATCTGATGCAAGAGGAATAAAGGTTTCTCCTAAAGAAGTAAATGAAGGAGTTGCAAAAATAATTGATAAAGTTGGCGGAAAAGATAAACTAACAGAAATATTAAAACAAAACGGATTATCAGTTTCTCAATTTAAACAAGATGTAAAAAATCAAGTAAGAATGCAAAAATTAGCAATTGCGGCAGGCAATGTAAATGTAACAGAAGCAGATTGTAAAAAATTCTATGACGAAAATGCGGATAAATTTAAACACGATAACCAAGTAAGGGCATCGCACATTTTGATTATGGCAAATCCATATCAAATCCAACAAGAATTGACTGCTGATGCCAAAAAATCTTTTACAGAAGATGTCTTAAAACAAAAAGTAGAAGAAAAAATGAAACAGAAAAAAGAGTTAGCAGAAAAACTTCTAAAAGAATTGCAAGCAGACAATACAAAATTTGCAGCATATGCAAAAAAATATTCTGAAGATGAAAATTCTGCAAAACAAGGTGGTGATTTAGGTTTCTTTGATAAAAAATCAATGGTTCCTGAATTTGCAGATGCAGCGTTCAGTTCAAAACCAAATACAGTTGCAGGAGTTGTTCAAACTCAATACGGCTACCATATAATAATGGTAACAGACAGAAAAGAAGCCGGTGTCGTACCATATGAAAAAGTTAAATCAGACATACAAGAATACTTAGAATCAAGTAAACAAATAGAAGCTTTGGATAATTTGACTCAAGCAGCAAAGAAAAAAGCAAAAATAGAATACTTGAGTGAAGATTATAATCCTGAAGTTGTTGAAAAGAAATTAAATGAACAAATGGGTACATTAAAACAAGGTCTTGGAGTTCCTCCTGTACCGGAAAAGAAATAAAAAATAAAAATGAATAAAAACAGACTGTACAAATTATACAGTCTGTTTTTATTGAAAAAGATATTTGTTTTTGCTAAATTTGTAATGCAAAAATATTTCAAGGTTTATATGGAAGAGAAAAAACTAAATACATTTACATATTTTTTAAAAAATGTTTTTTCTATATCGGATGCGGATTATAGTCACAAGTTAATTAGAATTTTTGGTATAAGATTTAGAATATTAAAAAATAGCAATAAAAAAGTTATAAAAATAAATTATAAAAAATATAAAGATATAACACAGATACCTCCTGCAGAAGGTTTTTTACGTGAGTACCAAAAAGCATTATTAGTTATATTAAAAGAATTTGACAGAGTATGTGAACTTAATCATATCAGATATTGGCTTAGTGGTGGAACTTTGCTTGGTGCAATGCGTCATAAAGGTTTTATTCCTTGGGATGATGATGTTGATGTGGATATGATTAGGGAAGATTATGAAAAATTTCCGGCGATATTTAATGCATGTACAAAATATGCTGATTTGGATTGTAAATTATGGCGGGATGAAAATGCTCCGGCAACATGTATCTTAAAAATTAAACACAAAAAAATTCCTCAATTGTTTTTGGATATTTTTCCTCATGATTTTTATTTCACTGCAGTGAGAGGAAAAGACAAAAAATGTTTAAACAAAAAAATAAAAAAACTTCGCAGAAGTTTAAGCTACAGTTTCAAACGGATAGAAGATACTGACGAATTAATAAAAAAAATAAAATTTATTACTCAAAATACAATAAATCAAAATATAGAAGTTGACGAAAGAATTTCACCATCCATTCATTGGGGTATAGATTTTCCTCATCGTTGGAATAATTGGATATATGATTATGATCAAATTTTTCCATTGAAAAAGATAGAGTTTGAGGGTTACAAATTTAATTGTCCGGCAAATACAAATTTTATGCTTAAAAATATTTATGGAGATTATATGAAATTTCCTAAAAGCATTTGTCCGCATCATACAGATGAAGAAGCATTTACACTGGAAGAAATACAAGAATTGTACAAATTAAAAAATAACGGAAATAGCGTATAATTGCGGCATCTTGATAAAGCAGTTTTTATTGCTTTTTATAAAATAATGGGGTAAAATTATCTTAGAACTATATAAATCAGATGGAACAGGGAATGGCAAGTATAAATTCAACAATAGCCATAAAAGGGATATTAAAATTTTTTAAAATATTATTTTCTTTTAGCGTGTATGACCAAACACACCTAAAGATACTGTTATTCGGAATAAAAATAAAAGTTCCTATATTAAAGTATTATAGATTAAAGAAACAAAATCCTTTTTACAAATATAAAGCTGAAAAAATGGATATTACAAAAATACCTCCTGCAAAAGGTGATTTAAGGGATATACAATTAGCGAATATGGTTTTGTTAAAAGAATTGGATTATGTTTGCAAACAAAATAATATTTCTTACTGGCTAGACGGGGGCACAATGCTTGGTGCTGTTCGTCATAAAGGTTTTATACCTTGGGATGATGATATAGATGTTGGTATGATGGCAGAAGACTATGACAGAATAATTCAAGCTTTTAAAAAAAGTTCAAAGGATAAAAATATATATGCAACTTATGTTAGAGAAGAAAAAGCTCCAAAAACTTGTATTATAAAAGTAAGACACAAGGAATGCCCGTCTTTGTTTGTTGATATATTTCCTTTCTATCTTTATGGCAAATCTCTTAATACTGAACAACAGTTAGACAAAACAAAGGAGATTAAGCAAATAAGAAAAAAATTATTAAATCACGTGAATATTTCAACACCAAACGAAGATTTGATAAAAATACACAAAGATATAATGAAAAAAGAAATATTACAATCATCAGTTTTAAAAAATTCAAAAGACGCAGATATTGTTTGGGGGATTCAATACAATCATCAATGGAAAAATTGGTTTACTAATTATAATGTCATTTTTCCGTTAAAACCAATGATGTTTGAGGGTTATGAGTTTTCAGGTATCAATAACCCTGATGCATTTTTAACAAGATTATACGGAGATTATATGTCTTACCCATCAAAAATAACATTTGGTCATAGTGTGTATAAACGAAAAAGCAGAAAAGAAAATAATGTTATAAAATCCTATGCAAATGATTTTACTTTAAGAGGTCAAAATGTTCACTCATAGACCAAAATTTATAAGTAAAGTATTTATAATATTATTTACTTTAGTTATAGTTGTATTTTTTTCTTGGCGTTTTTATGTTGGAAATTTTCTTATAGCGCATGCTTTAGGGGAGTATAACGGGGCTTTCTATACAAATTCAAATGAAGCTTTTGAAAATTCTTATAAAAGAGGTTTTAGACAGTTTGAAGTTGATTTGACCAAAACAACAGATAATAAAGTAGTATGTTTTCACGCATATAATCAAGAAATATATGAAAAGTTGCATATAGAACAAGATAATTTTACTTATGATGAATTCATGTCAGGCAAAGTTTTTAAAGAGCCAAGATATAGATTTACAACTCTTGATTTAGAGCAAATAATTGCATTAATGAAAAAACATAAAAATATTAAAGTAATGATGCATCTGCATTCACAAGAAGATGCAGCGGTAACAAAATTTTTATTGGATGAAATAATAAAAACAGCGGACGGTGATGAACAGATTTATGACAGAATTTTAATAGGAATAAATTTTCCCGAAGAAATACCGATTTTGACAGGTCAAAATAAGATAAGAAATATAATGTACTATATAAATGTCAAAAATAAACGTTCCGAAAATTTGAAAAAAATCAAAGATATAACAGCATTTATGAAACAAAATAATATTCATATTGTCAGTATGCCGTATAAAGCAATAATTAAATATCCAAAAGAAGTCAAAAAACTTAGAAAAAATAATATATACATATATTCATTTGCCCAAAATAGTATAAAAGAAATTATAAAAATGAAAGTAATTGGTGTAAATGCAATAGGAACAGATACTATATTCGAGTGGTAGTTTTAATTTTGACTATCAATATTTTTTTTGCTAAATTTAATAAGAAAGCGGGGATATGAATGAAAAAATATATTTTTATTTTAAGAACAAAAAAGGAGAGTTTTAATGCCTAAACTTCGTCCTTTAGAATATATTTTTTCTATTACCAATTCCGGAACAGATAAACTAATAATGTTTTTTGGCATACCGATAAGAATTGATCGTTCCGGATATTATAAAAAGTTTTGTCAAGAATTAGATATTGAAAAAAATAAAATAGTTTTTTGTAATTTTAAAGGCAGTAGTTATGGCTGCAATCCTAAATATATAACTGATGAAATAATACGCCGTAAATTACCTTATGATATAGTTTGGCTTGTGCGCAGTGTAGAAAAAGAACGCGAAAAAAAGGTTTTTCCCGATAATGTTCGTCTTGTCGGGTATGGTACAAAGCAAGCATTAAAAGAACTTGCGAGTGCTAAAGTTTGGGTTGATAATCAAAGAAAAAATTATTTTATAAAAAAGGGTTTAGTAAAAAAAGAAGATCAGTATTTTATTCAAACTTGGCACGGTTCTTTGGGGATAAAAAAACTAGATGCGGATGTAAAAGCGTTTACTAATGAATATAAGCAAGAATGGGTAGAATGTTCTAAATATGATTCTTCAACTTGGGATTATTTATTAACAAATAGTGAATTTGAAAACAAAATTTTCAAACGTGCATTGTGGTTTAACAATGAAATAAAAAAATTTGGACATCCAAGAAATGATGTATTTTTTAAAGATTTATCTCAAATTCAAAAAAAAGTAAGAAATTTTTATAATATATCATCTTCTAAAAAAATTCTTTTATATGTTCCGTCATTCAGAGATGATGAAGATATTGAGTGTTATAAATTAGATTACAAGCGAGTTATAAAAGAATTAGAAGCAAAATTCGGATCGGAATGGGTTTGTATAATTAGGCTTCATCCAAGAGCAAAAAAATTTGATAAATACATTATTCCGGAATCTGAAAATATAATTGACGGGACTTTTTATCCGGATATTCAAGAGCTTTTAGTGACTGCGGATATTGCAATTACTGATTATTCAAGTTGTATATTTGATTTTATGTTATCAAGAAAACCGGGATTTATTTTTGCAACGGATATAGAAAAATACAACACAGATAGAGGATTTTATTATCCGCTTGAAGAGACGCCGTTTCCTGTTGCATCAAATAATGACAAATTAATAGAAAATATACAAAAATTTGATATAATCAAATATCAACAGAATGTAGAAAAATTTTTACAAGAAAAAGGCTGTATTGAAGATGGTTGTGCATCAGAAAGAGCGGTTGATTTAATAGAGGAGTTAATGAACAAATGAATATAGCAATAATATTTGCCGGCGGAACAGGACAAAGATTAAAAAATGGTGTTGATACAACTCCAAAGCAGTTTTTAAAAATTTATAATAAACCAATAATAATACATACACTAGAATTATTTCAAGAACATGAAGAAATAGATAAAATCTATATTGCAATTCATCCTGATTATTATAAATATATGCAGGATCTTGTAAAACATTATTATATTTCCAAAGTTGCAGGAATTGTAAATGGCGGAAAAATAGGACAAGATTCTATATATAATGCTCTAAAACTAGCACAGAGCGAAAATCCTGATGATTCTATAGTTTTAATACATGATGGCGTGCGCCCGAATATTACTTCTGAAGTTATTTCAAAAAATATTAAATGTGCAAAAGAAAATGGTAACGCAATTACTTGTACTTCTTGTTTTGAAACAATTTTGATTAGTGAAAATCATAAAAATCCAAAACATGTTCCTTACAGAAAAAATACTTATGCAGCACAAGCACCGCAGAGTTTTCATCTTGATGAAATTGTAAAAGCTCATGAACAAATAAGAAAAACTAATCCAAATTATACCGATATTGTTGATTCTTGTACGTTATTTAAATCTTTAGACAAAGAAACCTACATGGTAGAAGGCAATAGAGGCAATATAAAAATAACAACAATTGAAGATTTGTACATATTACGTGCGCTGATTAGATATAAAGAAGATATGGAAGCCTTTGGAATAGACGGAAAGGACTAAAATGACGGTATTAGAACAAGATATAAATGAAATTATAAACAACTTTGATATGTCTGTTTTTAGCGGTAAATGCGTTATGGTAACCGGCGCGACAGGCTTGATTGGTAAAATATGCACAAAGGCATTACTATTAGTTGGAATTAATGTCGTTGCGCTTGTTCGCAATAAAGAAAAAGGAGAAAACCTTTTTGGCGAGGCAAAAAATTTACGTCTATTGGTTCAAGATATAAATTCGCCGATAAATTATGACGGCAGAGTTGATTATATAATTCATTGTGCGAGTACAACATCTTCATCTGATTTTGTAGAAAAACCTGTTGAAACAATCTATACCGCGATTAATGGGACAAGAAATGTTTTAGAATATGCAAAACGCAGAGGTAAATATTTGCAAGGGATGGTCTATTTATCTTCGCTTGAAGTATATGGAAAAACAGAAAAAGAAAATATATCTGAAGAAGATTTAGGCTATATTGATATTTTATCTGCTCGCAGCAGTTATTCACAGGGTAAAAGAATGGCTGAAACGATGTGTATTTCTTATGGAAAAGAATATAATGTCCCTGTCAAAATTGCACGTCTTACACAAACTTTTGGGGCAGGGGTTTCAAAAGAAGATAACAGGGTTTTTGCACAATTTGCAAAGAGTGTAATAAATAAAGAAGATATAGTTTTATTTACAGAGGGTGAAACAAAACGCAATTACTGTTATACAACAGATGCTGTAAGAGGAATTTTTACAATATTAACTAAAGGTGAAAATAACCAAGCATATAATATAGCGAATAAAAATACATATGTTTCTATCGCAGATATGGCTAAAACACTTGAAAATACAGATACAAAAGTCGTTTTTAAGATTGATAATATAGACAGAGGTTACAATCCGACAATAAAAATCTGCTTAGACACAACAAAATTGGAGCAATTAGGTTGGAATCCAAAAGTCGGTTTACCCGAAATGTTTGATAGAACAATAAAATCTATGAAAGAAGAGTAATGCAAAAGTTAAAGAATATAGAATTTTTAAGAGTTTTTTTAATAACAGCAATAGTTTTTTTACATATGTTTATTAATAGAGTTTGGAATTTATGTCATATTTATCCGGATATTCCAATTTATCAAACCCTAAAATCTGCCATAGCACATTCAAATAATGGTGTAGAGGGCTTTTTTATTGTTGCGGGATTTTTTCTTGTTTATACATTTAAATCAATTAGTTTAAAAGAATTTATTTTAAAAAAATATATAAGATTATCTCCTGTAATATTATTTTCAATGGTTTTATGTGTTATTGGCTGGTTATTAGGCGTAATGCATTTTAAAATTATCCCAAACTTGTTAACAGTATTTTTATTAAATCAATTCGGAATAAACTTTGCAGTTGGACAAAATCCGATATTATGGTATACATCTGTTCTTTTTGCGGGGTTGTTGTTATATTTTTGTATATTAAAATACTTACCGTCAAAAATTAAATATATCTTGATTTCTATTCTGATAATAAGCAGCTATACGATTTTAGAAATATTGCAACATGGTTCTTTTGCAAACCCATTGAAAAATTATTACCATGTTTTTAACGTAGGTTTTATAAGAGCAGTAGGAGGAATAGGTTTAGGTGTGCTTTGTGGTAATATTTATCAATCTTTTATTTTAAAAAATAAAATAAAAGAAAATATATTTTCTAAAATATTTATTTCCTTAGGTTTTACATTGTTATTACTATTATTTGTGATGAAAAAAGGAGTTATTACCAAAATTCTGGACAAAGATATATGGATATTTTTGGGAAAATTTCAATATAGTATATATGTAATCCATTACGTAATTATAAGAGTATTGGGATTTACTTTATGGAAAAATAATCCAAATTTTGTTCTTTCTCATCCGGTTTTACCGATTATAATTATGATATTAACAATTCTTACCATTGGAGTTTTTACTTATTACATGGTAGAATTGCCTTGCGCAAAGTTTCTTAAAGATAAATTAATAGGGAAAAAAATTTGAATATATTGTGTAAAATAAAACAGAAAATGAATAATAGGTTTGAAAGTAATTCAAATTTTCACTTCTTATCCGTCATTTTGCCCTATTTCAAACCATATCTTGGAAGAACGCTTTTAGCTTTAGGTTTAGCTGTTCCAATTGGTGCATTGGATGCGGTTATTGCTCTGTCTTTAAAACCATATATGGATGTTGTAATGATGGATAAACAAATGCAATCAACTTGGTTTTTGCCGGTTTTGATTGTGTTATTTACTTCTTTACAAGGTGGGTTAAATTATCTTGCAACATATATGAACGATTGGGTTGGAGGCAGGGTTACAAATGATTTGAAAAAAGATTTATACCAAAAACTTATGCATCAAACGTGTCATTTTTTTGATAAACAAACTTCAGGAAAAATTATAAAAGCGTATAATAATGATGCGGAAAAATCTTGTTCAGGGCTTATATCAAATATAAAAACAATAATATCAAGAATTTTTTCATCAATATCATTAGTAGGTGTTTTATTTTATAACTCTTGGTTTTTAGCAATTATAGCGGTTTTTGTATTAAGTTGTGCAATGATACCTCTGGTAAAAATAAAAACAGCTATAAAAGATATTTATAATCGTTCTGAAGGCGAAAATGCAAAAGTTATAACAACATATAATGAAGCTTTTGCCGGACATAATGTCATATCAGCTTATAATCTTTATGATTTAAAGCAAAAAGAATTTAAAGATTTAACTTACAGAGTATTTGGTTTAAAAATGAAAATAACTCAGCATGTAGCCTGGTTATCACCACTAATGCATGTAATCGTATCTGTTGGAATTGCTCTTGTCATTGGGTTAGGTAGTTACTTGATCGTAAAAAATCAACTCACAGCCGGACAATTTGTTTCATTTATAACAGCTTTAATTATGCTTTATAATCCGATAAAAGGTTTGGGAAACAATGCAAAAGGAATTTCGACCTGTATATGTGCCATGGAAAGAGTTGTTGAAAAACTGGAGAAAAAACCGTCTATTTTTGACAGTGAAAATGCCGTAGATTTTCCTGATTTTAAAGAAAAAATATCCTTTAAAAATATAAAATTTTCTTATGT
>ERZ842401.7425-NODE-7425-length-11217-cov-5.118706_pt1 | contig 11217 bp, 6 predicted proteins | sample MGYA00521270_ERZ842401 | MGnify/ENA primary metagenome ERZ842401 (study PRJEB31892, sample SAMEA3878208) | bioreactor metagenome | biome: Moose rumen | place: Sweden | collected 2011-10 | study: EMG produced TPA metagenomics assembly of the PRJEB12797 data set... | reverse complement strand
GGGCGGCGGGCTACTGCCTGATATCCACTGCGGAGCGGGAAGGACTGCACTTCCTGGCCGTTGTGATGGGCTGTGACGGATGGCTGAACGCCCATATCGAGGATTATCTGAACTTCGAAGACACCATCAAGCTCTACGACTGGGCTTTCAACAACTTCAGCGTCCGCACCCTGGTCAGCAGCTCGGAGCTGCTGTGCGACGTTCCGGTGCTCTATGGCAGCGACGCCGATCGGGTCACCGCCCACGCCAGAGAGGATCTCACCGCCGTGCTGCCCAACGACGCGGCAATCGAGGACTATGAGCGCACCGTGACCATCTATTCCGAGCGGGACAACGAGCCGCTGCAGGCCCCGGTGGAGTCCGGCGCCGTACTGGGCGAAGTCACCATCACCAAGGACGGCATCTCGCTGAACGTCGGCGTCTGGAGCGGACGGCAGCTCTCGATCATGGACAACACGGCGCGCTCCGATCTCGTCGAAATCGACCTCACGGTCGGCATCGAGGACGCAAGCGGCAACGCCTACACCATCCGCCAGATCAACGGCAAGGCCGGATTCACCGACTGCACGAACCTGCGCCGCTTCGTGATGGGCGACGAAACGCAGTCGATCGGCGAAAACAACTTCAAGGGCTGCACGGCGCTCGAAGAGTTCGTGATGGGCGCGGGCTGCAACTCCATCGGCTGGAACGCCTTCAACGGCTGCTCGGCCCTCACGACCTTCACGGTTCCCGCGAACAGCGCTCTTGCGACGCTCAACCCCGGGTCGTTCAACGGCTGCTCGTCCCTCGCGTCCTTCGCGTTCCAGAACTGCCCGTCGCTCGCGACGATCAACAACAACGCCTTTTACGGCTGCTCCTCGCTTGCGGCGGCAGACCTCTCGGCCTGCACCTCGCTCGCGACGCTCGGCGACAACGTCTTCTACGGCTGCACGTCGCTCGCGACACTCGCCTTCGCCCCGAACTGCCCGCTTACGACAATCAACACAAGCGGCTTCCAGGACTGCACGTCGCTTTCGAGCGTCGACCTGTCGGTCTGCTCCAACCTCACGACCATCGCCGCCTCGGCCTTCCGCGGATGCACTTCGCTCTCCCGCGTCGACATGCCCGAATCGCTGACGAGCCTCGCGCAGGAATCCTTCTCCTACCACGGTTCGCTCGCCACGGCGGGCGTTGCGATGCTGCACGTCTATTTCCGCTCGTGCCCCATCGCCGATTCGGCGAAGAGCCCCTTCGCCCACATGTTCTCTTCGAGCAAGGACTACACCGTGACGGACGCCGACATGGCGAACGCCTCCGTGACGATCCACGTTCCGCGCGCGCAGGCGACCGCCGGCTCCCCGAACTGGAACACCTACGCCGGAGCGTGGCAGTCGCTCGCCGACGACAGCGCGACGTGGGACACGGATTCGACCCGGAAAATCTTCTCCCTCCCCGCCGACGAAAACGGCTCCACCCAATGGGTCACCGACTGGCGCAAGACGGGCAACACCAACAACGACGCGGCCGTGAACGTCGTCTTCTGGGACGACCCCGTGCAGATCGAAGTCTCAGGCCCCGTGTGCGTCGGCGAACTCGTCGCTCGCGGCTACACCTCGGCGGACTTCTCCGCGATCCTCACGTCCTACGACACGGACTCCGCCTCGTCCGCGACGCTGTTCGTCGTCGTCTACTCCGACGCCGCGCACGAAACCGAAGTCGCCCGCGCCTCCGCCACGCTGACCGCGCTCGGCACGTCCGCCGACATCGCCGTTTCGGGACTCTCGGAGAACACGACCTACTACGCGATCCTCTACGGCGTGGACAGCGAGGACGTCGAGGGCGACCCGGTGGACCTCGGCTCCTTCACGACAATCTGGGACGAGGACGTCTGGACCTACTACCCCGCGAAGGGGACGCTGGAGAAAGGCTGGATCGTCGTGAGCAACGTCACGGCGAACGGCACCTCGCTTTCCGTCGCCGACAGCTCGAACGCAGGCGACGCCACGCTTCCGGCGCTGGACTTCACGGGCGGCATCCGCGACGGCTACCAGCTCGTGTCCATCGGCATCGGCGCGTTCGCGGACTGCACCGCGCTCACGAACGTCGTTCTGCCCGCGACCGTGACGACGGTCGGCCAGAACGCCTTCATTCGCGATAGCGCCCTCGCGTCCTTCGCCGCACCGGGTCCGGTCTCCATCGGAACCACCTGCTTCTACCAGAACGGCACGATCACGAACGCCTGTTTGCCCAATGTCGTCGCGCTGAACTACCGCTCGTTCCAGTCCTGCTCCAACCTGCGCTCCATCGGGACGGATCTTTCCTCGTGCCGCTCTCTCGGGCAGGAGGCGCTTTCCAACTGCGCACAGCTCGAAGGCGACTTCGTCCTCACGAATTGCACGTCGTTCGGCACCTGGCTCTTCAATGGCAGCCGGTCGATCACGTCCGCCGTCCTCGGCGAAGGCGTGACGCAGATTACGGTCAACGCGTTCCAGGGCTGCGACTCGCTCACGAACGTGACCGTGCAGGGGACGCTGACGAAAATCGACAACGGCGCCTTCGCCGCCCATGGCCCCTACAACTCGCACTGCAGCGAGCCGGGGCACCTCAACGTCTACCTCACGAACGTTCCAGACACGCTCGGGAACCCCTTCGGCAGCCAGTATTGGAACAGTAACATGGCATCGATCGACGCCGCCGATTCGACGATCGTCGTGCATCTTCCCTACTACAACGGACTGCTCGACGGCAAGGACGCGACGGACGGAACGACGCCGGAGTTCGCCGAATGGGCGCGCGCGTGGCAGCAGGAGGATCTCACAAGCATCGTCGCGCGCGGCTGCCCGGCGACGGCCTTTGAACTGCCCGCGACCAGGGCGGGCTCCGGCCAGTGGCGCAACGACACGGCGAGTGCCAACACCGCCGCCTACGTCGTCCGCCTCGCCTACTACACCGACCCCAACAAGAAAGTGTCAGGATGCGTCATTATCATTCGATAATCTGATAGTGGGCAGGAAAGAAACTGGCCGTGAAGCGCGGGAGGGTGGCGATTCGCCGCGGCCCTCTCGCGCAGTTGGATGGTAGGGAATAGGCGATCGGATGCAATAGACGCAAAAGCACCTTTTGTAGTATAATAGGCCGCAAAGGAGAGAACATGAAAACCATTGCAGCAGTAGTTCCAGTTGCGGTCGCCGTGTTCGCGGCGTGGATTTGGTGGGGCTGGCGCATCGAGCCCGAGAACGGGCAGATCGCAGTCCTCATGAAGAAGACGGGGAAGGACCTCCCGCCGGAGGCGATCCTCTCGCCAGGGCCCGAGTACAAGGGAATACAGGCGGATGTGCTGCCGGAAGGCCGCTACTTCCGCAATCCGTGGACATGGGAGTGGAAGTACTTCCGCGCGATGGACATCCCCGCAGGGAAGTTCGGCGTCCTCGTCAGGAAGTTCGGCAAGGACCTTCCCGCCGGCGAGATAATCGCCCGCGACGACTCCTTCAAGGGCATCGTCCGCAACGTCCTCGGCACTGGCCGCCACCGCATAAACCCCTTTGCCTACGATGTCAAACTCTACGACGACATCACGATCAAGCCGGGGCACGTCGGCGTTGTGACGCGGCTTACGGGGTCAGACATCCTTTCCGAAGGCGCAGACAACGCGACTGGTACGGGCTTTCTCGTCGGAGAGGGCGCGAAGGGCGTGACGGACGGAATCCTCAAGGAAGGAACGCACCGCCTCAACCCGTTCCTCTACTCCGTCTCGATCGTGAACGTGCAGAGCCAGCGCTTCGAGCTCTCCGGAGCGGACGCGATAACGTTCCTCACGCAGGACGGCTTCACGGTGCAGGCCGAGGGAACGCTCGAGTTCAACCTGCAGCTCGACAAGGTCGCGCTCCTCTCGCACGAAGTCGGTGACATGGACGACATCCTCCAGAAGATCATCCTTCCCTCCGCGCGCGGCTTCTCGCGCATCGAGGGCTCGAAGAAGGTCGCGACCGAGTTCATCGTCGGCGAGTCCCGCCAGGCGTTCCAGAATTCGCTCGAGGCGTACCTGAAGGGCGTCTGCGCACCGTGGGGCATCTCGCTCAACTCCGTCCTCATCCGCGACATCTTCGCGCCGCAGGAAGTGGCCTCGATCATCCGCGCGCGCGAACTCGCCGTCCAGGAGGCGAAGAAGATCGACCAGCAGATCGTCCAGGCGAAGTCGCTCGCAGAGCTCGGCAAGCAGAAGTCGCTCGCCGACCGCAACTCCAAGGTCGTGGCCGCGGAGACCGAGCGCATACAGAAGAAGATCGCCGCAGAGCAGTCGAGGGCAGAAGTCACGATCGCCGCCGAGACGCGTCTTACGGTCGCCGCGACGGAGCTCAAGGCGGCGGAAGCCGAGGCCGCCGCGAAGCTCGCCAAGGCCGAGGCAGACCGCAAGGTCGTCGAGGCGCGGACGACTGCCGAGGCCGAAGTCATGAAGCGCGAAGTCGCAGTATATGACGACGAGCGCGACTACCTGAGGGCTCGGCTATACGAGAAGACTGCGCCGCGCGTGACGGACGTCGTGACGGCAGACGATCCGCGCGAGATGATGGGAATTCCCGCCAAAAGCGCTTTCGCAAACGAGAAAGGAGGTGCGAAATGAACAACTTCGGAAAGTTCGCATCTGCAATCGTCGCGGCAGTCGCCTTGTTCGCGCTTGGCGTGTTTGCGTTCGTGTGGACCTGCTGCAGGGTCTATGTCGGCCCGGGCGAGATGGCCATCGTCACCTCGAAGACCGGCGACGAGCTGCCGCCCGGCGCGATTCTCGCCGAGCCGGGGCAGAAGGGCGTCCAGAGAATCCCCCTCGGGGAAGGACGTCATTTCCTCGATCCCGTGACGCATGACTGGCGCATCGTCGCCGCGATTACGATTCCAGCTGGCTCCGTCGGCGTCGTTACCTCGAAGAACGGCCGCGAGCTCGCCCCTGGCGAAATACTCGCGCCAGACCGCGACTCGAAGGGCGTGTGGAAGGACGTCCTGGGCCCAGGCAGGTATCGCCTCAACCCTGAGGGATACGACGTCAAGGTGATGAGCGCGATAAACATTCCGATCGGCTATGTCGGCGTCGTGACGAGCCAGACCGGAAAGCCCGCCGCCGCCGGCTCGTTCGCCGGACCCGGCGAGAAGGGCGTGATGGAGAAGGCCCTGCAGCCGGGGCTCTACTACGTGAACCCCCGCGCCTACCAGGTCGACGTCGTTGAGATCGGCATGAACCAGGTCTCGATCGTCGGCAAGTCGGGAACGGTCGTCCTCACGAAGGCGCAGAGCCAGAGCGCGAACGGCCTCGACGAGCTCCAGCGCATGACGCTCCAGAAGCAGGTGCAGAAGCGCGCGGAGTACGTGACGCAGAACGCCGACCTCGGAATCGTCGACGAAGACAGTGCACGCAACTTCTCGAACTACGCGCAGAGCACGCTCGGCTCGCTCTCCCGCGCTCCCGTCGCCCGCAAGAGCGTGAGCGGCAACCGGTATTTGCAGACCGCTTCCGCCGCGCGCGAAGAAGCCGCGATGCCGGCGCAGCAGCGCGCGAACGCCAGTCAGTCGCAGCTCCCGGCGAATGATTCCGTCGCGTTCGGCATGAACCAGTTCGTGCAGTTCCCGTCTTCCGACGGTTTCGCCATCATGCTCGACATGACGGTCGAGTTCGAGCTGATGCCCGAGAAGATCTCGAAGATATTCATGCTCTACGGCGACCTTCCCGCCGTCGTCTCGAAGATCATCATGCCGCAGATCCTCTCGATCTCCCGCATGAAGGGCTCGGACTACAAGGCCCGCGAGTTCATCGACGGCGAAGGCCGCCAGAAGTTCCAGGAGGAGATGACGGCCGAGCTCGTGCGCGTCCTCGGCGAGAAGCACATTCTCGTCAGGAACGCGATCGTCCGCCACGTCGAAGTCCCGGAGGAGATTCTCGCGCCGATCCAGTCCGCCGCCGTCGCGAAGGAGCAGGATCTCACGAACAAGACGCAGCAGGACACGGAAAAGCGCCGCGCCGAGCTCAATACCGAAATCGCCAAGGTCGACCAGCTCAAGCGCGAGGTCGAGCAGGAGACGGCGAAGCTCGTCGCGACCGTCGCCGCCGAGATGAAGAAAGATGTCGCCGAGATAAACGCCGAGACGAAGCTCAAGGCGGCGGAGATCGACCTCGAGTGCGCGAAGATACAGGCGAAGATCACCGAGACGCGCGGCTCCGCCGAGGTCAAGGCGAAGTTCCTCGTCGAGAACGAGGAGGCGCTTGGCATCAAGCGCCGCGCCTCTGCGTTCAAGGACCCGTCGCTCTGGGCGGACCTCACGTTTGCCGACGCGCTCAATCCCGCCGTCAACATCCGCGTGATCCACTCCGGCGAAGGCACGCTCTGGACCGACCTGAAAGGCGCGTCCCTCGCGGTCCCGGCGAAGAAGTGAGCGCCGCGGCTCCCGTAGCCGCATGTCGTTTCGCATTGCACTGACCCCCCCCTGCTTCCGCGCGTACGCGGAGGGGGTGTTTCGGCTTAGGGCTCGCTAGCTTTGCCGCGGATACGCGGCAAAGCTCCGGCGAAAAAGCCGGTGGCGACATCGATTTCGCGGTCTTTCACATTTTGCCAGTGCCGTCAAGCCTCCCGGCAAAATGACGACGCGTCGAAATCGGGTCGCTTCCGTCTTTTTCGTCGTCGCGTCGCATTGCGCCGAAACACCCCCTCCGCTCCCGCGCGGCAAATCCGTCGCGATTTCGTCCGCGCCATAATCTCATTTCGCCGCGCTTGATTTTTAGATTTTGCTATTTGACGGCGAAAAGGGAAATATTGTATAATTCTGCTGTCTTCGGGCGGGAGTCTGGGGACAAAACATAGTTCGGGAACTGATTGGGAGCGTCAAGCTACTTCGTGTGAGCCGACATCCCCACTCCACCCCTGGACGTTGCAAACAATTTGCATGCTGCAAAGCAGTCGCCACGCGAAACTTAGGAACTTTCACAGGGAGCGACACATTGCAGGGAAAGTGCATCAGCACTTCCTCTCTTCGTGTTCTCCCAAAGGTTTCCTAAGACCTCGCGTGGAAATACGAAAGAGAGGATTTCTTTTTTTGTTCCGATTGCCGCGTGGTTATGCGACACGGAACGAGAACAAGCCCGATTCTCCGACCGCCAAACGAAACAAGGGCAATAGGAAAGGGTTGGAGGAATGAACGAGAAAGTAGCGCAGGTCTTGCAAAAAGGCAAGGAGATTGCGATGCCAATTTGTTTAAAGTGCAAATCACTAGCCTTGCAGGGGTATGCAAAGGGAAACGAGATGATGGATAAGGTGCGCTTCCTTCAAAAGCCGCTTCACAAGAAAATTGTGTGGGGTGCGATGGGTGTTGTCGCGCTTTGGGTTGTACTGCCTGGAATCGGAGAGTCAGTTGATCTGTCCACGCCAGAAGGGGTCGCAATTGCGTCCCTCCGCGCTTACACTAATGGTGATGTATTGGAGTGGTGCAAATATTCTGGGGCACCGACGCAAACATACGCATATTATGAATACACACCACCAGAAGATGAATGGAAAGAGCAGCGCTTAAAGGATGCCAGAGATCGACTTGAGGAATTGAAAAAAGCGTGGTTGGATTTAGGTCTGAAGGGATGCTCCATAAAACCTATATCTGTGGAAGATGGTTCTTCAGAGTACGAGAAGTTTGTGACTTTAGAGGTGTCTCATAAGGGCGAAAAGTTTCGCCCGACGATTTCACTCCACAAAGGAGACAATGGCTACAAGACCTGCTTCTTCTGGTTGAATCGAGATGAATAACTGTTTGATGGAGATCGGCTATGTACTGCAAAAACTGTGGCAAAGAAGTTGGTGAAAATGCGATTGCGTGTACGGGATGTGGATGCGTGCCATCGAATGGGACGAAGTTCTGCTCCAACTGCGGGGCTGAAACTAATCCGGGGCAGGTAGTTTGCCTGAAGTGTGGAGTTGCTTTAGGAAACATCACCGCGTCGCCACCTGCATCGACAGGAGGCAAGAGCCGAGTGACAGCGGCGCTCCTCGGCATTTTCCTCGGAGGAATCGGCGCGCACCAGTTCTATCTTGGACATAGCACGTCTGGGCTGATCCGACTTGGAATCGGCATTGTCGGACTTTGCATCATGCTTCCGGCAGCCTCAATCATCGGACTCATCGAGGGCATTATATATCTCACGAAGTCTGATGAGGAATTCCAGCGAGTATACGTCGTTGGCGGCAAGGAGTGGTTCTAAGTCAGCAAGGGGGTAAGACATGGGAAGCGAAAACGCAGCCGAGGAGTTCTCCATCTTCGGGAAGAAACTTGTTGTTTCGCCGGGACGTGTTGAATATAACCAGTTGCGTTCTCGCTTTCGCGCACTTGCAAAGGAGGAGGCAGAAGAAGCCGCGAAGTCTATCCTTCAATTTAAAGACAACCCAGGGACTCTGTTTTGTGATGGTCTTGCATGGGCGAAACCATATTTTGCCAAAACGTCAGAATTTGCCGTAGAGGAGCTTTTGAGACGTGGATGCTTTGATCTTGATGCAGAAGCATATCTGAGCAAATGCTTTGATTTTGCGCCGTGGACGCGTGGCTTCGGCGTGGTCTACAACGAATGGAAGTCTGTGGTTGATGCGGAAAAGCGTCGCGAAGCGGATCGCAGGGAGTTTTCCGATGATGCCGGGGACGCTTGGATGGGCGGTGGCTTTGGCGTGGGGAATGCGATCAAGGGGGTGCTCGTGGCAGAAGCCCTCAATATTGCGACAGCCTCAATCGCAGACACATTCAACAATATTGGACGCAAGAAATCTCAGAGAAAGAATGCCCAAAACATTCTTGATATATTTGAGCGCCGAAAAGATGAAATTGTTGGGGCGGTCTTTGATACTATTGCCAACGGAGCAGGTGCGCTCGTCAAATGCTGTAATGAGCGAGGAATTAAGATAGATGGTGCAGTCTCGCTGGACGATATTGCCAAGGCCGAGAGAATGTGCAATAACCTTAAGTCTGGGAAAGTCCCTCGCGAAATGGTTGACACCGTAAAGCTCAATATACTTGAAGCAAATCCTTACTACAAGGAGCTCTACGATTATGTGTTTATGTCAGATGGGGATGCGACCGGTGAATTGGAGAAGGTGGGCTCGTTTTTCGGCGTGTCTTTTGACGATCGCAAGAAAGATGCATTTGTTTCACGGCTTGGCGAATGCCCCTGTGGAACGGAGGATGAGGTCAAAGCATACCGTGAAAAGGCGGTTGCGCTTGCGGCAGAACTAAAGTATAATGCGGAAGAATCGTTGAAGAGGATTGATGAGAGACTTGACGAGTTTGACAGGTTGGCCAGAACGGTAGACGGGCGGTTGTTGGAAAATAGAGAGTTGGCGGCAAAGCATCGCGAGATTTCCACGATGGTTTCGATAGCGGATCTGTCCACTGAGGAATCTGCGCAGAGAGCCAAGTCTGACATCGAAGCCAAGGCGAAGGCGATGGGAGTTGATTGCTCTTGGCAACTTGAAGGCGTTGAATCGGCACTGATGCGCTTCGATGAGTCTGCGCGAACCGTTGATGGGAGAATGTTCGACTCTCGAGAAGAAGCCCAGAAACAACGAGAGCTTTCTACATTTGCGAGCGGCCTTGATATATCTTCAGAAGAAGCGGCGGTTTCCTCGCTTGCAATGCTTGATGCCAAGATCGCGGAGTTGGGAATTGATGGCAAGTGGAAGCGAGAACGAATTCTTAGTGCAGTGTCGAAATTTGAAAGGATAGCGTGTGAAGCTTTTGGCTGCTCGTATCCAACGCGCGATGCGGCAAAAGCAGCCAGGGACGATAAAACTCGTTTCTTCGCAGCAGTCGAACAGGCTGTGCGTCAGGGCGGAAGCAAAGCAATGCTGTCAGGCGCGGGAATCTCAGCAAAGAAGGCGGCTGGCGCAATGGCGAATCTCGGGGTGGTTCCGGGAGAGCGAATCATAGGTCTGGTCGATACTTCATTATCGTCAATTTTCATGAATATGCGGACTGGACTTGCACTGACGGATATTGGAATCCGTTGGAAGAATGGCGCGGCTGCGACGGCACGAAATTTTATTTCATGGCAGGATTATGCAATGATGCCTGCCCCGTCTGCGAATGGCAAGCTGCTTGATTTGGGCGGAGGTGCCATATTTGAGGTGGGAGGATTGTTTGGCGCATCTGTATTGACTGTGTTTGCCATGCTTCAGCGAGTTTCTGCGTTCTGCAAGGAAGCAACTTGTTTTTCAAGGTAGAACATGGTGGGAATGTTCGCATGCTTCGCGTTTCAGGTTGGTGGTACTCTGCGTCTTGGTGCATCATAGTTGTACTGATTGTTGTGCTAGATGTGACAGCCGTGGGGCGGAACCGCTTGCGAGAATTATGGTAAAATATCCGCATGAAGTTTGTGGCGGCAGTTTTCTTATCGCTTCTCACAGCGTCCGCTCTCGCGGGGGCGAGGGTTGTCGTATCGTCGCTGCCGGAGGCGGTGCGGCCGCTCGCCGAGGTTGAGACGAATGTCGTATTCTCGACAGGAGCGCCTACGGACAACAAGTGGACGCTGACGATTGAGCGCGATGCGGCGGCGAGCAACAGCGTCGAGGTCGTGTTTGGCCGTGACGCGAACGAGGACGGCGTACTTGGAATCGAGGAAGGGGAGCTTTGCGTCGGCTGGGACTGCGGGGAGTGGTACTGGCGCGACAGGCGCGCAAACACGGCGTGCCGCGTCGAGGGAACGGCCCAGCGTCTTGACGTGACGCTATACCTAAACCGAGACCGAGAGGCGAAGTCGCTGGCATCATCGGTGTTCCCGGCGGTCGTGTCGCCAACATGCTTCAACCCCGACTGGAACCTTGCCCGCGTCGTCTCGCGCGGCGCCGAAATCGTTCGCGTAGAGAGCAAGGTTTCGATTGACGCGCTAAAGCTGAGGATCAGGTGACATGGCGGCGCTCTTCCAGACTGTACTGATGCGCCTTGCCTTATGCGGGCTTGCGGCCTCGCTTGTCTTGCTTGCGCTCCAGTCGCGTCTGGCCCGCGACACCTTCGCGCGGATGCTTTCCATCTGGCGTTCGCTTACTGCGGTTGGCCGCTTCGCCGTCTGTTCGTTCCTTCTGATCGGCATCCTCATCGGCGGCGACAAGACGAACAGCGTGCCGCCGAACATGAATTCGCCTTTGCCGCAGATGCAGCACGGGGGAGTTTTCTTGACAGGATTTACAGGATTAACAGGATTGTCTGGAGAGTTGTTCCACGGCCCTT
>ERZ842401.7424-NODE-7424-length-11217-cov-5.686615_pt1 | contig 11217 bp, 4 predicted proteins | sample MGYA00521270_ERZ842401 | MGnify/ENA primary metagenome ERZ842401 (study PRJEB31892, sample SAMEA3878208) | bioreactor metagenome | biome: Moose rumen | place: Sweden | collected 2011-10 | study: EMG produced TPA metagenomics assembly of the PRJEB12797 data set... | reverse complement strand
TACTGGTGCTCATTGAAAAGAGATAATCTTGAATGCGCTTGAACATAATTGTTTTGATATCAATCAGCATAGTGATCTCGTCATCACGTTTGATATAGGTATTATACTGACGGATAATTCCTTCATCCTCTAGCTTTTGAACCCTTTTCTTGGCAGCTACTCTTGATATCTCAAGCTTATCTCCTAATTCCTGATAGCTCATACGAGCATTACCTCTTATCATTTTCAAAATCTGCTTATCTTTTTCATCCATGTTAATAGCTCCTTATCAGTAGTCGACTCTGATTACGCTGATTATATTCAGACACATAAGTTTACGCAATAGAAAAGGTTACGAAGCGCAACTTTTTAGTTTCGTTTCGTAACCTCATTATACCACTTGCTCCAACACACACCGCAATGTCCGCAATGTCCGATACGTCAAGCCGACGTTATATGTTTCGTAATGCAATGCACTATGGGTTCACTACTCATCTTTCCTAAGCTTAAAAGCCCCGTGAGCTACAACCATACAACCATCTTCAAATAAAACACTTACTCCATTATCAGTAGTGAAGATATGATTACTAATATTTCCATCTATATCGTATATATCCACCATGATATATGAATATGACACCTCATGCTCTTTCAACAGTAAATAATTACCAGTTGGCAGATCCTCACCAACTCTATGTCTGCCTGACTCAATAATTATTTCTTTTCCTTCTTCCAACTTGATCGCTTTTTTCTGATATTCTTTTTTTACCTTCTTAAGTCGCTGTTCTTCAAGCTTATTAAAGTCTAACCCATATCTTTTCTCAAGATAATTAAGAGCATCCACAATACCTTTTCCAATATAAAGATGATTAGAGCCAAATGCGTATCTCATTGTTTTAATACATTCAGGATCCAGATAATCAATTTTTCTAGATTTACTAAGTCTATGAGCTTCTAAATCTTCTTTGTTTTGACAGTATTGTACCGGATAAGTAAAGCTACATCCTTCTTCACCAGTCCAACCATTGTATGAATTTGGATTATAAGTTCGACTCCCAATTTCATGTTCCAAATCAGCCACTACTTCAGCTATTTTTTCATCAATTTCCATATTCGAGCCTCCATTAATTGTTGGGCTAACCTCATCATTTTGAGTTTAAGTGTCAATCACTGTATTGTAATGTATCAGCATTATAACAACTGTTTTATCTCTTCAAATGTCAGCGTTGCCAAATGCGAAAGCTTATTTCTTGCTTCCTTAAACCTCTTTAGCTTTTCATATTCGTTCTGATTTAATACTAAACTTCCACTTCCAGCCATATAAATCAAAGTTCCCAATTCAACATCCTTAGGATCGCTATATATTTCTCCATAGGGCGCTTGAATCGGAAGTTGCCTAGAGATAGCATTTGCATGTCTTTGAACAAACTCTTCTCGATACTCCTCCAAATGCGGATATATTGTTTTTATCTGAGCCAACCATATTAAATGGTTTACCTCATCTTGAGCCATGTCATAAGAATACTCTGAGCCATCGCTCCTTGTCTTTGATTCTAATACAGTTTTAATATATGCATGCGGATCCTTTAAAAACTCCTTATATCCCATTACACACTCAGAACAAAGCTCAATATCATTTCCGGTCGTATTTATCGCAAGCTCAACAAGGTAGTTCTTTAGAAAAATATCTTCTTTTATTGAGGAAGATGCCAACACTGCAAAAGCCAACCTATCATACTCACCGATATAATCATCAAAAGAGTATACTTTAATGCCTTTCTTTACAGGCACTTGGCCTTCCTCAGCCCATTCTAAAATGAAAACAGCCCTATTGCTATTCTTTCCACGTTCCTTAATATACTCTGAGGCAAATGACAACCATTTCTCAAGACATTCTTCATCGTCAATCTCAATCCATAGATATCTGTCATGAAGGACTATATCTTCGCTCTCCGCAAAAAACTTTGAATATCCCTTTGATGGTCTATATTCTGCACGCTTCTCCTTTTTGCAAAACTCATTAAGAAGGTATTCTCCTGGATTTGTAACAGCAGGGACTTCTACAAACTTTTTTTCAGAGTTCTGAAGCTTTACAGCCTCTTTAACACTGTCTTCAAAACACTCTCGCCACGGCATACTTGATGAATACTTGAGGAGAACACTCTTCTCCTCAAGCAAACTTTTCTTTATTTCAGAAACATACTGGACTGCATTGGTAACTTGGTTCCACCAAATGTTCATCATGGCTTATTCCTCCATATACTCAACAAGTTTGTCATCAACTTCCGAACTTGTTCCCATCATCTGGAAGAATGAATATCTGGTAAAGAGATAATGATCACTGTCGGTTCCTCTAAGGACGTTCAATTCTTTAAGCTCTTCCATGAAAGCTGTCAATTTACTATTGTCCAAGTTAGCTATCTTAGCAATTCCGAGTTCCTTACCTGCACTCTTGATATCTTCAGCCGAATATCCATCAACACTTTCTCTATTGTGATACATATATGCCATAAGAAGTGCTATCAAGTAATAATAATTATCTTCATCAAGCTTAAGGGTAATAATAAACTTCTCCTTAATCTGTTCCATAAACTCAGGATCAGCTAAAACCTTCTTTATATGCTCTTCACTGATTTCATAGATAGGTGTATCAGCTTCTGTATACCCTGCATAATCCTTGCTTCTCATTGAAGAAAGCAGTTTTGCGCAATACATCTGAATCAAACCAGGGAAATAGTTGGTAGAAGCAAGTATCAGTGTAATAAGGGATTCATTATCCTTAGGGAATTCTAATCCCAAATAATGTAGTGGCACCTCCATCAACTCTCTAGCCTCATTCGTCTGGAATGGTTTTACTGTCATAGCTTCCAAATGAGTAAGAACACTATTATTTCCAAGGGCAGCATCCCTCTTAAATCGGACAATATTTCTTAATCCGGCTATAACAAATTTAAACCTGCCTTCACCTATACTCTGTATTTCTTTTAAAGCATCAAACGGTCTGTAGCTGATTGCCTCACAGCTCTCGATAAAGGCATCTGCCTCATCAAGAAGTAGCAGCAGATATGGTATCCTGTTTTTATCACTTTGCAATCTTTTACGAATTGCACGTGATAATTCATCCCAATCTGTAGTTTCAATGTCCTGCTCTAATACACCTTCATCATATAGCGCATGGCCTATCTTTTTGGCTGCATCTTTGTAGTCCAGATACTTAACATCAATCAGAACGGCTCTATTTCCGTTTTCATCCTGATCAATATCAGATTTTGCCTTTTTCAACAAAGCAGATTTACCAAGCTGACGTCCACCATAAACTATGTTGGCACCTGTAGGAGACTCGATGCTTTCCAACTCATGTTTTCGTCCCATGAATATTTCAGGCGGCATAACATTTGAAGACTCCCAAACATATGGCTGGTAGTATCCAAACGGAACAATTAGTGACATCAGCATTCTGGTTGCTTTGGTCTCATCGTAATTCTTTACCATGTACATCATTACTGTACGGTCTATTACAACAAAAAGCTTATCTCCTAATTCTGACTTACTCTTTCTAGCCAAGATTCGTCTCTCAGGCTTATCAAGCGCAAAGTCTAGCAGGATCATTGTATGCTTAGCATTTCCAATCTGCTTCATAACATCAATAAGCGTCTGTGCTTCATACTTACCATTAAGGCAGACTACCCTGAAGCCATCTCTCGATGCCGCTGATCCAAATGCAGCAATGGGATGTGTATAGTTTTCTCTCTTACCACCTTTTGCTGCAATAGTCTTTACATTATAGTTTTCAAAACGTCCTATCGGAGACATCTGCTGTACAGAGCTATCATCTACATTGAAGCCGAAGCCTGATAACAATCCGAGCAATCTTTCCTTGCCAAGATTACTTCCTCCCGGAAGCCAGTTGTCTGCAAGACGACGACCTCCTCTTTCTCCTTTATTACGCGTTCTATAACTTACAAGTGTTGCAAAACTTGAATTTCCTGTTACAGGCTTATAATAATCAGAATAGTCTTCAAGGAAATCCTTTAAGAAATGCTCTTCAATAATATTTTCATAATCATCATCTACCTGTGATGCACGAGCAAGAAGATCCTCTGCAACAGTGTAATTCTGATTATTGATAGCAATCTGTATCTTAGTGATTTTCTTTTCTTTCTCTTCTGTAGACAATCCAGAAATCACAGTATCTTTGAATGCCTCAAGTTGTGCAAGCAAATCCTTTTCCCTTGACTTGGCCTGTCTCTTAATTTCTTCTAAATATGCGTTCATAACTTTGGCAAAGAAACCATAGTTCGAACTTACACATGCCCACTGATACCATACATCCACAATCTGAAGAATCTTCTCTTTTTTGTCCTCAGATGAATTGGAATTATCAATCTGGCCAGAAACATATGCCAACTCAAGATCTCCAATGAACTGCGTTTTCCTTAAATCAGCAGTTTCTTTCACATACTCTTCGCCATCATTTATATTCTGATTAAATCCATCAACTATGAGATCCGGCGCAGTTTCTCTAAGATACTGAATTATCAGCCTAGCGCTACCATAGTCATCACCACCATCTTCCAAAATCTCCTTCAGTCGATTAACTGGTTCAACTGGCTTGGCTTTCGCAAACTCCAAAATACGATACTCTGGTTGCAGCTCTTTAATATCTGATAACCTAGTATCCAAATCCGGGCAGAAATTGTCATCCAGAAGAATATGATCCGTCATCAAAAAAGGCGTATAGAAAAATCTATGTTCATATTCCTCATATGTCCCATTTATGCAACGTGACAATTCATCTAACGATGATCTTATTGCTTCAAGACCTGCAAGCTTATCCTCTTCAAAGGATTTGCTCTCAATATCCTTAGTGATAGCATTCATTGCATCTTCAATGTCTGCCAGAAGAGGCTTTCTGATTTTCTTGTATGCTATAGAACTACTATCCTCAGTCTGATCATTTGACATTTCAACGAGATTGCACCAGCGTATCATTATCTCGAGCGCTTTTGTTGTTACATTAACAATATTGCTTCTCAAATGGCTCATGAGATCAGCTCTGATTCGATACATCATCTTATCACCAGCTTTATCCCAATATTCCATTATAAAATCCCACAATAAGTCTGCATCAATATTGTTTTCAGATAGTGTATTTCCCTCTTTGATGAACTTTTCTTGAAGGAATTCAACAACAAGTGGCTGCAATTCCTTATCATTATCCACCACTATCTTAATGTTTTGACCAATCTCACTTCCTTTATCCAACAAAATTTTCTTTGTCTCAAGGAAACGTCTCTGACTTGCCTTCTCTGACTTTTTTGCTATGATTGTGCTCTCATAGAACAATTTCGCATCTTGCTGAACTTTTTTAATCTCACCATCAAGCTGTGCAATACTCTTGGCATGATAGTCTGCATAATAGTCCATTCCTCTGTTCTGTTCATCTTTAAACTCAACCAATTTATATAAGACACTACTCAGAGCAGGGTATTCATCTATTACTTCATATGCCTTGATTGCATCATAAACCCCTTTGATATTATAGTCGTAGCGAACCTGGTTAGAGAAAAATGTCCTCATTCCGATAGCAGTCATAAGAGACTCGGAGAAATAGTTATGAACATCCGGAACCATGTCAAAGACAGTATTTGCAGAATAAACGCAATGTCTCATAGGGTCATTAAAAGCAAATGCCAGTAATTCATATAAATAGTTATATTTAGAATCCTTATTTGCAATTGACTTTGCATAGGCTGTTGTGCAGTAATACTTTCTGTTCAATATGAATCTATAAACTATCTTCTCTGCATTGTCTGAATCCTTACTATCATCATTTTCAACAGATAATACTTCGGATTTTATTTCAGAAGGCTTCTTTACTTCATCGTCTGCACTAATCACTTCCTCAGGTGCAGTATCATGTTTTTCAACATCTGACTCTTCTGTTAAATCGTCTGAATCATTCTCTTCCTCTTGATTCTTTGCAATATTCCATAATTTCTCAGCACTTATTTCCTCATTTGTAGAGAAACTTTTAAAGACGTCCTCATCTGCCCCATAAATATATACAAAAGAATCATCTAATCCATTTATATGCTGATCTGATACAATCCTCGCAATTGAACGGCCTTTTTCTACATTCGCTGCAGCAAATATTATTCGAGACACTTCCATTCCTTGGCCGGCAAATTCTTTTATTGCCTCCAAAACCAAATCACATTCACTATATTCAGTCCAGAATGCTCCAACAATAATGTTGCATTTTGCCTTTAAATTAGCATCATATGACATATAGGCGAATGATTCAGTGAATACCCTGTTTTGAGCCGAAAATGATTTGATATCATTCTCATAGTACCCGTCATTATCATGCATATACAGTTTTAACATCGCGACTCTTGCCGCTGCACTCGATGCTCGATCTTCAATTAGCTCTCCAAACTCCTCTACACGATGCTGCCTGATTTCGACAAATTTGCTAGCTTCTTTGTAAGTAAGAGCCTTTTCTAATCGCATTGTTGAACAGTAAAAGTCACCAACCGGATTGAGTTTATATTTTCGCAAATAGCCCTTACGTAAAAGGAACTCCATGCTCGCCTCAGCAATATTCTCAGGAATATTAAATCTCTTTTCCATTAATTCAGGAGATATATATGGAAATTTATCAACCATCTGAATGATGCTCTTAAGGGCTTTGACATTACCCTTTCTTAAATCACCAGTAAATACACTTGCTGATAATTTCTTCGATTCAGCATCGCTCTTATCACAAGACAATAATCCGAAATCTTTTTCTTCAAGCGCTATTCCTTCATTTTTCGCAGCTAAAGTAAACGCAGATTCTACCTTTTGTTCTTCTGCGATGTCATCTTTCTTGTGCTCTATCTCTTCACTAACCACTTCATCATTCTCAGTTGATTCGAATGTAGCAACATCTATTGAATCATCTTTTTCAGAGGCTTCAGAGGCTTGTTGAATAGCAGATGTATCCTTCACTTCCTTTGCTAAATCTTGCTCATCACTCTGCTCATCTTCATTATCATCGACATTATCCGGTATAAAATAACTCTTTCCTGATAATCCACGGGTAATCCTTGATGGATAGCTATAATGCTCCTCAAGTGAATCGAGAATATCAGTTCCCTCGTCAGTATTTAAATCCTCATACTCCAAAGCTTTCATGAACAGCTGTGGACCAGCTATTTCTTCGCTTATCTCATCAACAGAATTAACTTCTCCAGAATTGATCCTTTCCAGTAATGCTTCTGCATCTTTCTGAAATGGCTCCAAAGCCAGAGCAAGCTTAGATACAAGTGACTGAACAGAAATATATCTCTTCAATTGTTTTTTTACATCATTGAGCTGACTCTTTAGAACTGCAGATTTACTATTCTTTAGTGCTTCACAATAGTCATAAAAAGAACTGTTACTATCAGGTAATTCTTCATCATCCAGTTCTTTCTCGGCAAATTCACATACAGTCTCATATTTTTCGCACAAGCGATCGATTATTTCATCAAACTCCTGGCGTTCTATTGTACTTGGAACTTTTCCTTCGGAAATCAAGGCAAGCATACTTTCAAGCTTGCTCTTTGAATTTTCTGCCAATCTGTTAAACTCTGCCAAAAAAGCCTCAACATTAAGAACACCACCATCTTTTATATCAATCCTTTCCTCAACATCAGGAAGCCTTTCTATTTGGTGGGTTAAATTGACACAATCATTCTCTGATAATAGCTCTTTATTTGCTAATTTTTCTTTGATAGCTACTACATCCTCTTTTATATTGTCATACTGTGTTTTCTTAGCCATAGCCATACCCCTATTTAATAATTTCATATCTGATATTTGATAATGCTTTTGTATTGAGGCCCTCTCCTTCTAAAAGAACCCTTCCATCCTCTGAACTATTTAGAATTATAATTTGATCAACAAGGCCAGAATTGGCTATTCCTTTTAACTTGGAAATATGTTCATCAATTTTTTCATCAAATATTCCAGCAAAAACATAATTTACATCTGCAGAACCATCTACTTCACAACCAAACACCATATCCTTAGAATTATCCAGTGAAAAAATTATATGCTCGGCATTCCCCCTTAACCTTTTAAAATACTCATTTATCATTTCTACTCGCCTAACATATAAATTGCTCCACTTGAATGATTCATTGACAACCGCTTGAGGAATGACAGAAGTCGACAAATCCTTGCGGATTTTGGAAAATAACTTTTTGCTTTTTAGTGTCTTCTCGCCCTTATTACTTAAAATATAATAATGCGTCTCCTTTGAACCTGTGACTATCTCATCCAAATAACCTTCATCAACAAGAAGACTATCCTTTCCATCACTTAATTCAGCATCATTAACTGGTATCATTTTTTCCCAGCCTATTCTAACGAGCTGCTTTAAATACTCTTTCTTTTCTAATAGCTCAGATATAATTTCTTCTTCATCGAATTTCCTTTCAGAATTATCCTTAACCTTGGAAAATGCCTGCATTTTCCGCGCCTTAAAGCCAATCAATGAATCCAGATACTTATTCAGCATGTAGAGAGCATCTGCTTTTTCCGGATCTCCAGGAATCACACCTTCATCAAATTTCTTTATAATTGCATCAAGGCTTTCAATGAGTTGCATTATCATCTCATCGTTTTCCTGGCGGAATATTTCTGCTTGATTATTCATAATAATATAAACCTCCCATCGCTCTAGTACATGCTACGACCTTTTGATTCTTTGTCATTCCATTTGCATATACAAATACTTCTGGGAACTCCAATCCTTTAGCGGCATATATTGAGTAACATTCTTTTACTTCATCCTCTGGCTTTTCAGATGTAGTATCAAGATATACGATATTGCCCCGGTCTAATCCAGTGTTCTTGCAAAGCTTTTCAAAGGCTTCCTTGTCCTTAACAATTATAACCAGATTCTTGTTAACAATAACGTCGCGCGCTTCATTCAAATCAGAAATAACAACTGGATTTTGGCTTTTCTTAACCTTACCCAGGTAATTCATCTTTACGCCAAACTGCTTATTGCAGAAGTCTACTATTGCAGCTGTATTTCTGTAGTTTGTTTCCAGTGGATAGATCTTCTCTATACCAGTTTGAGCCTTCCAATCACTTATTCCGCATGATGCATGTAAAACCTGATCTACGTCTCCAAAAATATTAAACACAGCCTTTGGATATAATCCATGTAGAATATCATAATCTGCTCTATGAAGATCTTGACCTTCATCTATGCAAATCAGATTGAATTGAGGCAAACTAAAGCTGGGATGAAGCTTCATATATATCCTTATGTAGAACAGTAAATCTGCCTTATACAGAATCCTACTCTCTTTGCGTTTTTCGTCTGCCAGTTCTTCAATCTCCATAGTTTGAATACTGTATTTTTCTTTAACTGGAGCTAATGCGTTCCAAACTTCTTTCTCAAAGACAGTGCTCTCAATACGTGAGAGGAAATACCTTGCCTGCTGCATCTCTGACCGTAGCAATGTACTTTTAGCTTCTTGTCCATCATGTTCATTTGCGACATTCCTTAGCCATTCAGCATATTCTTCCATCTTTGTAGAAATATCTTCTACTTCAACACCTAAATTCTTGATATTCTCATTTATCTCTTCCTGGCGCTTTTGGTATCTTGTAATTACATTCTTTGGCTTTTTATCTCTTGTTATGTCCTGAATCTCATTATTGGCAAGGCCAATCAGTTCATCGTAATAATCAAGTTCTTCTACAAAAGCAGAGTAACTTTTTCCTTCAGTAAGATCTTTTACAATAAATATCTGTTTCGCATATTTAGCGGGTGCCTGTAAATCAGTACCTCTATCAACTTTCCTGCTTATAGTTTCAAGTTCTGCGATTGCATTGCTAACCTGCTTCTCTCTTAAATCTATCCACTCTTGTTTTTCTTTTTCAATATCTTCAAGACTCTGAATGGCCTTTGCAAGTTCTTCCTGATTATTTATATTCCTAGCCAGTTCATCTTTATTTCTTTGAAGTTTTCTTTGCGTTGATTCTAATGATTTAACGAGTTTTTCATACTCTGATCGCTTATTTTGGTACTCCTCATTTTCTTGAAGAGACTTTTCTCTCTCATCAAATACAGTTATAGCTTCATCTAATTTTTTTACAATATCGCTAATTACGCTTGATGATATTCTTGCAGGAATCTCGATTCCAAGTGCATCACACCCTGCCTTGACATAACTATTTATAGCTTTATCTATTTCAGATTCAATACCACTAACGTTTGCCTCATCATAGATTTCATGTAAGTATTCATCGGGAAGATACTCCTCTGTCGTCTGAAAAACATATTGACGATCCATGAAACGATCATCATATTTTCCCAACATTTCTATGTACAAATCTGAAATCGAACAGTCATTAATACTAGTTAACTGATACCTCTTCATCAGTCCTGATGAATAATGTCGGAAAAGCTTTGATGGGGTAATAAGCAAAACCTTATCCCAACCATCTTTAGCCAAAACTGCTCTAAAGAAGAACAGTCTATGAATCAAACACTGTGATTTACCTGATCCAGCACATCCTTGAACAACAAAGTTCTCACTTACATCCGATCCAATAATCTCAAACTGTTGAAGCTGCAGCGTAGATATGATATTTCTAAGTGAAGGGTCACTACGATTTTCATCAAGCCTTGACTCCAGCAACTCATCTGCAGTAACCTGTGTTGTCTCCGGTTTTGGATAATACTGGTTAACATTCCTAAGTACTCTGCTCTCAATATCGGTATCGCAGATTAATTGAGCAATAAAGCTAAATACTTCATCGTTAACTTTGTATGATGCCCTTTTTCCATTTTTTGCTTGGTAGCATGAAAACAAAGCTCCAGAAATTGGCCTTCTATCATCCTGTTTAAATGGCAATAACATTCCACCATTTTTTATTGGAACGGATTCATCCAATGTCTCGCAATCAGATAAAAAATAATCATCTTCGTATCCGTCACCATCATACTTCACCTTGACATGCGCAAAGTAAGGCCTATCGTACAGCATTCCAACCAAACGTTCCGTCTTATGCCTTTTTTCCCTCGCTCCTGCCAGTTGCGAATTTGGCACAAAAGCATCTTGATCCTCGAACGCTCCATGATCTAATGTTTTCTTGGCAGAAGTAACATCTCCAGCTGTTTCCTCTTTGCGTCTGTCTAATTCGCGATATACTTTCTCTTTAAGTTTTTCTTCATCCTTAAATAGA
>ERZ842401.7423-NODE-7423-length-11220-cov-8.325929_pt1 | contig 11220 bp, 8 predicted proteins | sample MGYA00521270_ERZ842401 | MGnify/ENA primary metagenome ERZ842401 (study PRJEB31892, sample SAMEA3878208) | bioreactor metagenome | biome: Moose rumen | place: Sweden | collected 2011-10 | study: EMG produced TPA metagenomics assembly of the PRJEB12797 data set... | reverse complement strand
GTGCTCTTCCGATCTTATTTTCTGAAATAATTATTTAATTCGCTTTTAATATCTGAAGGAATAAAATCAAGTTTTTGTTTAGATTTCTTCTTTACCAGATTTGGATCAGTTGGATATACATTTCCTAAATTAAAATGAGGTTTTAATTCTTTTAAAGCTTCCATTATGAAAGTATGATTATTATAATTATTAAGACTTTTATAATAATTATTTTTTATTGCTTTATCATTTTCTGATTTAACAAATTTATCAATAAACATTTGAAAAGATTGTTGATTCTCTTCGTCAATATTGAAATCAATAAATCCTATATCTCCCAAATCTTTTATAAATTCTCCATATTTTTTGACATAATATCTTAATCCTCCTTCATCTCCATAACGATAAATTACTAATCCCTTCATTATATTATCTTTATCTGAATCACTTGAATTTTGACGATATTTTCCATATTCTATTACAACTCCTTTTCTTTCATTTAGTTCTATATCATCAAATTCGAAACCAATTTCTTCTGTCATTAAAAATAATGCAGCATGAGATAAATTATTAATTAACATTGAATTTGTCTCTTTTTTACTAATTCCTAGAACACATGAAGAAATAAATAAATTTTTCCAAGATTTAATTAAATTAGTAACAGGAGTTGAACTAAATCCCTTAATATAATTAAAAAAAGCATTTGAAATTGTTGAAAACATATTTATTTTTTCATATTAATAATTAATTTTTTTATATAATGATTTTTCTCTTAACTAATTTTTTTAACTAATTTTTTTGTAAATATAAATATTTTATCATAAAGAAAAGTTGATAGTAAATCCAAATTTATAATTAATACTGAATTATACTATTCTGGAAAAAAGAGAATTTGGAATATTTTATGCAAAATATATAAGAGGATTGGTATTAAATATTATACTGAGATTCAAAAGGTTTTTTTAACCAATATTTTTTTCTTAATTTAATATTATTAAAATATTATTTAATTAATAAATAAATTATTTAGATATATTATTTATTATTTTTGAATAATAATATTTGAAAAAATTTTATTTATAAATTCAATTAATCAAGTTATTCTCTCAAAGATTGTTAATAGTTCCATTTGATTAAAATTATAATCGATGTATATTTTATAATAATATTAGTGATATAAATTATTACTTGAAATATGTTAAATTTTTCTATAAAAATTCATAAGTTCTTCTTTTATATTTGAAGGAACAAAATCAAGCTTTTTTTTAGATTTCTTTAATGCCATATTTAAATCAGTAGGATATATATTACTAGAATTAAAATAAGGTTTTATTACCTTCAAAGCATAAATAGAAAATGTTTGACAGTTAAAATCATTGAAACTTGAATAATTTGATTTTATCCATTTATTTTCTTCTGATTTAGTGATTTCATTAATAAAATGATCAAAAGATTGTTGATTATTTGGATCAATATTTAAATCAATATAACCTATATCTCCAAATTCTTTGGTGAATTCACCATATTTTTTGACATAATATCTTAATCCTCCTTTATTACCATAATGATAAATTACTAATCCTTTTTTTGTATAATCTCTTTCAGTATCAGTCATATTTGGACTATAATCTCCATATTCTATTATAATTCCAGATTCATTTTCAATTTCTCCTTCATCGTCTTGCTCATAATCAATTTCTTTTTGTAATAATAACAATGCAGAATGAGCTACTTTCCTATTTAAATTTGATGCCATATTTATTTTACTTATTCCGAGTACACATGAAGCAATAGATTTATTTCCCCATTGTTCAATTAGATTAGCAACAGGAGTTGCAGAACTACTTGATAATCCGCTTGAAGCAAAAAATGAAACTTTAGAAGAACTCATATATTTATATTATATATAAATGATAATTAATATAATATATATTTAAAATTAATTTTCTTAACTAATTTTTTTAATAAGTATTAAAAATAAAATATTCTGAAATAGTTAAAAACAATTAAAAAAAATAATAAGCAATAATTAGAAGAAAAAAGGATTAATAACTCAAAATTAATAAAATATCAATATAATTTAAATGATTTATTTTTAACTGGAAAAACTGGAAATCATTAAATCGATTGAGTATCATTTTCGGAAAATAAAATATTATATTTATTTTATAAAATTAAAAAAATATATAATTAATTATATGAAGAAAATAATAATATATAATTTATATATCATTGAATTAATACTGATGATTTTAATAATTGAAAAATTTACAAAAAAATTAAAGAAAATATTGATTTGAATAAAATAAAAGATATTCTTAGAAATTTATAAATATGAAAAAAATAGATATTTAAGTTCATTATTAATTCAATTTTTATATATTCATAATTTAATTAATTTATATTTATAACATGAATTAATATTTAAAAAATTTTTCAACTTCTTTTATAATAATCATCTAATATATTTTTAATGTCTTTAGGAACAAAATCATATTTATCTTTATATTTTTTTGCAGCCAGTAAATTCATAGCTCTTGGACTTATATTTGCAAAAGTATAATATGGTTTTAATAATTTAATAGCTTCTCTTGCAAAAGTTTGACAATTAAAATTATTAATTAAACCAGCAACATATCTTTCCTTTATCCATTTTTTTTCTTCTAAATTTGCTATTTGAGACAAGAAACAACCAAATGTAATTTGATTATCTACAGATATATTAAAATCTATATATCCTATATCACCAAAATCTTTTATAAATTCTTTATATTTTTTTCCATAATATCTTAATCCTCCTTTATTTCCATAATGGTAGACTACATATCCTTTATCAACAAAATTTTTCTCTTTTTTATTCATATCTGGACTGTAATCTCCATATTCAATTAATATTCCCATATCTTTTTCATATTCACTTTTATCGTCATCGTAATCAATATTTTTACATAATAATAATAATGCTGCGTGTGCATAATCATAACTTAAATTTGATGCCATACCTATTTTACTAATTCCAAGAACACATGAAGCCATACAATTAGTTTCCCATTCTTTTGTTATATCTTTAACACATGTTGAAGAATTAGATGAAGAATTACTTGAAGAATTGAATGAGATTAATGAATTCATTTATATAAATATTATCTTGATATTACAATTATATTATTTTTTTCTTAACTAATTTTTTTTTAAATAATTAATTAATTATTAAAAATTGTTTTATAAATATTAAACACAAATAATAAATTCGTAAAAAATAAAATTGTTCCTATAAAATTTATAGAAATTAATTGTGTGTTATAATAGAAAAATGTATATTCTTGACTAATCGTAATTATCTTAGTTTATATAACTTCTATAAGACCAAATAAATATTATATATTATCTTTCAATTAAAATTTTTAGTAAAAAAATTTATGAGAAAACTAAAACTATAAAATATACCATTAGTAAAAAGAGATTTTTTTAAATAATATTAAAAGAAATTATTTGTTGTTTAATTGTCATATATTATATAAATATTAAAAAATTTGATGTTAAAATGATAGTAAAGAAAAATTATTATTTTTAATATGAGGAAAAAAAATTATTAATTAATAATCACTTAAAAGAATAATAAATTTATAAAAAACGATTAATAATATACTTATATTTCAAATATATATTATATGAATTATTTTCAATCTTATTTTTTTATCTAATAATAATAGAATGTCCTGAATTATCAATTGAAGATAATAAAACAAATTAAAACATATTTAATATTAATAAATATAAAGCAAATAAATAGATAACTTAATAATTTTGAGATGAATGAATTAAATCACTTATTTTCAGGAAGAAAATTGAACATTTAATTTATAATAAATATTTTGAGAATGATTATATTATGAAAAACAATTATAATGGAATAATAATATTATTAATTCTTATAAATAATATTATAAGAATAACTGATAAAAAAATTATAAAAGATATATATGATAAATCTTTTTTATCTTCAAAAAGATAATGGATATAATTTTCTGATAATTGATATAAAAATATAAGATTTGAATATAAAAAAAGAAATCATCTAAATTTTGATAGATATATTAAAAAAGTTATATTATTATTTAAAATAGTAAATTAAATATATTTTAATATATAAATTAATTTTTATCTTTAAAATAGTTAATGAGTTTTAATTCTTATTTTAATTAATGATTTAATTTTGACTTATTATTCTAATAAGTAATTATAAGTGTATCTTTCATCATTTTCTAATATCTTTGAAAAATGCTAATTGTTTAAATAATTGAATTAGATTTAAATATAAATTATTTTTTTCACTTTCTATAATATTTCTCCACTTCTGTTTTAATGTTTGAAGGAATAAAATCAAGTTTTTGTTTAGATTTCTTTTTTGCCAGATTAGGATCAGTTGGATATACATTTCCTAAATTAAAATAAGGTTTTATTACCTTTAAAGCTTCAATAACAAAAGTTTGACAATTACAATTATAAACGGCTGAATAATTTGCATGTATCCATTTATTATCATCTAAGCTAGCAATTTTACCGATAAAATGATTAAAAGATTGTTGATTATCAGAATCAATATTTAAATCAATATATCCTTTATCTCCAAATTCATCGATGAATTCACCATATTTTTTGACATAATATCTTAATCCTCCTTTATCACCATATCGATAAACTACTAATCCCTTTTCAGAATATTCTTTTTCTGTATCACACATATCTTGCTTATAATCTCCATATTCTATTAAAATTCCATTTCTTTCTTTAACATCACTATCATCATCTTCGAAACCAAATTCTTCTTTCAATAATAATAATGCCGCATGAGATACTTTATTTATTATATTTGATGCCATACTTATTTTACTAATTCCAACAACACATGAAGCAATACCATTATTTTCCCAAGAATTAATTAAATTAGCAACAGGAGTTGCAGAACTAGTTGAAGATTTACTTGAAGAATTGATTGAAATCTTAGCAAACATTTAAATAAATATTAAATAAATAATCTTTCAAATATATTTATAAATTATTTTCTTAACTAATTTTTTTTAACTAATTTTTTTGAGAAACATATTTCAATATATAATAGAATAAATTTTAATTATTATAATCTTGAATGATGGATAACAACGTTGAAGATATTGAAAAAGGAAATTGGCTACAACATATAATTACAAAATTATTTGTATTAAATCCTCCTTCTTTTGAAAATAAAACTGACTATGAAACAATTTCTAAATTTAAAAATAAATTAATTTTTATTGAAAGAAATATTAACAATCAATTAGAAAATAATTATATACCATGTTTATTTTATAGAAATCCTACAAGTTCAAATTATTTAATATATTTTCATGGAAATTCTGAACATATATTTCAAATTGAATATTATGGATTAGATTTTCGTTCTTATTTAGATATGAATGTTATTATTGTAGAATATCCTGGATATTCTATATATAATAGTAAAATTATTGATTCTAAAACTATATTTTCTAATGCTTTAATTGTTTATGATTGGGTTCAAAAAAAATTTAATATTAAAGATGAACAAATTTTTGTTTGTGGTAGATCATTAGGAACAAGTCCTGCAATATATTTATCTTCTAAAAGAAATCCAAAGGCATTATTTTTAGTTAGCGCTTTTACATCATTAAAAAATATTGGAAAAGATTTATGGGTATCATATTTTGTAGAAGAAATATTCAATTCTTATAGATATATAACAAATGTGAAATGTCCTATTTTATTTATTCATGGTAAAAAGGATTCACTTATTAATTATCAACATTCTATTAAATTATCTGATGAAATGAAAAAAAGTAATGATTATGTTGATTTGATTTTACATGAAAATATGACTCATAATGAATTTGCTCTTAAAGAAGATATAATATATCCTATAAAAGATTTTATTGATAAACATAATTTAAGATCAAATGAAATTAATATTGATTTATCAGATGATGAACTAAATGAATTATATAAAATTCCTTTATCAATAACTAAAAAAGTTGAATCTATGTTATTTGAGATAAATAATTTTAATCATAATAGAACAATAGATAAAAGAAATGCCCAATTTTCAATGAAATCAATGGATAATAATATCATATTTACATCAGGTTCAAAAATTTTAATATTTAATCAAAGAAATTATGAATCAGAAGAAGAAATTGATATTAATGGGAATAATATAAATATTATTAATGAGGAAATTAATATTTTATTTCAAATAAAAAATAAAAATATTATATGTGGAACAAACTTAGGTAATATAATAGTATTTGAAAAAGATTCTGAATCAGAAGAATATAAAGAAAGGAATCGTATTAGTTTGGAAGAAGAAATATTTAAAATAGAATCATTTTATCCAAATTTATTATGTATATTAACAAAAAATTCTCTTTTATTTTGTGATGAATTATTAAATGAAAAAAAGCCAAAAAATATAATAAAAATGGAATCATTATATTTTAATTTTGTTCAAATATCAAAAGATCATTTAGCAATGCTATCTCATGACCATTTAACTATTTTTCAAATAAAAGAAAATAAATTAGTAAAAATTAAAATATATAAAAATATAAAATTACATACTTATAAAAATAAAAATAATCTTATAAAAACAAATAAATTTATAATTATTGGAGGTGTTAAATATATATATTCTTTAGATTATACTAAAGATATTGAAACAGAAAATATCAAAAAATGGACAGTCAATGGAAATATTAATTATATTTATAAAATTCATGATGAATTTTTTTTAGCTTCAACTAGAGAAGGAACAATTATACAAGTTAATATTAATAATAATATTCCAGATATTAAAGAAAAATCATTTATACCTAATTCAATAAATTCTATATTTATGAAAAATTATAAAACTCTTCTATTTACTGATGATAATTATATCCAAATATGGAATAATCCATATAACACAAGTATGTGTAATATATTTTAAATAAAAAATAATATAAATAAATATACTTTTTTAAATTATTTTTATTTTTAAATAGTTTATATTTTTTGGCATAATATTATTAAATATATATTTATTTTTATTTTACTTTTTTAGATATATGCTCTAAGTAATATAAATTCTTAAAATAATTAAATAATATTATATTATATAAGTGAACTTATAATGTATTATTACGTAAATTTATATTCTGATATAGTCTATGATAATTCAGTAAATCAAATTTTTTTGTTTTATTATCAATCAAATCTTTATCTTTTTAACTTATATCTTTAATAATAAAATAAGCATTTATTCTCTTGAACCTTTGATTATTTGATGAATATATATTTAAATATAAGCTTTTATCATCTCCTTGTTTATAAATTTCATCTATTAAATTATTTTGGCTATTTTTTATTTGTAAATCAATATATCCTTATAATTTATTTAAAAAATCATGCATTAGAAAAACCGCTGTTTTTAACATTCTAAAAAATTATTTTAATAATTTATATTGTTTTGTAACCAACTTAAATCACGGTTTTTGGCTATTAAATTATTTATATAAAAGAAATTAATTTTATCGAAATTTGATACAAAATTCTTAATCTAAAAATAATAGTAACATTATCAATTAAAGCAATAAGATCAATGAATAATACAGTCCTTAATTGTTTCTTTCAATTATTTGTTAACTAATTTTTTTTTAATTAATTTTGTTAATAATTATTTTTAACTAATTAATTTTAACTAATTTTTTTAACTAATTATTTTTAACTAATTTTTTTTGATTATATATAAAATATATATTTAAATAAATAATTTAATAATAAGATTATATGATAGATAATAATAATGAGGAAATAGAAAAAGGATATTATATTCAGCGTTTAATCACAAAGTTAATAGTTTTAAGTCCTCCTTCTTTTGGAACTAAATCAGATTATGAAATGATATCTAAATTTAAAAATAAATTAATTTTTATTGAAAAAAATAGTAACAATAATATAGAAGATAATTATATACCATGTTTATTTTATAGAAATCCTACAAGTTCAAATTATTTAATATATTTTCATGGAAATTCTGAACATATATTTCAAATTGAATATTATGGATTAGATTTTCGTTCTTATTTAGATATGAATGTTATTATTGTAGAATATCCTGGATATTCTATATATAATAGTAAAATTATTGATTCTAAAACTATATTTTCTAATGCTTTAATTGTTTATGATTGGGTTCAAAAAAAATTTAATATTAAAGATGAACAAATTTTTGTTTGTGGTAGATCATTAGGAACAAGTTCTGCAATTTATTTATCTTCAAAAAGAAATCCTAAAGCATTATTTCTAATGAGTGCTTTTACATCCATAAAAAATATTGGAAAAGATTATCATGCATCGATATTTTTAGAAGAAATATTTAATTCTTATAGATATGTTACTAATATACGTTGTCCTATTTTATTTATTCATGGTAAAAAAGATTCTCTTATAGGTTATAACCATTCAATTGAATTATATAAAGACATTAAAAAAAATAATAATTCAGTTGAATTAAGATTGAATGAAAATATGACTCATAATGATTTTTCTCTTAAAGAAGATATAATATATCCAATAAAAGATTTTATCGATAAATATAAATTAAGAACTAATTTAAGTAATAAAGATTTTTCAGAAAGTGAATTAAAAGATTTATATAAGATGCCTTTATCGATAACTCAAAGAATTGAATCAAAATTATTTAACATCAATGATTTTCAAATTGGTAAAAAATTAGAAATAAAAAATGCTTATTTTTTTATGAAGTCAAATGATAATAATATTATATTTGGAGCTGATAAAAAAATTTTAATGTTAAATCAAAGAAATTATGCTTTAGAAGAAGAAATTAAAATAAATACAAATGAATTGGGTGAAGAAATTAAAAGTATATTTCAAATGGATGATAAAAGAATTATTTGTGGTACAAATTTAGGAAATATTTTTATATATTCAAAAAATTCAGTGTTTGAAGAAAATAACAAAGATAATTTTGATGATTTAGAAGAAGAAGAAGATGAGTATAAAGAAATTAAGCATATATCCCTACAAGGAGAAATATATAAAATCGATAAATTTTTACCAAATAAAATATGTGTTTTATCAATAAATTCATTGCAATTATATGATGAAAATTTTATTGAAAAAAATATAATTCCATTAAAACAATTATATACTAATTTTGTTCAAATTTCTGATGGTAAATTAGCTATGCTTTCTTATGATCATATAGCTATTTTTCAAATAAAACAAAATCAATTAGAAGAAATTAATAGATTTAAAAATATAGAATCAAATAATTTTAAAAATATTCTTATTGCAACCAATAAATATGTAATAGTAGGAGGTAAAAATTGTATATATTTTATAGATTATAATGACAATAAAAATTCATTACCTAAATATTTTATAAATAAAGAAATTACTTTTATTTATAAAATACATGATGAATTCTTTTTAGCTTCAACTAAAGATGGAACAATTATACAAATTAATATTAATAATAATAAAGATAATATAATAGATATTCAAGAAAAGAAGTTAATAAATAGACAAATAAATTCAGTGTATTTGAAAAACTTTAAAACATTTATATTTACGGATGATAATAATATTCAAATTTGGAATATTCCTAGGACAGAAAAAAATACTGATGAGAGTTGTAAAATATTTTAATTAATAAAATAATTAATTATTAAAAATTAATTATTATTTATTTTTAATTATTTTTATCATTATATAAATTATTTAATCCCCATTCAATAATCTAAAATAAATTAAATTAATTAAAAAATTATAATATCATCATAAAATAATATTTACTCCAAATATATTTAAATCAAAATAAATAATTATATTAACAAAAAAATGAAAATGTCTTTATTAGACAAGAAAAATAATATAATAGATGATTATTACGACACGAAAATAAAAGAAATTGAATTAAAAGTAAAATCCAAGCAAATAAATTTCATGCGTCTTCAAGCCCAAAGAAACGATCTCAACGAAAAAGTAATAAAACTCCGAGATGAGTTAAGACATCTTTTAAAACCAGGAAGTCAAGTAGGAGAAGTAATTAAAATCTTAGCAAAAGATAAAGTACTAGTTAAAGCTTCAAATGAGGGGAAATACATTGTAAAAGTTGACAAAAAAGTAAATGTAGATGATTTACGTCCTTCTTTAAGAGTAACCTTAGGAGATGGAATGAAAATAGACCGTATATTACCAAACAGAGTAGATCCTTTAGTTTCTTTAATGCGAGTAGAAAAAGTACCAGATGCCACATATGATATGGTCGGAGGTTTAGATAAACAAATTAAAGAAATAAGAGAAGTTATCGAATTACCTATTAAACATCCTGAAGTCTTTGAAAGTTTAGGTATTTCCCAGCCTAAAGGAGTTCTTATGTATGGTCCACCCGGAACAGGGAAAACCCTTTTAGCTAAGGCTTGTGCACATCATACTGATTGTTGCTTTATAAGAGTTTCAGGAAATGAACTTGTTCAAAAGTACATAGGAGAAGGTGCAAGATTAGTTAGAGAATTATTTATCATGGCAAGACAACATGCTCCTTCTATTATTTTCATGGATGAAATTGATTCAATTGGTGGTCATAGAATTGATAATGATACCAAAGGTGATTCCGAAGTTCAAAGAACTATGTTAGAATTATTAAATCAATTAGATGGATTTGAAGAAACACAAAACATAAAAATGGTTATGGCCACAAATAGAATTGATATTTTAGATGATGCTTTATTAAGACCAGGTAGAATTGATAGAAAAATAGAATTCCCTAATCCGAATGAAAAAGCCAGATATGATATTTTAAAAATCCATTCGAGAAAAATGAACTTAGTTAGAGGTGTTGATTTAATGAAAATAGCTGGAATGTTAAATGATGCAAGTGGAGCGGATTGTAAAGCTTGCTGTAGTGAAGCGGGAATGTTTGCTCTTAGAGAAAGAAGAATTCATGTCACTCAAGAAGATTTCGAAATGGCCGTGGCTAAAGTCATGAAAAAAGATGATGATAAAAGTCAACTTAAAAAAATATGGAAATAAATTATTTATATTTTTAATTCATATACAAATAAATCACTTAATTTAAATAGAAAAATTAATAAATAATAATTACCAATAATTTTTATGGGGATTGGGGATTGGGGATTGGGGATTGGGGATTGGGGATTG
>ERZ842401.7422-NODE-7422-length-11220-cov-8.894671_pt1 | contig 11220 bp, 12 predicted proteins | sample MGYA00521270_ERZ842401 | MGnify/ENA primary metagenome ERZ842401 (study PRJEB31892, sample SAMEA3878208) | bioreactor metagenome | biome: Moose rumen | place: Sweden | collected 2011-10 | study: EMG produced TPA metagenomics assembly of the PRJEB12797 data set... | reverse complement strand
CTGTTTCTTTCTTTTGGGCGGGTTTTCTTTCTTTGCGCCAAAGAAAGAAAAGCCGATTCAATAAAATATAAAATTTTTAAATACGTTTTAAACATAGAACCTAAAAAATAACTTTACTTCCAAGTTTAAAATTTAATCTGTCAGCTTCGCCCGCCGCAAGTTCAATAACTGCGTTTGCTCCGCTACAAATTGAAAGTCCAATCCACGCGGGCAAGCGTCTAACAATTTTTTTGACAACAAAATTTTTGTCAATATACACCGCGTCAATCGAAAACCTCATAAAAAGCATATGAATACTGTTGCACGGCAAAATTAAAAGTCCCCGACCACGCGGGATTTTTTTTCTGCCCATAAGCCCCAAAAATCTTTTTAAAAATGTATCTGCAATTTCAAGTTGAAAAAAATTTTCGCCGTCAGAATTTTTTATTTTGCAATTTTTTAACATTCAGTCAAAGTACCTCCTGCTTAAGTTTTGTTGACAATACTAGCAAAAAGTTTTAGAATGTGTCAACTAGAAAAGAAGTCATGTCAGACCTTCAAAGTTAAATTAAATACAGAAAGAAGGTACGACTTTGCTTGGAAAAGTTTTTGATTGGTTAAGTAACTTGCGCCCGCGCCAGTTATTTTTATTGGCGGGCGCGTCAGCAATTATCATCTTTTGCATAATGTACATTGGATTAAACCATTTTTCAAAACAAGTACCGTTGCCAATTTCCATTGGTGAAGAAGTTGAGCAAGTTCCGGAAGTACAAATGGTAAATGTGGTAGTTGCTGCAAGAAATATTGAAGCTAAATCTATGATTGTCGGCTCAATGTTGGCAACAAAAGAAGTTCCGCAAGATCAAGTTCCGCCTGAATCAGTTTTTGATCCTTCGGAAATTGTCAATAAACCGGCAAGAGTCAGAATTTTAAAAGATGAAATAATTACCCAACCGCAAGTTTATAGAAATATTGAACAGTCTGGCTTTGTTGGAAGTATCCCGCCGGATTGTCGCGCAGTTTCAATTCAAGTTAATGACGTTACCGGCGTTGCAGGTTTTGCTAAGCCCGGCGATTATGTTGATGTACTTATGATTGAATCAGATGCAACAAAAACCAGCGCGACCAGTCGCCTTATCCTTCAAAATGTTTTGCTTTTGAGTATCAATAAAAGTATGACATATGACGTTCCGCCTGCTCAACCTGAACAACAACAACAACAAGGCGGCGGCGAAGGCGAACAACCTGCAGAATCTACAGTAAATCCCGCAACTCAAGCTATTGAAAATCCCGCGCTTGCAACTTTGGCAATTCGCCCCGATGAAGTTTTGCAGTTGGTTTCCGCGTCAAAAATTGGTGAAATTTATTTAATGCTCCGTCCGCTCGTTCCACAAGGCGACTACTATACCGGCGCAGAATATACTATGGATTCTTTGAAGAAACAACAAACTGAACAAAAAGAAGAAGTTAGACAGTCCACGCTTTTTGAAACAATGGTACAAGGCAAAGATGATTTCACTTACTCGAATAAAGGCGGCAAAGCGTCCGAAAACCAAATTGCAATTATGTACGGCGATGTTGAAAAATCGACCAGCAGTGCACCAAGCAGTGGCAGTCAAAGTAACACTCCAAATAGTAGCGGCAATTCCTCAAATGCGAATACTGCCGATAGTGCGAACGAAGCCGCAAGCGAAGTTGTAGGGCAAACGGTTAATCAACTACGCGGTAGAAATTAGTTAATGAAAAGTGAGAGATTGTTATGAAGTACGTAAAACTTTTTTTACTCGTGGCGGTCGCGCTTTTCGCAGTAAACGCTGTGGCTTTTGCAGAATCCGCCGCACATAGAGAACGTATAAATTTAGAGTTTCACGCGTCAAAATATTTTAACATTGACAAAAAAATTGAAAGGGTATTCGTTGGCAGTCAGGAGATTATCAAAGTTGCACAACCTTCAGATTCTCCAAACGAATTTGTAATTTCCGCACAAGATAAAAAAGGTTCAACAACGCTTTTTGTTTGGACGGCTGACGGCGCAAGATACGAATACCTTGTAAATGTTACTGATGAAGAAATTGGACAAGCTGAACTTATTGAAGAGGCTATTGGCTTGCCAAATGTTCACGTTAAAAAAGTCGATAAGAAAATTTTGCTTACCGGCACCGTAAAAAATCAATATGAACGTAACTACGCTCTTCAAACTGCCCGCCTTTATGTTTCAAGAAGCAGCAAAAATAATTTGTCAGTAGGTAGCAACGTAAGTATGGATCTTGCGACTACAAGCTCAAAGAATGAGACTGAAACAACTACTCTTAAGCCAACGGAAGTTGAGGACAGCGGCGACATTATCGACCTTCTTACAATGACGAATCCTATTCAAATTCGTTTAGAATCTCAAGTTATAGAAATTGATTCAGACGCCGCAAAAGATTTGGGTATTGAATACTCTGCAACAGGCGGCGATTTTTCCAATGGAAAATTCAATTTGGGCGAAGACTATAACAGAAATAGTACAACAACGACTACCACTTACTATAACGGTTACTTTGATGACGATGGCGTTTTCAATACAAGAACAATAAGTTTTTCAGACAGTGATACTTCGGTAATTCCTTTCAATGTAAAGCCGTTAAAATGGATTGAAAGACGTTTCGCACCAATTAACGCAAGTATTCACGCGCTTGTTTCAAATGGAAAGGCTAGAATTTTATCCAGACCAAGTGTAACTACAATGAGTGCTGAACAAGCTACAATTCAAATTGGTGGACAAATTCCTTATACCATTCAAACTAATGATGGTCCAAATACCGAATGGAAAGACTACGGTATAATTTTACAAATGAAACCAATCGTAGATGCTGAAAACCGTATAATTTCCGCCATTCATACCGAAGTTAGCAGTTTAAGTACAACTTCAGGCGGCGATACAACTATTTTAACCCGTCGCGCAGATACAATCATGACTTTAACTTCAGGTTCAACAATGGTTGTCGGCGGTTTAATGGATTCTTCCGAAAGTAAAAATATAAGAAAAATCCCGCTCTTGGGCGATATTCCAATTCTCGGCGAATTTTTCAAGTACACTTCAAAGACTCGTGACAAACGCGAATTGATAATTTTGGTTACGCCACATATCGTTGAAATGGGTACAAATACCCCTGCAAGAATGTCTGACACAATGCGCGATGTTTATTACGAAGGACAACGCGAACAAAACGACTTGAACGATGTTGACCTTAATAAATTGCCGCCGCCTTTTGAAGACGACAAAGACAAGAAAAAGAAGTCCAAAAAAGATAAAAAAGCCAACGCTAAAAAAGATACAGCCAAAGTTGAAATTTCAGATTATCCGCCTGAAAACACAAATAAAGAAACTCCGAATAAAACCAACGATGAAAACGTTGAAGTATTCGGCGATAATTATTAGAAAGGATGCGAATTTTCTATGCCAGAAGGGCGAAGAAGTATTATTATCAGCATTTTCAGTACAAGTTCCGGCAACGGCAAAACTATAACTGCAATAAATTTGGCGGCAAGTCTGGCAAATGAAGGTTACGCCGTTTGCCTTGTCGATTTAGATTTACAATTTGGCGACGTTACAAATTATCTCAAACTTGAGCCAATTCATACGATAATTGACGCGCAACTTGCAATGGAACGCGGCGACGAAGATTATGACGTTATGGATTATCTTACCGAATTTTCACATACAGACGAAAACGGCAAACGTACTGAATTTTTTGTAATGGCGCGTCCGCCAATGATTTTTGACGCTTACGGTATTGCCGTTCCTGTCGTCGAAAGAATTATTAATTCTCTCCAATGGTTCAATTTCGTTATAGTGGATTTAAACGCGGCTTTCAGTGCGTTAAACCTTGCCGTATTGGATACAAGCACAATTATTAATTATCTCGGCGTTGTTGACTTTCTGCCGTCGGTTAAAAATTTTAAACTCGGTTATGATACTTTACTTCGTTTTGAGTATGAAGAAAGTAAAATTCGCCTCGTCGAAAACCGCGCGGACTCTCAAAAATTAATTAACGGTCATGACGTTGAAAGACTCGTTGGAGAAAAATTTTTCCACAGGTTGCCAAACGATTTTAAGGCTGTAACAAAATCCATTCATGACGGTATGCCGCTTATGTTTTCTTCGCCGGATTCGGCACTTTCAAAAAGTTTTCTTGACCTTGCCGCCGAATATACAAATAAACCGAAGGCAGAACCGGCGGTTGTATCTCAAACTAAAGGCTTTATCTCAAAGATATGGAATAAGTTTTTTGGTTAGGCGGTGAATCACTTTGAATTACAGAACAATTATTGTTGACTCCAACAGACGCCAATCAGAGGCGTTGGCGTTGGCGTTGCGAAATAGTAAAGATTTTGAAGTTTTGTCAAGTTATGCAAGTCCGGATTCAGCACTTGGACAAAGTACCGTCTACAATCCAAATTTATTCTTGGTTGATGCTGATCATCCTGAATTTATGGAAATGATCCCCGCGTTTGTAGACCTTTTCCCCAATGCCGAAGTTTTGGCAATGACTACACTTTGGAATCCTGATATTGCTTACGAAGTCCAAAAAACCGGCGCAGTCGGTACGATTTTAAAAACTTACCGAACTGAAGAAATTGACGGTACTATTAAACTTGCAAAAAAACGTGGTAAACCCGACCCGGCGCGTACAATTTGTTTTTTCAGTCCAAAAGGTCGCGCAGGGCGTACAACGCTTGCCGCGCTTTTAGCTTTAAATATCGTTGAAAAAACTCAAGAAACTGTTGCATTGATTGACGCAGATTTACAATTTGGCGACTTGCCGATATTTTTCGACATTGAGCCGCAACATACAATAGTTGATGCCGTTCACGATATTAAACTTTTGACGCCGGTTACTTTTTTCGGTTACTTCCACGAAATTAAAAAGAATTTGTACATTTTGAGCAGCCCCGATCGTCCGGAATACGCCGAATTGATTGACGCCGAAACACTTATTGAAATTATTCGTATGGCGGGACATTGTTTCAGATATTTGCTTATTGACTTGCCGACCGGCTTTAATCCAATTTCTTTGGCTGTCAGCAACTTTTGTGAAACAAATTTTGTCGTCTCAATGATTAATACCGGAATGGAAACGGAACATATGCGCCGCAGTTTGGATATGTTCCGCGAAAGAAGTAACGCCGGTAAAGCCAATTATCCAATTTTTACCCGCGTGAATCCTTGCACTATCGAAGAACGCTTTAAACTGGAAATGCAAATTGGTTATCCTTTGACTGATATTTTTCCAAACGAATATAATTTAATTTCAATGGCGAACAGCGGACGAATTATGAAGGACTTGCCCAAAGATTCAACTTTTATGAAAAAAATTGATGAGTTGTCCAACAAAATTATTTCCGGAGAATTATAATCATGTTTATACTAATTCCTTTAGCTGCGTCGTTCATGACATTTGTATTTGTCATAACTTTGACGCTGGCGATAAAAAATAAACGTAGCTCCGATATGTTTTACAGAATGCGCCGCCATGCTATAATCCGAAAATCTGTAAAACCCGGTGAAGTTGAAGACGTGAAAACCCGCGCCTTGAGATTCATCAAGGAGCTTGCAAAACCGCTTGTCGAAAAAAATTTTGCACAATCCATTGAAGAAAGATTAAATCAAGCAGGAATACCTTTGCTTGGCGGCGAATTTATAGTATTGAACTTATTAACGATGACTTTGGCAGGTTTTCTGACATGGTTTATTACTCTAGATTCTTCTTTAGCAGGAGGTGTTGTTATACTTGTTCCTGTAGCGTTTTGGATTGTATTGATTGTTTTAAAAGCCCGCCGGTTAAGTTCTTTTACGGAACAACTTGGCGATTGCTTGATAACAATTTCAAATGCTCTTCGCGCAGGATACAGCTTTCAACAAACTATTGAGGTTATTTCAAAAGAAATGGAACCGCCAATCGGCTCTGAATTTGCTATGATAAATCATGAAGTTGTTATGGGCGTACCACTCGAGGAGGCTCTCGAAAACGCAAATAAAAGAATTGGTAGCTCGGACTTTCAGTTAGTTGTAACGGCAGTTTTAATTCAGCGTGAAGTTGGTGGCAACCTCGCCCAAGTTCTTGACAATATAAGCTATACTATAGTTGAAAGAATTAGAATGCGCCGTGAAATTGTGGCGTTGACTTCGCAAGGCAGAATGTCAGCATTTGTACTTTTGGGCTTGCCATTCGCTGCAGGTTTCGCAATGTTTACTCTCAACAGAAATAATTTTATGCTGATTTTTGAAGACCCAATGGGACAAATGGCGGTAGCCGCCGGAATTATCATGGAAATTATCGGCTATTTTGTCATCATGAAAATTGTTGACGTTGAAGTTTAAAAAACTTCTTGACAAATTTTTTTAATATTGTACAATTCAATAAAAGTCAATTTTATGTAAGATTCAGGTTAATTTAAAATTTCTTAAATTCTTTGGTAGAAATTGAATTGATCTGTAATTATAATTAATTATTTTTAACATTTTAGAGAAAGGATGATTACCTTGTTCAAATGGATTAATGAACTCAAAGCGAAACTTCAGGAAAAACTTTCTGAAAAAGGTCAAGGCATGACTGAATATGCTATTATTCTCGCAGTTGTAGCTGTTGTTGCAGTTGCAGTTTTCATGGGCAAAGATGGCAGCGGCGGAACACTCGGCAACGCCATTAACGGTGCATACAGCAAAGCTGGTGCTGCAGTCAATCAAATCGACGTAAAATAGTGATAGCTGAATTTAAAGCCAAGATTCAGGAAATTTTTTCTGAAAACGGGCAGGCAATGATAGAATATTCTATTGTAATTGCAGTTATTGCGATTATCGCAACAGCAGTATTCATGAGCGAAGGCGGCGGAGGTAAATCCTTTACTGATTCTGTCAACAGTACTTATGAAAAAGCCGATAACGCTATTAATGAAATTGAAGTTCAATAGTAAAACTACATTGTCAATCAGTAATCAGTTGACCTTGAACTAATTTTAGATTTTTTCCAAGAGAGAGCCTCCTATTTTCTAGGGGGCTTTTTTGGTAAGGTGGTGGATTTTATGAAGCAAAAAGGTCAAAGTCTTGTAGAATTTGCTTTAATTGTACCAATGCTTGTTGCGTTAGGACTTTCGGTTATTTATATAGGTCTTTTGTACGTTGACTATACACAATACAGCAATGCTGCGCGTGATGCTGCCCGTGAAATTTCAATACTAGCGGATATTAGTAGTGACTATTTTCAAAAAGCTAAAAAAACCGATCTGGAAAGATATGCTCTTGCTCGTCAAAATGTAGTAGATAAAATTAACGCCACACAAAATATAACGCCCGGAGATTTTGATGTATTGGAAAGTACAATCATAGGTCAATACCAAAGACGTTTTATGGGTACATATTGGCCGGTATGGTCTGCACAATTTTATACTGCCGAAACAAAACCCAATTCTAATGATTTAACGTTTAAAGAAACCAACACGGCATTAGGGGCAGACGCCATTGAAATTAAAATTGAACTTAAATTGCTGGATACAGACGACAACGGCAATTATATACTGGCTACAGACAAGAAAAGTATGAGTCCTTGGGGCGGTTCATGGGATCTTCTTCCCAAAACTTTACAGCCGGTAACTTACAAAATGTTCTTAGACAAAAAATAGTAAAGGACTATTTTGGCAAGGCGGTGAATTTTATGAAACAGAAAGGTCAGAGCATTGTAGAATTTGCCTTAATTGTACCAATGCTTGTTGCGTTGGGACTTTCGATTATTTATGTAGGTTTTTTGTACATTGACTATACACAATACAGCAATGCTGCCCGTGATGCTGCCCGTGATATTTCGGTACAATCACAAGACGTTAATAACGCTCGTAAAAGTATAGTAAACGAAATTAACGCCACACAAAATATAGAACCCGGAAAATTTAAAGAATTGGAAAGTACGATTGTAGGCAAATATCAAAATCGTTTTATGGGTACATATTGGCCAATATGGTCTGCGCAGTTTTATATTGAGAGCAACAATAATACGTCTAGTGCTGCAAGTTACATAAAAACCAGCAGTGCATCAGAGGCAAATATCGTTGAAATTAAAATTGAGCTTAAATTGTTAGATGTTGACGATAACGGAGATTTTATACTGGCTACAGATAATAAAACTATGAATCCTTGGGGCGGTTCATGGAGTCTTCTTCCCAAAACATTACAGCCGATAACTTACAAAATGCGTTTAGAACCTTCTCAAAATTAAAACATTACAAAAAAAATATTATAAGTTTTCAGAAAGGATATAAAAATGGCAAGATCATTATCATTGTTGGAACGATTGGGCGGCTCAAAAGATGTTGCGCAAGTTGAAGAAAAAAAAGTTAAAGAAAAAAAAGCCGAAGAAAAAGTTCAGCCAATGTACCATAGCCGCCTTCAAACTTCAATAGCACTGGATCAGCCGCTTGAAGCATCAGCATTCGCAGGGCGTCACACGGCAATAGCCAATGCCGAAAATCGTTTACAAAATTTAAGACAGGCAATTCACCGGCGTATAGTTGACGAAATGACAGGCGAAGAACAGGCTTTAATTGCACAAGGCGAATCAGCCCGCGAGGCTATCAGAACGGTTATTTCTTCATACGCAGACAGAGAACTTGCCGAAAATCCAACTGCCTCACTTACCCGCGCCGAACGTTTCAAACTTATCGACGACATTTGCGACGAACTTTTGGGGCTTGGACCTTTGGAGCCGTTGCTTAAAGACGAAGGAATTACTGAAATTATGGTTAATGGTGCGCGTGATGTTTTCGTTGAACAAAAAGGTAAGCTGATGCTTACAGATACACATTTTCACGACGAAGCGCACTTGATGAGTATCGTTGAAAGAATTTTAACACCGTTGGGGCGGCGCGTTGATGAATCTTCACCGCTGGTTGACGCCCGCCTTAAAGACGGTTCCCGCGTCAATATCATTATTCCGCCGCTTGCACTCAACGGCGCAACCGTTACCATTCGTAAATTTGCGAAAAAAGCTTACAACATTGAAGACTTGATAAAATTCGGCTCATTAAATCGAAGTATGGCAAAATTTTTGGAGGCGTGCGTTAGAGCGCGTCTGAATATTTTAGTTAGCGGCGGTACAGGCTCCGGCAAAACTACGACGCTTAATATTTTGTCTACTTTTATTCCGGAAGGCGAAAGAATTATTACAATCGAAGACGCTGCCGAATTGAGACTTCAACAAAGGCACGTTGTAAGTCTTGAATCCAGACCGGCTAACTTAGAAGGTAAAGGCGCAATTACAATTCGTGATTTATTGGTTAATGCTTTGCGTATGCGTCCGGACAGAATCATAGTTGGGGAATGTCGTTCCGGCGAAGCGTTGGATATGTTACAGGCTATGAATACAGGACACGACGGCTCACTTACCACAGCGCACGCCAATACACCGCGTGACGTTTTGGCGCGTCTTGAAACGATGGTTTTAATGTCCGGTATGGAGTTGCCAATTCGCGCTATTCGTACTCAAGTTTCTTCCGCGCTTGATTTAGTTTTGCAACAATCGCGTATTCGTGACGGTACAAGAAAAATTACGTATATTACCGAAGTTCAAGGAATGGAAGGCGATACAATCGTTTTGCAGGATATGTTCCGCTACGTTCAAGATTATATCGACGAAAACGGAAAATCTGTTGGACATTACGAAGGCTCGGGCTTGCAGCCGCAATTTATGGATAAATTTATTATGAATGGCGTTGACATGCCAAAATTGGAAAATTAATTTAAACTTTATTTAATTTTATGGAGGTGTAACATGACAAATTTTATTTTAGCTCTTGCGGGCGCGATTGCGTGGACGGCTTTTTGTGCAATTATATTTTATCTGCGCCAAACACCAACCGCGCAAGTTCGCAGAAGAATTACCGCAATGATACAAATTGCAGAATCTGACCGCGAAAAATTGGCGCGTCAAAAAAAGGAAGAGGCTGCAGAGGCTCCGTCGGAACACAACAAGTTATCATTTAATAAACGTGTTATTGCACCGTTTTACAATAGCATTGAAGAATTTTTCAGACGGTTTACACCAACTTATATTGTTGCAATGCTTGAGGATAGAATTTTTCGCGCAGGTAAAGCCGGACAATGGAGCGTAAAAAAAGTTGCTTCAGCGTGGGCGTTGTCTGTTGCACTTGGACTTTTTTTAGGTTTTCGTTATGCAACGGTTGCCGATGACTATTTCATTACCCAACAAATTTTAATCACAATCGCCGGAGGAATTGGCGGCGGGTTACTTCCATTCTTACTTTTAAACAGTACAATAAAAAAACGTCAAAAAATTTTAAAGCATCAGTTGCCGGAATTTTTGGATTTACTTTGCGTCAGTGTACAAGCTGGACTTTCATTTGATTCAGCAGTTGCAAAAATTACAACAAGGATGAAAGGCGAACTTTCAGACGAATTTAAACATATGCAGGAAGATATAAAATTTGGAATGACAAAATCATATGCTTTAAACCAAATGGCGCGGCGTTGTGACGTTGAAGAAATTTATTTGTTCGCAACTTCGATAATTCAAGCTGAAAAACTTGGTACAAGTATGTCACAAACTTTAACATTACAATCTGATAATATGAGAGAACGCCACCGCCAATTTGTAAAAGCGGAAGCGTTGAAAGCTCCTGTAAAAATGCTTTTCCCAATGGTTATATTTATTTTCCCGTCAATCTTCGTTGTACTTTTATTCCCGTCAGTCATCAGCATTACAAAGGCTTTCCAATGATTAAACAGAAATAAAATAAAAGCGTCCTTGCAATTAAGCAGGGACGTTATTTTTTTAAGTTGAAAGTTTTAAAATAAAAAGCGTCTCTGACATTAAGCGGAAACGTTAATTTTTTTTGCCATAATTGAAATAAAAAAAATGCCACGCCAATTTCTGACGTGACATTGAAAATATTTTTAGTCGATGTGTTTAGAACGTACCGTAGTGAAGAACATATCGTGCGAAGAATTAGATTGTCCTTCAGTTTGTTTAAGGTAAGTGTAGTTGACAAGTCCAACGTTCAAAAATGAATTGTAGGTTGAATTTGAATTCAGATTGAAAATATCAACATAATCATAACGTAGTTTATCATCTTCAGTAAAGGAGCTGACATCGCCTGGTTTTTCTGTATATTCGCCGACTGAATTGGAGGCGTCGCTAGCATTTATATTCACAAATTGAACGTCGCCAATAGACATGATGGAAGTTT
>ERZ842401.7421-NODE-7421-length-11221-cov-3.367903_pt1 | contig 11221 bp, 9 predicted proteins | sample MGYA00521270_ERZ842401 | MGnify/ENA primary metagenome ERZ842401 (study PRJEB31892, sample SAMEA3878208) | bioreactor metagenome | biome: Moose rumen | place: Sweden | collected 2011-10 | study: EMG produced TPA metagenomics assembly of the PRJEB12797 data set... | reverse complement strand
ATTACAAAATCAGCTGCTTCTATATCAGATTTGTCTATGTATGTTTGAATTTTTGAGCCTGCAATATTTAATTCTATTGGAAAATTTCCTTCTTTTGGAAAAGCGTAAGTTGCAATAATTCCTGGAGTGTTATAGTACGTTTCGTTTATGCAAAGAGAGTTTAGGGTAGACATAATAAACTGATTGCAGTCTTCTGATTTTTCTTTTGGAGCATAACTTAAAAGAACTATATATGAGTCTTGAACTGAAAGTGGTGCACAAATTCCCCATCCGTTATATGTTTTATCAAGATTTAGGGAAAAATGATATGTCATATGAGCAATATCAAATAGTGTTAAAAAATGTACCGAATTTAAATACCGTCAGACTTGATTATGCAAATTTATTGGCGGATATGAATAAAAATACCGAAGCTATTGAACAGTATAATATGTATATTAAAGCTTTTCCTAACGATGTAAATGGATACACTGCAATTGCATCAGTATTTCAAAGTTTGAAAAATTATAATAAAGCTATCGAAAATTATAATATTGCATTAACTAAAGATTCTAATAATATAGAAATCAAAAAAAGTTTAGCAAATTGTTATCATAATAAAAAAGATTATGAAGAAGCTTTAAAATATTATGATGAAATATTAGAATCTTCACCACAAGATTTTAATATTAAATTTAATAAAGCTCTTGCGCTTCACGGTTTGAAAAATTACGATGAGGCTATTATCGTATACAAAGAATTACTATCAGTTAAAAATGAAAAAACTATTAAAGAAAATCTTAACAATGCCCTTGTATCTAAAGGTCATGAATTTGTAGAACAAAAAGATTATTCAACTGCAATTTCAAAATTCAAAGAAGCTATAAAAGGCGGTTATAGTGACGGATATGTTTATTACGGCCTTGCAAGAGCATATAAAGGTTTAGGAGAAAATTCAAAGGCTTCCGAAAATTATGAAAAAGCAATCGCAATTAATCCTGATAAGCTTTTATACAGCTCTGAATACAGCGATTTTATTTCAACACTGTATAAACCACAAATTAATACAAAAAATACTCAAGAAGGCGAACTCCCTTCTATAAATTTAACAATGACAAATAAAGAAGCTGAAACATCCCCTGTAACAAAACAAACCCCTAAAAACCAAACATCTCAAGTTACTATTAAAAAGAATGAAGATTTTATATCAGATGGGGATAAAAATTACAAAAATAATAATTATGATGCCGCAATAAAAGATTATCAAGATGCTCTGCAGCTTATACCAAATGACGCCGTAACATTATTAAAACTTGGGAATATATATAAAATAAAAGAAGATAACACAAGAGCAATAAATTTTTACCAAAAAGCAATTATAGTAAATCCTGATTATACAGACGGTTGGTTTAATTTAGGACTTGCATATGCTAATGAAAATAATTTAGTAGAATCACAAAAAAGCTTTGAAAAAGTAATAGAATTGGATTCTGATTATAATTTCGGATATGCATATTATGCCTTGGGAATGGCTCTTGAACATCAAGGTAAAAAATCTGAAGCAATAAAAAATTATAAGGCATTTGTTAAACATAATAACGACAAGGAACTTATTAATTCCGTACAAGAAAAAATAAAACAACTACAGTAAAATTATGAAAAAGATACTATTATTTATTTTTACGGTTTTAATTATGTTTGTTACTTGCGCTTGTGACAATCAAAAATCATATATATTGTTTCACAAACATCCTTTTACACCTGAAATTTTAACCGGTTCTACAAATGTTTTTAAACCTAATGAAAGGATTTATTATCTGATTACCACTCCAAAACCTGTAGAATCAAAACGCTTATTGATTCAGGTTGTAAAAAAAGGCACTGATGAAAGACTGGGTTATGATTTGGTTTGGGGTAAACAAGTAAAAATTAGAGATGAGCAAGTTTATTATTATACAGATTATGTAGTATTTAGTGAAAAAGGCGCATATACAATGAAAGTATATTCAAAAGATAATCCCACTAAACTGCTAAGCTCTAATGATTTTTACATAAGAGATTAATTTGGAGAAAACAATATGAAAAAATTAAATTTTTTAACAGCGGGAATACCCTTATCCACAGGTAAAGGAGGATATCCAAAAGCTTTTGAAATTTTAAAAGAAATGAATTTGGACGGTTTAGAAGTAGAATTTGTTCATGGAGTCAGAATGTCTGAACAAACAAGGCAATTTTTAAAAAAAATTTCCAAAGAACAAAATTTTATATTAACTTCTCACGGTCCGTTTTACATAAATTTAAACTCCCAAGAAGAGGATAAAGTTGATGCAAGCGTACAAAGAATTATAGAAACTGCTCAAGCTGCACATGATTTTGGAGGGTATAGTATAACATATCACGCAGCTTTTTATATGGGGGCAGATAAAGAAACCGTATACGAACAAGTTAAAAATCAAACAAAAAAAATAATGGAAGCATTAAAAGAAAAAAATATAAATGACATTTGGATTCGTCCCGAAACAACCGGAAAAGCCACTCAATGGGGTGATTACGAAGAAATCATAAGATTATCCAAAGAATTTGAAATGGTTCTTCCTTGTATCGATTTTTCACATATTCATGCAAGAACGGCAGGAGAATATAACACTTACGATGAATTTTGTAAAATTCTGGATAGAATAGGCTCTGAACTCGGACAAAACGCACTGGAAAATTTTCACGCACACCTGGCAGGAATTGAATATACATCAAAAGGAGAGAAAAAACACTTAATACTTGAAGAATCCGACATGAATTATAAGGATTTATTAAAAGCTATGAAATCATTTGATATTAAAGGTGCATTGGTTTGTGAAAGTCCAAATATTGAAACAGATACAAAAATTTTGAAAGATTATTACGAAAGTTTATAAATTTAAAGCGGCGTTTAAATGCAATTCATTTAAACGCCGCTTTTAAATCTGTTCAGCTAAAATTATATTAATTTTACTGTAATTGATTTTGGTTTTTGAGTATAAGAAATTTTATCTTCTCTTGTTAGCCTTCCTAAACCCATGTATGTGAAATTATCTTCAAGATCCATATCTTTTCTCAATTTGTTAATAGTAACTTCACCTTTGTCTGATAGGTAATTGTAAATTTTACCTGCTGATTCAATAATTTGTTGTTGCATTTCTTTTGATTCCTTTTTGCTAGATGTAAACATTTTTTAAAACCTCCTTTAAAGTTTTATTTTTATGCTTTTATATTACTACTATTTTTTTTAATAGTCAATCGAAAAAATAAAAATTTTTTGCTATTTTTTTTACAAAATTAAAAATCAAAACGTACATTATTAGTGGATTTGAATAGAAATACGTTATTAAAATTTTGGCAAAATTTTAATATAATTTTAATATTTTTTATATTGTTATATAATGTAATTATGTTAAAAAAAATAATTATTTTTGATTTAGACGGAACTTTATTAAACACATTAGAAGATTTGACATATAGTACTAATTTTGCGCTTGAACAATTCGGATATCCGATTTTGAGCGTTGAAAAAGTTCGCTCTTATGTTGGAGATGGAGTTAACAAACTTATTGAACGCGCAATCCCTAATGGCATAGACAATCCTAATTTCGAAATATGCGTTTCGTTATTCAAAGCTAATTACCAAAATAACATGTATAATAAGACTAAACCATATTCCGGAATTAAAGAATTACTCAGTTATCTAAAAAACAAGGGTATAAAAATTGCTGTAGTATCTAATAAATTTGATAAAGCAGTAAAAGAATTATGCGAGAAGTATTTTCCTAGTATGATTGACATCGCATTGGGAGAAAATATAAAAGAGGGCATTCGCAAAAAACCTGCACCCGATACTGTTTATAAAGTACTTGAACATTTTGGGATGACTTCGGATGAAGCGATTTATATCGGAGATTCAGAAGTGGATATAAAAACGGCTCTAAATTCTAATTTGCCTTGTATTAGTGTTACTTGGGGTTTTAAAAATAGAGAATTTCTAATTAAAAATGGGGCAGAGATTATTGTGGATTCACCGAACGAAATTATCAAATATATAGGCTAATCTTCTTTAAGCAGATCCGGAGCATTAATACCTAAAGCTCTGGCAAAAATAAATATATGACTTACGTAAATTCTTTTTGTTTGACAGTTTTCAACTTTGGAGATGAAATTTTGACTTAACTCAGTTATCTTTGCAAGTTCTTTTATAGTTAAATTTTTTCTTATCGAATTCTTTTGAGATTGCATGCCAGTACTTGTCTTATGTTTGTTTTTTGTCCCATAATTTTCTCTTTATATTCTTTAGAACATATATATGAATTATAGAATATTGTATTTATATTGTCAAGAATATAAAATTAAACTATGGACGAACATAAAATTCTGGAAACATTTGGTTTAAATTTCAAAATGTATAGGGCAAAATTGAAGATGTCACAAGAAGATGTCTGTGACAAAACAGGTTTTAGCCAAGCATATATTAGTAATGTAGAAAACGGAAAACACAGCATTTCTTTGGTAAATGCTCTTATGTTATCTGAGCTTGTCGGAAAAAATATCGAGAGTATGCTCAGAGAATTTGATTAACAGAATAACAGGAAAATAAAAAAATGATTATTATAATGGAAAAAAATGCAACTGCTGAAAATACCGATACTTTGCGCGATATGATTTTTGCGTGGAGCGAAAAAGGAAAATCTGTCGATGAAGGTATTGCAATACTGAAAACCCAACTCGACACGAATGTTGCCGACATCTCAAAAGAACTGACTGATGAAGCGCAGAAGTTGCTTGCCCATTGCGATTCATCGGCTACAAAAACTCCAAAAGTGAGAACGCTTGAAGAGGAAGATGATGAAGAGCGGCGGAGCATTCTGCTTTCTCAGCGCATAACAAGAGAAGCATTTGCTGATGACGGCATAAAACAAGCTCGCCGTTTCAAGTCGGAGCTTGAATATTCTGGTCTTTTTGAAAGCGCAGATACTGCTGTTGTTCAGAAAGTGATAGAGACGAAAGGTGCGGATGAAAAAGCATTTAAAGACTATGTGCAGCTTGTCGAAAACTTAAAAGAGAAATATGTAAAGCCGTCTGTGCCTGTAGATGAAACAGAATATGACATTGCCCATAATCTTGAGCAGATTCTCAAGCGTATTGATGGAGAACTGCGGGAAAAGCGTTTTGCAAGCATACAAAATTCGGCGAGTGCAGAAACAATCATCTTGCGACAGTATCTTGATTTAATTCAAGATGATAACGAAGTGAAGCGCATAATCAACGAATACTCCAGCATAAGTGCCGCGACATGCCAGCAAGCGATGGACATCCATTATAACGCAACGGAAAAGTGGTATGATTTGGTTCTGATTGATGAGGCAGCGCGGGCGAATCCGCTTGACCTGATGATTCCGCTTTCTATGGGGAAAAAGGTGATACTCGTTGGCGACCACAAGCAGCTCCCGCACATGCTTTCGCCCGAAGTCGTCAAGGAGTTTGAAAAGGGCAACAGACAGGACGAACTTGGCATATTAAAAAAGAGCCTGTTTGAGCGTTTGTTTGAAATGCTTGAAAGAAGTGGTAACGGAAAGCGGACGGTGCGGCTTTCAAAGCAATACCGTATGCACCCTTCAATCAGTGATTTCGCAAGCCGCTGTTTCTATTCCGACGGAACGAATACGGTCGGTTTGGATTCTTCAGACATGAGCGAGATACAACGGAAGGAAAAAGAGGCAAGGCTTGGACTATACAATGACAAACCGCTTGTTTTTATAGATTTGCCAAGAGAATTGTTCGGCTCAGAGGAAAAAGGACAAAGCAAAGCCCGCAAAAGCGAAGCGGAATTTGTCATAAAAGAAGTGGCGAAGGTCTTGCAAAAAGACTCGGCGAAATCTGTAGGCATAATCACTTTTTATGGTGCGCAGCGCGACAGACTTGCCGAATATGCAGAAACGCTGTTGTCGGACAGCCAGCGTGAAAATGTGGAAATCGGAACGGTTGATGCATTTCAGGGCAAGGAATTTGATGTGGTGTTTCTGTCATGTGCTCGTGCAAACAGTTTTGATGATTCTGATTTGCGGAAAAAGGTCGGTTTTGTCATGGATAAGAACAGGCTTTGCGTCGCATTCACACGCGCTCGTCAGCTACTTGTCGCGGTTGGTGACGCAGATACAATGCAAGTTGTTCCCGCGATGAAAGACTTGATTACACTATGCAAAGCGGGCGAGGAGGGATTTTATGAATCTGCTGTACAGTAAAACCATTTTTTCGTTCAGAAAATTCACCAAGCTTGATGACAACGCCTTTTTCTCTGCGGAGTTTGCATGGCCGGTAAAGGCTTGGGAATGTTATGCAAACAAAATAGAGCCGTCATCATTGGATGCGCTTTCACTTGCGGTTTTGGAACTGCTCAAATTGCGCACGCTGTCGGTGAATCACATTGCAAAAGATTTGGGAATCAGTTCGGAACTTGTGCAAATCATTATCCAAAAAACCTTGGAAACGCGAGGATATTATGATTCCGAACAAAAAATGGTAACGCAGAAAGGAGCGGACTATCTTGTCGGCATACATGACGATATGGTTTCATCAGAAAAGGTGTTCGGCTATGTATTTCAAAGCATGATTGACGGTGAGATATTTCCCTTCTTCTATGAAGGTACATTGCCAGAGCCGTATTATATTTCCGATGTCATGATTGATGAACTAAAATTCCTTGATACAAAGCGGCAAAAGGCTGGAAAGCCCAAATATGATGATGTGACTGAATTGCAACGGAAAATCAATAAAGCGTATCACAAGTACGGTGCAGTGTACCGAAAAACTGAAATTGAACAGCCAGAAAAGAAGATTGCGGACGGTTTCTTCGTGGATGATGACGAAGAGTTGTTGGATTTGTCCTTTGACGAAACTCCGCAGGCGAGAGGAGCTGATAGTGTCTCTGACTTTTTATCTGATTCAGAGGAATCCATGCGGAAACAAAACAACGATTTGCGGAATGCGAGGATAAAACTTCTGAAGACAGACGGCCGCGACTTGTTCATAAAAAGCCGCGTTTTTGTCCTAAAGGATTCGCCGGAACGCTTTATCGTGGACTCGCCTTTTAACGGAAATGAAACAAAGTGGTATTCAGAAACATTTTTCAGAATGATGCAAAACAATGCTGTGCTTTTTGACACGATGAATGCGGATACTTCCAAGAAAACTTCCTTGAAGGATTTCTGTGCTGATATTACGAATCAGATGTTTGTAAAACTTCCCGAATTGAAAGAACTGAAACCAGAGGAATACATTGCACGGAATTATCCTGAAATAATGAAGTGCAGCCTAAAAGACAAACTGATTAGGATGTATATGCGGATTGTCAGGCAGGAAATCTTGACAAATAAAGGGTACGATAACACAGAAGATGTCGTTATGAATATGTATCGAACCTTGGAGTTCATTTTAAACAATTATATCTCCAAAGTTGAAAATCAAAATAAGATTGTTGAGGATTATTTTACTTTTGTGTCTTTTGCGGACGATTTGAACTCGATTCTTAATTTCTTTGAAATAACGGACGAATGCTCTGCAATTATTACGGAAAAACAAAAATTGAAGTCCTATAATTTTAAGCAAAATTCTATTATGACAAATTTTTATAATGGAAAGAGAGGGAAAAGTTTGCGTGAAAAATATTATTTTTTATTAGTTACGGCATACTTGAAGAATATAAATTTTAGAAAAGCATTAAAGTCAAATAATTCATTGCTCAAAATGTTGGATTTTATTAACACTATACGCAATCGCTATGGCGGACATAGTGACGGAACTGATATTTCCACTGTTGACAAAAAGACGATGGAAACATTCAAGGCGAACTTCAACACTGTATCAAAGATACTTGTTACAAATTTTGACTAAGCTACGGAGGATATATAAATGGGAAAAGGAAAGAAAAACAAGAATCAGAGCAAGGCACCTCAGCAAACTATTTCGGCGGTGGCATCGTCAGCAACGCTTTCTGCCGAAGACAAAGCGTTGCTTGAAAAAGCAAAAGAACTGAAAGAAAAAGGCGACACGGAGTTAAAAGAGCTTATAGCTTCGCTTGCAGAAGATGCGGATAAAGCGCATAAGAGTGAGCTTGAAAAGCAAAAGGCAGAATTCATTGAGAACCTGCGTAAAGAACATTCCGATGAACAAGAAAAACTTGATTCCCTGAAATCAGAGGTAAAAACACTTGCTACAGAAAAAGACAGTCTGGAGAAAGAAAAGAAATCGGCACAGGATTTTATTGATTCCAGCAAGCACAATGCGGAAGTTGAAGCCTCGAAAATAAGGGAAACCGCCACAAAAGAAGCGGAATCTATTCGTCAAAACGCAAAGAAAAACGCGGACAACGATTATAAAGAACGGGTAGCGCAAATTGTCGCTGATGAGGAAAATATAAAAACTCGTCAGGCAGATTTAGATGAACAAGCGGACGAGTTGGAAGAAAAGAAAATTGTGCTTGACCGCCGCGAAGCCCGCTTGCAGCGTAAGGAAGAAATCTACAATCAGGCAGACCCCGACACCGTCGCAAATTTGCAGGCGCAGCTCAAAGCAAAAGAGGAGGCGTTGGATTCATTTAGGGCGGAGTATGAATCCGTGCAAAAGAAACTTTCCGAAGCGGAAATAGTGAAAGCCCAGACGGATGCATATACAAAAGAACAGCTGAAAAATGAGCGCGACCGTTTGGAAAATGAACTAGAGGAAATGCAAAACAAGTACCGTGAGTATGACGACCTGCGCCTTGCCGAGATGTCAAAAGCATTGGAAGAAAGACCGTTACTCAATGAGCGCGTTATGCAGTTGACAACGGAATTGAAATCCAAGGAACTGGAGCTTGTTCGTAAAGAAAACGTGCAGCTTGAATATGAGCAGTTGAAGGAACGCCTTTCGCTTTTGCGCACATTGAACGACCATCTGCGTACGGAACTTTCCACCACAAAAAAGATGCTCGAAAGTTCGACGGGGGATATTTGCCCTGCGCTGACGCAGATTGATGTATGGGCTAATTCTGATGAAGTTCGCAAAGAGAAGAAGGAGCGTGAAGGCATTTCCGATGTGAACATCTCGCTCCCACAACTGATCCAGCATATTAAAAATTATGCCGCTTCAAAGCATCTTTATTACACCGATGCGGATATAAAAGCCTTTGTCGCGGGGCTTGCCGCTTCGCATCTTGCTATTTTGCAGGGAATGAGCGGTACAGGAAAAACAAGCCTTCCGAAAATCTTTATGGAAGCAATTATGGGAGAAGTTGATATCGTCCCTGTGGAATCCTCGTGGCGCGACAGAAACGAACTTCTTGGTTACTACAACGATTTTAGCAAAAAATACACAGCGAAGGAATTCACCTGTGATTTGTACAAAGCGAATACAGAAGCGTATGAGGATGTGCCGTATTTTATCGTGCTTGACGAAATGAATTTGTCCCGAGTGGAATACTACTTTGCAGATTTCCTTGTTGTATTGGAGGATAAACCTGCGAACTGGAAAATTCAGCTGGTCGATGTTGATATGCGCCAGCTTCCGAATCAGATTACGCAGGAAGTCCGTGACGCACTTAAAGACGATGATTCCGAACGGGGCAAAGAGTTGCGGACAATTGTTGAAAAGTTGTATCCCGCAGATAATCTTGATTCAGAGGCGGTGCAGAATGCGCAGGGCGGCGAGAAACAAAAACTGCTTCAATATCTGTCGGAAAAGGAATTCAAAAATGAAGTTGGCACAGCAAATCTGGTTACGGGACCGGAATTGTTGCAAGATGGCAAAATTATTCCTGTTCCGCAAAACGTCTGGTTCATCGGAACTGCGAACAAGGACGAGTCCACATTTGAGATTACCGATAAAGTGTATGACCGTGCGCAGGTTTTGAATTTCAATGTTCGTGCGCCAAAACGAGAGTATGAGTCTGTTTCACAGAAATTCGTTTCATATAAGCACTTGTGCCGCTTGTTTGCGGAGGCGGACAAATCAGAGTCTTTTGACGGAGAGAAGAATGAGCTTATCAAATCGGTTGATGACATTCTCCGCTCGGAATATCACATTTCTTTTGGAAACCGCATCCTCGACCAAATCAACAAGTTTGTGCCTGTCTATGTCGCCGCTTCCAATTCCAATGACGACAAGAAGAAAATGACTGTGGAAGCCCTTGATTATCAGATAACAAACAAAGTGCTCCGCAAACTCGAATATGTCGATATGCAGAGCGAGGCAATTTCCAAGCTGTATGAGATTTTTGAGAAGAACGGTATGCCTCGTGCAAAGGCTTTTGTTGACGCAAAGCGCAAGGAATCCAAATGACCGTAGAATACTGTCAGAAAAATAAGGCTTCGCACACGCTTGAGCTGGGCAAAACACACTATGTGCTTCCCGACTCGGGGAAAATTCTCATCAAAAAAGTGAGGGACGAATTTTTCTTTATAAACAAAAGGCGTTTTGACAGGGATTCTGAGTTTGAAATTACTGTCGAAAGAGAGAATATTACTATCGAAGCTGACGGGCAATATTGTGAAATAGTGGTATTGGCAGAAGAGATTCCGCAGGAAACGGTGCTTTCATACAAAGATTTGTATAAGGCATACCGCAGCCATGTTGACCAAAACGGTCTGTTCACGGTTGAAGGCCTTTCTTCCGCATTTGATGCTAAGTCGAATAAACTCTTACCTCTCTGTTCGTTTGACAGGCAGTTTGAAAACATAACAAAGGCAAGCAACAGGGACGAACTGTTGCAATATGTAAAATTCCTTCCACATATTTTTTACCGTCCGAAGATTCATTTGAAGCAAATAGAGGAAGTCCGCCCTGCCGCCATTGTTACAAGAATCGGACCAGAAGCAATACGGCATCTTGCTTCCCATAGCGAGCATTGGAAAGGAATCAAGGTGAGCGGACTTGTTCCCGAACGGCTTTTGGCAAAAGTTTTGGAAGATGATTACGCCATTTATGAAAACCGTGCGGTAAAGACGCTGGTAGACAAACTCTATAGGCGTATGAAAAAAGAAAAGGAAGATGCCCTCGACTGTAAAATGCAGTCATCCTTGAATGACAGTTATTCAGTCGGGCGAGAACAGCAGAATGTTCACGATGCCATACATACATTGTCTAAAGGTTTGAATGATAAGGAGTCCAGCCTTGTTCAAGAACTGCTTGAAAAGGCATTGGCTACCATTGAGCAGATATTGCATTATCTGTCGCAATGCAGAGC
>ERZ842401.7420-NODE-7420-length-11221-cov-3.615171_pt1 | contig 11221 bp, 11 predicted proteins | sample MGYA00521270_ERZ842401 | MGnify/ENA primary metagenome ERZ842401 (study PRJEB31892, sample SAMEA3878208) | bioreactor metagenome | biome: Moose rumen | place: Sweden | collected 2011-10 | study: EMG produced TPA metagenomics assembly of the PRJEB12797 data set... | reverse complement strand
ACATATTTTGTAAAGAGCCATGTAAGAACCACGGAACCGCCTGTTGCAAAGGCAAATAGAATCAGGGCTATGAGCCCCGTGGAACTCAGGGCGTCCATAATCTCCTTGTTCAGGGCCACGCGGATTCCCATCACATACAGCAGAAGGCATACGGTAATCATAATGCCCGGCGAAACCCAGACATTCCGCCTGCCCCTTAGGAATCTTCCGAGAAAGATTCCGATTATCATCAGCCCGAGAGTAATTAGCATAGCCTTTTTCTGTTTGCAGGGCAAATGTACATTATTTTCCCATATTTGAAATGTCTTGCCGCCCAGCCGCAGATTTGTTTTGCAGGCCGTTGATTTGTATATTTGTATGTTTATTCTACTATATATGAAAAAGATGTTTTTTGCATTTTTATTCTCAGCGACACTTATTTGTTGTGGCGCCGGTGCACAGACTGTAACTCAAGTTCCCTATCTGCCGGACGATGGACCGGTTAAAGAAAGCTGCACTTCAATTGTGGTGGCAAAGGATGCCTCCGACGACGGAAGCGTAATGACCGCACACACCTGCGATTCCAACTACCGCACCTGGATTACTATGGAGCCGAGGAAGGTATTTGCACCTGACGAGGCCGATAAGATATACTGGGGGCTGCTGCATACGGAAGAGCCTTATGATATGAGGAATACGGAACTAAAAGGAAGCATAGCAGCACCCACTTCGGAAACATTCAGATACCTCAATGTGGCCTATCCATGCATGAACGAAAAGCAGCTCGCAATGGGAGAAACCACCACCGAAGGCAAGCGTGAACTGGTAAACAAGGCCGGCCTGTTCCAGATAGAGGAACTGGAGAGAATAGCCCTGCAAAGATGTTCCACTGCACGTCAGGCAATTGCCCTTATGGGCTCTCTGGCAGAAGAATACGGTTACGGCGACTGGGGCGAATGTCTTACCGTCATAGACACCAGGGAAGCATGGCTATTTGAAATTTACGGGAGCGGCAAAAGCGGAAGCAAGCCTGGCGCACTCTGGGCCGCACAGCGGATTCCAGATGACCATGTATGCATAAGCGCCAATGTTCCAAGGATTGGAGTAATAGACTTTAATGCTCCGGACCAGTTTATGTACGGCTCTGAACTCAGGCAAAGATGCAAGGAACTGGGCCTTTGGGACGGCAAGTCTGCCTTCAAATTCTGGCCCATGGTTACCACCTATCCTAAAAACTTCTATTACAGAGAGTTTTATGTACTGAGCACCCTTGCTCCGGATTTGGGGCTGAGCTTTGAAGACGATGAAATACCGTTTTCCGTAAAGCCCAAAGAAAAGGTATCGGCTCAGAAGATGTTTGACCTCTACCGCCAGACTTACGACGGAACAGACTTTGACCAAGTCAAGCACCTTAAGATAGGAGTCAAGAGAAACATCCGCAATCAGGACGGAGAAACCGTTACCGTAGTTGACTCAATTGCCCCCATAAGCACGTTTATGACAAACAATACCCGGGCCCTGCTGAATCAGCTCAAGCCGGACTGCGCCCCCAGGATCAGGACCATAGCCGTTATACAGTGCTCATATTCAGAAATCATCAAGTTGCGCGGCTGGATGCCCGATGAAGTTGGCGGCGTGGCCTATTTTGCATTTGACAATCCAGCCCAGACTCCAAGGGTTCCGATATATGCAGGTCAGACAAAACTGCCCAAAGGCTTTGAAGTCTGCGGCCAGAAACGCTACCGCAAAGATGCTGCAATCTGGCGTTTCAGAGAAACCAACCGTGTGGCTACAATAGGTTGGGACAGGACCCAGGAGAAGATTAAAAAAGCCCTTGCCGACTACGACAGGATGCTCTTTGAAGATACCAAGGCGTTGGAAGACAAGGCTGTGCAGCTGATAAAGGAAGGCCGCAAGGAAGAAGCTACAGAACTCCTCAACGGTTATTGCAGCCGTCTGAGCGCATCTGAGCAGAAGACCTGGGAAGAGCTCAGGGAAGAATTCTGGACTATATTTGCAAGGAGTATGTAAGGTCTTGAGTAAAATGCATCTGACAAGTAATTAATCCATTCCGTCATGACAGTAACTGTTCTGCTTCTCATATTTGCTCTGCTGGTGGTTGTTGCCGGCGCATATTCCATGGTTGAAGGCTCTTCCAGAATTGCATCGCGGTTCGGAATCTCCGAGTTGGTTATAGGCATGACCGTAGTGGCCATCGGAACCTCCGCTCCGGAGCTGATAGTCAGCCTCATGGGTGCGCTCAAGGGAAGTGCCGGCATAGCCGTAGGTAACGTAATAGGTTCCAACATCTGCAATCTTCTGCTGATTGTGGGTCTGAGCGCACTTATATATCCGCTCGGCGTTTCAAGGGAAATTGTAAACAGAGACATGCTGTTCATGTTCCTCTCCACGGTTGTTCTGCTTGTAATATCGTTTGACATACAGATAGATACACTTACCATAGACGACGATATGTCCTCCAATTTCATATCCCGCAGCGAGGGTATATTGCTCATACTGTTCTTCCTGATTTTCATATTCTATTCTGTTGCAAGTGCAAAGCGGGGCGAAAGAACGGCATACAGGATGTCCGAAAAGCAGACCTCTGACAATGAGGAAAAGCCTCAGAAGAAGTACAACATTCCTCTGGCCCTTCTGATGATTGCCGTCGGACTTGCAGCCCTGATCTGGGGCGGAAACCTGCTTGTAGAAAAGGCCATAACCGTAGCCAAGTATTTTGGAGTATCGGACGTTGTTATAGGTTCAACGATAATTGCAATAGGAACCAGCCTGCCCGAACTTGCCACCAGCGTAGTTGCAGCATTCCGCAAAAAAGTTGGCCTGGCACTGGGCAATGTTGTTGGAAGCAACATATTCAATGTATTTCTGATACTTGGAGGTTGCTCGGCGATAACCCCTCTCCCACTTGCCGACATCAACCACATACATTTTATATTCCTGCTTCTGGCAACCCTTCTGATACTGCTTGCGGCAAGAACCAGTTTCAAGATCAGAAGGTCTGAAGGGGCACTCCTGCTTGCCTTTTATATTTTGTATATAATCGTGAACATCTCTGTAAATTAAGCCTTTATCCACTTTCCTGAGGAATTTGTCAGAGTTTTAAAGAACATTTGGATAAAGTTGATTATATTTGCCTTCGCAATAAAGTAAAATGTTTTACTATAATAGGTAATATTATATGATACTCAACAAACAGGTCGGAATGTTTCTCAATCTTGTTCACAACCGCTTCAAGCAGTATGTAACAGCCATTTTTGAGGAGCACGGATTCAACATCACCCCCGAACAGTTTCTGGTTATGGACACTCTGTGGGACGAGGGTGTGCTTACTCAGCAGCAGATTGCAGACTATCTCCTGAAAGACAAGAATTCCGTTGTAAAACTGGTTGACGGTCTGGAGGAAAGGAAGCTGGTGAACAGGCTCAGCAACCCTAAGGACAGACGCCAGAACCTGATCAAGGTTACAAAATATGCTCTTGAAATCAAGGACAGGGTAACAGAAGCTGCAATGGCGGCTGTAGATCACATAATCAACGGAATATCCAAAGATGACATGCAGAACTTCATAAAAGTTCTGAGCAAGATGGCCGAGAATATGAACAACGACATTGACCTTCTGGCCCTTGCAACCAAGTACCCTACCGTTAAGCAATGATATGAGAAAGCTTTACGACAAACTGATGTCCGACTACCGGATCCGCGAGGGCCTGAATGCCTGCATCAACTGCGGTACCTGCACGGCTATATGTCCTGCGGCAGAGTTCTACCGCTACGACCCCAGAAGAATTGTGGATATTGTTCAGCACAAGGATGATGCACAGATAGAGGAACTGCTCAGAAGCAACACCATCTGGTACTGCGGAGAGTGCATGAGCTGCGTAACCAGATGCCCCAGAAAGAATGCAGCCGGACTCATAATCATGGCCCTCAGAAACCTCTCCATAGAAACCGGGCTGTTTATGGAATCCGAAAAGGGGCGGCAGATGTATCTTCTGTGCAAAGACCTCAACCACAACGTGCTAAACTATGGATACTGCGTATATCCGAGGAATTTTGGATACAAGGAGCATCAGGAAGCAGGGCCGGTGTGGGAATGGGTTTACAACAATCTGGACGATATTTACGAAAGACTCGGCGGTAACCTGGACAAAGAAGGCCCCGGGGCCATGCGCCGCATACCGCAGAAAGACCTTGACGAACTCAAGAGAATCTACGACATAACCGGAGCTACGGCAAGACTGGAATCTGTACGCAGGGCCGGCCTTGAGAAAGCCGCAGAACTCGGTCTTACCGAAGAAGAATATTGCAGTAAGATTTATTCTGAATGTGGGGCAGAACACTTCAACCACTGACATTTATGATTTACGAAGGAAAAAAGAAGATCTGGGCCGACTACCAGAAAGAAATACCCGAAGACCACTATTTTTATGTACGCAGTTGTATAAGGCAGTCGTTCTTTCCGGCTTCGGAGGTTACATTCCTGGATATAACCAGAAACAAGCTCGGCAAAGACATATTTGAAACCGAGCATCACACAACCTGCGGCGGCATAGCCTACCATTCAGACACAATTCCGCAGGAAACGGCTATGACCATAATAGCCAGGCAGTTTGCCCTGATGAAAAAATATGGCTACGAAAACTATGTATGCTCCTGCATCACTTCGTTCGGGCTCTACTGCGAAACTCTTGAAACCTGGCGCGAATTTCCGGAACTCCAGCAGAAGATTGCAGACAACCTGTGGAAAGCCTGCAAGCTGGAATTTGCAAAGCCAAAGTTTCTGGTCCATGCCAGCGACCTTATATACAAATACCGTATGCAGATTGCGGCAAACAGCAAGTGACTGGAGTTCAGACGTGTGCTCTTCCGATCTCTCAAGGTTGTGGAACACATTGGCTGCCATTATTCGAAGATGTTCCCTTCCAAGGGAGTAGGCGGTGCTGAATATCCCTACGTCCTGGTCGGAATGATCGAGGCCTGGGGAGGGGAGATCGTGGATTATCCGGAACGCCGCCACTGTTGCGGATTCGGTTTCAGGCAGTATTTCATCAAGGGCAACAGAGGCTATTCCCTGTCCAACACCCACAAGAAGTTCGAAAGTATGGAACCATTCAGGCCGGACATGATAATTACAAACTGCCCCGGATGCCCCTATTTTCTTGACCGCTGGCAGTATGTAATTGCGGAAACCCAAGGCCGCACCTACGGCCAGGACGGCCACGGCATTCCTGTATTCACATACGAAGAAGTTGCAGGCCTTGTAATGGGCTATGATCCATGGGATCTGGGGCTTCAGACTCATCAGGTGAGCGTTGAGCCTCTGCTGGATAAAATAGGCATACCATACGATCCTGCAAAGAAATACCTTGCCAAAAACGGAAAAAATATCGGTGAACCTAAAAAACCACACTGTCTGAAATAACTGTCATGAAAAAGAATATACTGGTAATAGGCGGCGGACCGGCAGGCCTGGAAGCAGCTTCCAACCTCAGAAGGCTCGGACACAATGTCATACTTATAGAAAAAGAAAAGCAGCTTGGCGGTCATCTTGCAAAATGGGACAGACTCTTTCCTGACGGAGTTTCTGCAAAACAGACTTTGGATGCGCTCAAGAGCAAGATGGTTGGAGTGAACTGCTTTATGGAAACTCAAATCCAGAGCCTGAATGTGCTCGACAGGTCCTACAACGCCATACTTTCCAACGGCATCACAGTCCTGGCCGATGCAGTTCTTCTTGCAAGCGGGTTTGACCTTTTCAAGGCCCGGAAAAAAGAAGAATACGGCTATGGTATATATGAAGGCGTAATTACCAACGCAGACCTTGAGGAGGCTTTCAGGCTCGGCAGGCTGCCGGAGAAAAAGCCACAGGCCATAGGTTTTGTCCACTGCGTGGGTTCCAGAGACGAAAAAGCCGGTAATCCGGCCTGTTCCAAGGTATGCTGTGCAACGGCAGTAAAACAGGCATGTGAAATAAAAGAAGTATATCCTGATGCTGATGTATATTGCTTCTACATGGACCTGAGGATGTTCGGCAGGCATTACGAAGACCTTTACCTCAAGGCTCAGAAGCAATATGACATAAGATTCATCAGAGGCCGTGTTTCGGAGGTGGCGGAAACTGCGGATGGCCGGCTTCAGGTTAAGGCAGAAGACACTCTGTCCAGCAGGCCATTGCGTGTTACGCTCGATCTGCTTGTACTTATGGCAGGTATGAGACCTTCTGAAGATGGCCGCAAAATTGGCAAGGAACTCAATCTCACAACAGAAGAAGACGGTTTCTTTTCCTCTGCAGACAACCTGCTGGATATCCAGAAGAGCAAACTTCCGGGCGTATTCTACGCCGGAGCCTGTACAGGGCCCAAAACGCTTCCGGACACTCTGCATGAGGCCAGGAGCGCAGCCCTGGAAATAGACAGATATCTGACATCAGACCAAAGGCAATGATAGATTTCGGTTTTACAATCAGCCCGAGTTCAAGAATCAATCTTGACTGCATAGACCGCAAATCTTTTGCGGCCTTGGCAAAGCTGGAGCCGGATGTGCTCAAATGCATGGCCTGCGGAAGCTGTACAGCCAGCTGCACCGCAGGCACTTTTGTACCTACGAGCCTGAGACAGGCCATATTGATGCTCCGGAGGGGGCAGCAGGCCCAGGCACTCAGACTTCTGGAAGGCTGTATGCTCTGCGGCAAATGCACAATGGTCTGCCCCAGAGGAATCAATACCCGCAATCTGATTCTGTCTGTCCAGAAGGTCTATTCTCAAGATGATGCACAAAAGGAGGGCAAAAGATGAAATTCTTGCTGGCTACTATATCTCAGACTGTTACTCCGGAGGGCATCATAGACCGATACCCCAACAGCTACAATCATTTTGTACTGCCTTTTGTCATAGGTATAACCTTCATTCTGGTCTATCTGTTCATAGGACTCGTAAGGATAATCTACCACCTCCCCTCTCAGGACCGGTTGCAACTGCTTAAATCGCTGTTTATTCCAAAGACGGCGTGGAAGAATCTGAAGGATATATTCTGCGATTGCCTCCTGCATACGAAGATATGGAAGCGCAAGCCTCTTCTGGGTTATATGCATTCCGCCATAGCATTCGGGTGGTTCATGCTTATTGTGCTTGGCCATCTGGAAGTTGCGCTGTTTGCCCCAAGGCATCTCTCGGGCCTGTCCGAAGGCTCTCTCTACTACCCTATTTTCTACAGGTTCTTTATATGGATGAATCCGGAACATGAAACTCTTAGAGGCTCGGTATTCCTGTTCCTGATGGATTTCTTCCTGCTTTATGTACTGAGCGGAATTGCCCTGGCCATGTTCAAGAGGGTGCGCTCCATAGCCCTTGGCATGAGGCATACCACAAAACCCTCTCTGGCAGACCGGGTTGCTCTCTACTGCCTTTGGGCCATATTCCCGCTAAGACTTTTGGCAGAAGGGTTTACAGCCGACCTGAGCGGCGGAAGCTTTCTGACCAAGCCGTTGAACTGGCTCTTCAGGGCCTTCTTTGGAAATGAGCTCAACTTCCTTCCCACATGGTGGGCCTATTCGATATGCCTGGGCCTGTTCTTCCTGGCAATGCCTTTTTCCAGATACATGCACATACTTACTGAACCTCTGCTCATTCTGATGCGCAATGCCGGCCTGAGAGTCAGGCATCCACGCAAAGGTTTTGCAGAGGCAGAAATCTATGCGTGCTCCAGCTGCGGGCTCTGCCTGGATGCCTGCCCTATGAACGCCCAGAAGAAAAACCTCAGATATTCCTCTGTGTATTTCATCAGGTTCCTGAGAAGGCATAATACAAGAAGAGTCAATGAGATAGCCAATAAATGCCTGATGTGCGGCAAGTGCGCCACAATTTGTCCTGTAGGAGTCAACTCCCATGCAATCAGGCAGGTGCAAAGAGAATCGCTGAATAATAAACTCAAATTCAACTATTCATATCTCAGCGATTTGAACTCGCGCAAAGACTCTGCAAAAGGCAAGGTCCTTTACTTTGCAGGTTGTATGAGCCACCTGACTCCCAAGATTATACGCTCTGTTGAAAATATGCTGGAGGCTTCCGGAATCCAATATGAGATGCTTGACAGAGAAGGCGGAATATGCTGCGGAAGGCCGCTTATGCTTGCCGGAAAGACTGGAGCTGCAAAATCTGCCGTGGCAGCTAACAAAAAGGCCATAGAAGAATCAGGATGCAGTATTTTGCTGCTGAGCTGCCCTATCTGCCTTAAGATATTCAAAGAGGAATACGGACTTGAAAACATAGAGGTCCTACACTATACCCAATTTGCGGAAAGGCTGGTCAAAGAAGGCAGACTCAAACTTTCAGAAACTGAGCAATCCATTGTATATCACGATCCTTGCGAACTTGGCCGCGGCTGCGGAATATACGACGAGCCAAGGAATGTGCTTAACGGAATCGGCCGTCTGGTAAAGGCTCCGAAGGAGAGAGACGAAAGCATCTGTTGCGGACTCAGCCTTGGCAGTCTGACCCTCGACGAAAAAGACCGAGGCAAAATAGCCGAAAGCTGCGTGGGCAACCTTATGGCCCACAACCCAGATTCCATAGTAACTGCCTGCCCTATGTGTTATAAGGCCTTAAGGAGCAAGGCCGATGTTCCTGTAAAGGACTTTGCCGAAATTATAGTGGAAAATATCGCTGAGAATAATAATTAACAAATTAAGATATGGAAATCAACCCTACAAATTACCGACTGGAAAACTGCCTGACCCACAGAGTTTTTGACGATACAGGCTGGCTTATGGCCGACCCTGAGGACAACAGGCCTGCCTTGGTACGTGCCGTTTACGAAAAGAAACAGATTGAATTCAAAGGCCCGGAATACGGGATTTACAGGTTTGCAGACTGGCTGCCTGTAAGCCGCATGCTCAAAGGCAGCTGCGCACCTGTGACATACAAGAGCCAGGGCCTGGCTAAAAAGCTGGGGCTGAGCAATCTGTACATAACCTACAGCGGTTGGTGGCCGGAAAAGGGAGCATTCATGAACACATGCTCGTTCAAGGAAACCGAAGCCTATTCCGTATGCGGAAGGCTAAGTGCCCACAACAAAAGGGTTCTGGTTGTGGCATCCGCCGGCAATACGGCAAGAGCCTTCTCTCAGGTCTGTTCAGACAATAACATTCCTCTGGTGATAGCCATTCCTGAAGACAATCTGAACGCCCTTTGGTTCAAAGAGCAGCTTAACAGCTGCGTAAAGGTGATATGCTCGCCAAAAGGCAGCGATTATTTTGACGCCATAGCCCTTGCGGCCAAACTGAATGCATCAGAGATGTTTATGGAAGAAGGCGGAGCAAAGAATGTTGCCAGAAGAGACGGTATGGGAACAACCGTTCTGTCTGCCGCTCAGGTCATAGGACATATTCCGGACGCATACTTCCAGGCTGTAGGGAGCGGTACCGGAACCATAGCTGCATACGAAGCCAACCTGAGGCTCGTCCAGGACGGCAGATTCGGTAACAACATAATGAATCTCATTCCTTCTCAGAATGTACCGTTTACTCCTATGTACGATGCCTGGAAGGCCGGCAGCCGCGCCCTGCTTCCTATGGACGAAAACGAAGGCCGAATCAAGGCCCTACAGATCAAGGCTCCGGTACTGAGCAACCGCAAACCGCCATACTCCCTGGCCGGAGGGCTTTACGATGTGCTTGCAGCGTCCAAAGGCGATTTCCAGAAGGTTACCAACGGCGAACTCACAGAAGCTTGCGACATGTTTGAAGAACTGGAAGGCAGAGACATCTATTCTGCAGCAGGAGTTGCAGTTGTAAGCCTTATTAAATCGCTGAGAGAAGGGCTTGTAACACCAGATCAGACAATAATGCTGAACATCACCGGCGGCGGAGAAAAATGCTTCAAGAAAGAGTTCAACTATGTAAACGCCAAGGCAGACCTGATACTCTCCCCAGAATGCAGTCCTGCGGAAGTCATAGACAAAGTTACGGCACTGTTCTGACAACAGCAGACATCAAAAAAAGGATGACCCAACGGCCATCCTTTTTTTTACGGTCATAAAGAAAATTATTTCTTTTCAGTAGTTGAATTGTCCTTGGCCTTCTCCATCTTCTTGTTGGAAGTGTTCTTGGTAGTGGTAGTAGTCTTAGACTTCTTGTCTGAGGTAGTCTTCTTCTTACCTTCCTTACCACTCTTTTCATCAGCTTTTTCCTTTACCTTTTCTTTCTTCTGAGGCTCTGATACAGAAGAAGTTGAAGCCAGAGCATAAGTACCGCTCAGCAAGAATGCGCTGATGCAGAAAATTGTAATGATTTTTTTCATAATCTGAAGTTTTAAAATTGTGAATGATTGTGTTAACTGTAACAAATGTAGCAATTATTTTCAACAATCAGCAATGTTAGCAAAAACCATGCTATTTTTTCTCAGCGATAAAAAAAAGTGGATGGACCGTTGTAGCCCATCCACCTCATAATTTCCTTTAAGGAAAATTATTTCTTTACAGCATCAGCTGCGTCCTTAACTGCGCCCTTAACTGCGTCAGCTGCATTCTTAGCGGCCTCAACGGTCTCCTTTGCTTCGTTGGCAGCATTCTCTACCTTCTCAGCGGCGTTCTCGATGGCGTTCTTAGCCTCAGTTGCCTCAGCCTCAGCTTCCTCAGCAACAGCCTCAGTAGCCTCAACGGCAGCCTCAGCGTCAGCCTTTACTTCTTCTACTACCTCAGTAGCGGCCTCAGTTGCCTCAGCGGCAGCCTCAGCGGGCTTATTGTTATTGCAAGCTACAAATGCAAGAGCTGCAACAGCGATGAACAATACTTTCTTCATGATCTTTAAGTTTTAAAATTATTAATAGTTATAGTGTTTCTGCTTGTTTTGCACTGCAAAAGTATAACTCTGAGATTATCGCTGAGCAAACAATTATGAGTTTTAGCCGTTTTGCAACAAAAAATTAACACAGCTGATTTTGATAAATGATACTCAGTCTCAAAAAAAAGATTATATTTGCACTCCCAATTCAGAAATCTGGATGTGGCGCAGTTGGTAGCGCACCTGGTTAGGGACCAGGAGGCCGCTGGTTCAAGTCCAGTCATCCAGACAAAACAAAGGGTATGATTCCATCTGGGTCATACCCTCTGTTTTAAGGTGAGTTGTCCGAGTGGTTGAAGGAGCCTGCCTCGAAAACAGGTTTACGGTAACACGTAACGGGGGTTCGAATCCCTCCCTCACCGCAAAGCGGAAGAAAAAATCAGC
>ERZ842401.7419-NODE-7419-length-11221-cov-4.612126_pt1 | contig 11221 bp, 9 predicted proteins | sample MGYA00521270_ERZ842401 | MGnify/ENA primary metagenome ERZ842401 (study PRJEB31892, sample SAMEA3878208) | bioreactor metagenome | biome: Moose rumen | place: Sweden | collected 2011-10 | study: EMG produced TPA metagenomics assembly of the PRJEB12797 data set... | reverse complement strand
ACCATGCATCAGTGCACAGCAACCGCCCGTGGCGTTCTCGCCACGTCCCGCGTCATGGCCGTCCGGCCACGGACCTCATTCCTAATTCCTCATTTGTTCATTGATTCTGACCCCAACACGGCCCTATGCAGGCTACCCTGAACGCCCTCGGGAGACGACCATCAGCGGGGAAAAGCCCCCCGGCGATCTCCCACCGGCTGCGGGACCCGGCGGCGGGCAACATAGCCAATATAGATGCCCTGCAAATCCCCTGTAAAGGAGTGGCATCCCTCGTGAGTGCAAAGTCTACCGTGGGCGGCACCCTGAAAGCCTACGCCCACCGCTATTTCATCGACGCCATGAGCGCTATGGCCCAAGGCCTGTTCGCTTCGCTGCTCATTGGCACTATCCTGTCCACCATCGGCACCCAGTTCGGTATCGATTGGCTGGTGGAGACCGGCACCTTCGCCAAGAGCATGGCGGGCCCGGCCATGGCCGTGGCCATCGGCACGGCCTTGGAGGCGCCGCCTCTGGTGCTGTTCTCCCTGGCGGCCGTGGGCGCCGCCGCCAACCAGCTGGGGGGCGAAGGCGGCCCCCTGGCGGTGCTGTTCATCGCCATCGTGGCCTGTGAGCTGGGCAAGCTGGTGAGCAAGAAGACCAAGATCGACATTCTGGTCACCCCCTCGGTGACCATCCTGGCCGGCGCGGTGCTGAGCTTTCTCTGCGCTCCGGCCATCGGCGGGGCGGCCCATGCCGTGGGCAGCCTCATCATGTGGGCCACGGACCTGCAGCCCTTCCTCATGGGTATCTGCGTCTCCGTGCTGGTGGGTGTGGCCCTGACCCTGCCCATCTCCAGCGCGGCCATCTGCGCCGCTTTTGGCCTCACCGGCCTGGCCGGCGGGGCGGCGGTGGCGGGCTGCTGCGCCCAGATGGTGGGCTTCGCGGTCATCTCCTTCCGGGAGAACCGCTGGGGTGGGCTTATCGCCCAGGGCCTGGGCACCTCCATGCTCCAGGTCCCCAATATCCTCCGCAACCCCCGCATCTGGATCGCCCCCACCTTGGCTTCGGCCATCACCGGGCCTCTGGCCACCTGCGTCTTCCGCCTGGAGATGAACGGGGCCCCCATTTCCAGCGGCATGGGCACCTGCGGCCTGGTAGGGCAGATCGGCGTGTACTCCGGCTGGGTGAGCGACATTGCCGCCGGGACCAAGGCCGCCATTACCACCTGGGACTGGGTGGGGCTGGCGCTGATCTCCTTCGTGCTGCCTGCCATCCTGTCCCTGGCCATCAATACCGGCCTGCGCAAGCTGGACTGGGTGAAAGATGGAGACATGAAACTAGATCTCTGATCTACAGTTAGGAATTAGGAGTTAGGAATGAGGAGTTGTTCCAGGTACTGGATGCCTCGCCTTTCTCCGACAGAACGCTCCCGAATCATGCAGAAGAAGTCTTCCCCACCGGGAAGGCTTTTTCGTTTTCCAGATCAGCAACCCGGTTTCCTCATTGACGCCTTGCTCCATGCCCTGAATACCTCAGCGCTTCGTCCATCTCTGCGGGAGCGGCTTGCTGGAGGATGGGCCCTTTCCAGGTTTGAGCCCTAAACTCCTCACTCCTCACTCCTAACTTCTCCCTGCTCCCTCGTGCTTGCTTTTTTCCCCATTCCAGTGTACAATACCCCTTGCCGTGTCCTCACGGCGGTCTGTCGCGACATCCAGACCTTAAACTATACTAAGGGCAGCCCGGCGTCCCGGCCGGGCCGTTTGGCTGTCCGCCAAAAGGAGTCCTGTTCCATGAAAAACCGTTCTACCGTCCGTTTCCTGGCGCTGGCCGGGGTCATCGCCGCCATGTACGCGGTGCTGACCTACGCCGCCGCCGCGGTAAACCTGGCCTACGGCGAGGTGCAGTTCCGCTTCTCCGAGGCCCTGACCGTGCTGCCGGTGTTCACCCCTGCCGCCATCCCCGGCCTGACCATCGGGTGCTTCCTGTCCAACCTGGCCAGCCCCCTGGGCATCGTGGACTGGGTGTTCGGCTCCCTGGCCACCCTGTTGGCCGCCCTGTGGACCAGAGCCCTCCGCAAGGTGGAGCTCAAGGGCGTGCCGTGGCTGGCGCCCCTGCCCCCGGTGCTGTGTAACGCGGTGATCATCGGCCTGGAGATCGCCTGCCTCTCCGACGCCGGCGGCTTCGGCTTTGCCAACTTCTCCTGGGCAGCCTTCGGCGGCGCCGCCCTGTCCGTGGGCCTGGGGGAGCTGGTGGTGTGCTACGTACTGGGCGTCCCGCTGATCCTGGCGCTCAAGGGCATCAAGCTGGAGGAGAGGCTCCAGGCGCAGAAACTATGAGAATGAGCGCTTCTTCGCTTCGGCGGGGAAGCGTTTTTCAATGGACAAATGAGGAATTAGGAATGAGGAATTGAAGGGCAGCGTCCCGCTGCACCGCTGTCGCGGGGGTATCCCCCCAAGGGCGGCACTGTGGGGTCGCGGCGAGAGCTTAGGCTTTGACTGCGCCTTCACTTTTTCCCATGGGGAGTGAGGGAACGACGGCGAAAGAATCTGCGGGGAGGGCTTGACAAGAGCAGGGGGGAGGAGTATATTTCATATGAACGATTGCTCATTTGAACGAATGAGGAGGGAACGATATGGCCGAGGAACGGGAGGCTCCTTCCTGCGAATACCTGCATGTGCACCAGGACATCGTGGACCGGGTGAACGCCCTGATGCCCGGGGAAGAGCAGCTCTTCGACCTGGCGGAGCTCTTCAAGGTGTTCGGGGACTCCACCCGGGTGCGCATCCTGTTTGTGCTGTTCGAGGCGGAGATGTGCGTGTGCGACATCGCTCAGCTGCTGGGCATGAGCCAGTCGGCCATCTCCCACCAGCTGGCGGTGCTGAAGAAGAGCAAGCTGATCAAGTACCGCCGGGAGGGCAAGACGGTGTTCTACTCCCTGGCGGACAGCCACGTGACCACCATCCTCGGGCAGGGGATGGAGCACGTCAATGAATGATGAGCAAGGAGCTGTGAAGAGCGGAGACCTTGGGGGACCCCCGCTGAGGGTCCCCCAAACCCCTCCTGCGGTTCTGGGAGTGGTAAGGTCGTGGGGTTCCAGTCTCAGCTTTCGCTTCGGTCAGCTCGGGACGTGTGCCACCGGCACACCTCGCCCCCACACCCGGCAAACTTTTGAAAAAGTTTGATCAAAACTTTCAATTTTCCATTTAGGAGGTTTTCAGCGATGAAGAAGAAATTTGACCTGATCGATCTGGATTGCGCCAACTGCGCCCAGAAAATGGAGGACGCCATCAAGAAGCTGGACGGGGTCCACGACGCCTCGGTGAGCTTCATGACCCAGAAGATGACCGTGGACGCCGACGACGCCCGATTCGACGACATCATGAAGCAGGTGGTCAAGGTCTGCAAAAAGGTGGAGCCGGACTGCGAGATCGTATTGAAGTAAAGCATGAAAGCCCTGCCCGGTGGGCGGGGCTTTTTGTCTGGGGGAATGAAGGATGACCAAGAAGCAGAAGAAAATGGTGGCCCGCATCGGGATCAGCGCGGTGCTGCTGGTGGCGGCCATGCTGGTGCCCTACGACGGCCCCTGGCGGTTCGTGCTGTTCCTGCCGGCCTATGCCGTCATCGGCTGGGACGTGCTGTGGAAGGCCCTGCGCAATATCCTTCACGGCCGGGTGTTCGACGAGTGCTTTCTCATGGCCATCGCCACCCTGGGGGCCTTTGCCACCGGCTTCTTCGGGGAGGGCGAGTACCCCGAGGCGGTGTTCGTCATGCTGTTCTACCAGGTGGGGGAGCTCTTCCAGAGCTACGCCGTGGGGAAGAGCCGCCGGTCCATCGCCCAGCTCATGGATATCCGGCCGGATTCCGCCAACGTGGAGCGGGACGGCCAGGTGGAGGAAGTGGACCCTGACGAGGTAGCGGTGGGGGAGACCATCGTGGTGAAGCCCGGCGAACGGGTGCCCCTGGACGGGGTGGTGCTGGACGGCGCCTCCACCCTGGACACCGCGGCCCTGACGGGAGAGTCGGCCCCTCGGGAGATCGGCCCCGAGGGGGAGATCCTCTCCGGGTGTGTCAACCTCACCGGCGTGCTGAAGGTCCGGGTGACCAAGGAATTCGGGGAATCCACCGTGTCCAAGATCTTAGACCTGGTAGAGAACTCCAGCGCCAAGAAGGCCCGGGTGGAGAACTTCATCACCAAGTTCTCCCGGGTGTACACCCCCACGGTGGTCATCGCCGCGGCGCTGCTGGCGGTGCTGCCGCCGTTGATCCTGGGGGGCGGTTGGGCGGACTGGATCCGCCGGGCCCTGATGTTCCTGGTGGTCAGCTGCCCCTGCGCCCTGGTGTGCTCGGTGCCCCTGTCTTTCTTCGGGGGCATCGGCGGTGCCAGCCGGAACGGCATCCTGGTCAAGGGCGGCAACTTCCTGGAGATCCTCTCCCAGGCGGAGACGGTGGTGTTTGACAAGACCGGCACCCTGACCCAGGGGGTCTTCAAGGTGACGAAAACGGCCCCGGTGGGCCGCACTGCCGGCCAGCTGCTGGAGCTGGCGGCTCTGGCGGAGCAGTTCTCCGACCACCCCATTTCCCGGTCCCTCCGGGAGGCCTGGGGCGGCACGCCGGATCCTGCCCGGGTGACCCAGGTACAGGAGGTCACCGGGCGGGGGGTGTCCGCCGTGGTGGACGGCGCCCCCGTGCTGGTGGGCAACGAAAAGCTGCTGGCGGAGGCAGGCATCCCGGTGGAGGCGGTGCACGAGCCCGGCACCGTGGTTTACGTGGCGGCGGACGGCGCCTTTGCCGGGTCGGTGCTCATTTCCGACCAGGTGAAGGAGGACGCCGCCCAGGCCATCACCGCCCTGAAGGCCCAAGGAGTGAAGGAGACGGTGATGCTCACCGGGGACGCCCAGGCGGTAGGGGAGAGCGTGGCCCGGCAGCTGGGGCTGGACCAGGTGTACACCCAGCTGCTCCCCGCCCAGAAGGTGGAGCGGGTGGAGGAACTGCTGGCCCGGCCGGACCGGAAGGGCAAGCTGGTGTTCGTGGGGGACGGGGTCAACGACGCCCCGGTGCTCTCCCGGGCGGATATCGGCATCGCCATGGGCGGCCTGGGCTCGGACGCGGCCATCGAGGCGGCAGACGTGGTGCTCATGGACGACAAGCCCTCCAAGATCGCCCTGGCCATGGAGATCAGCCGGGGGACCATGAAGATCGTCCGGCAGAACATCTTCTTTGTCCTGGCGGTGAAGGTGATCGTCCTGGCCCTCAGCGCCCTGGGGATCGCCCCCATGTGGCTGGCGGTGTTCGCCGACGTGGGCGTGCTGATCCTGGCGGTGCTCAACGCCTCCCGGGCCCTGCGGCTGGGCCGGTAAAGAACGCAAACAGAAAGGCTCTCTCCGTGGTGGAGAGAGCCTTTGGTTGTACACAAAGCCTTCCCTTCATGGGGTGAGCGAGCGCCGGTGGCGCTCATGTGCGAACTGACCGAGCCGACAGGCGAGACAGGGGGACCATTGCAACAGCAATGGTGGATGAGGTGGTTTTCACAGAAGAAGTTTGATTTCTGCTCAAAACCACCTCATCAGTCAGCCCTTCGGGCTGCCAGCTTCCCCATGAGGGGAAGCCTTTCGCGGTTTATCGACAGCCTTCGATTTATTCCGCTTCGATCTCTTTGATGATGCACTCGTTGCCCGTGAGGAGCCAGGTCTCCCCGGAGTGGCAGTAGGGGCACTCCCGACCGTATTGCACGGTGGGGTAGGTCTGCTTGCAGGCGTCGCACCAGGTGACGGCGGGCAAGGTCTCCAGCTTGAGCTGCGCCTCGGTGAGCAGTGGATGCCGGGCCTTGAAGTAGTCCCAGCAGTCGGTGAAGAGGTCGGTCATGATGCCGCTGACCTCCCCCACCTGGAGGGTGACGGACCCGATCTTGGTCAGGCCCTGTTCCTGAGCCGTCTCGTCCAGGGTCTTGGCCAGGTGGAGGACGATGCCCATCTCATGCATGGGGGGCGTCCTTCTTCTTGCGGTGGGTGAGGATCTTCATCTGGCGCTTCAGGGCGTAGGGGCCCACCATCTTCAGCTTGTCCTCGCTGCGCACCATGCGGGTGGCGTCGGGGAGGTCCCGGCTGAGATGGATGGCGTCGAACTCACAGCGGGTGGTGCACAGGCCGCAGCCGATGCAGCGGTTCAGGTCCACCACGGAGGCGCCGCAGCCCAGGCACCGGGCGGCCTCGGTCTTCACCTGCTCCTCGGTCAGGGGCAGCCGCAGGTCGGCGAAGGTCTCGGCGGCCTTGCCGGGCTTCTTGCCGGGGACCTGCCGCTTGGCGGTGTCGAAGGAGGGCACGGACACGTTGTCCCGGTCCAGCTTGTTGAACTGCCGCAGGTCCCGGGCGATGGTCAGGCTCTGGCCGGGATGGACGTGCCGGTGCATGCTCTCGCTGGCCAGCTTCCCTTCGGCGATGGCGTCGATGGCGAAGCGGGCGCCCCCGGCGATGTCCCCGCCCACGAAGATGTCCGGGTCGGCGGTCTGGAAGGTCACCGGGTCGTAGACCACGGTGCCGTTGGGCTTGAGCTCCACGGCGTTGCCCTGCAGCAGGTCGCCCCACACGGCGCTCTGGCCGATGGCCAGCAGCACGTTGGCGCAGGGGAGGGTGATGGTATCGTTCTCGTCGTAAACGGGGGAGAAGCGGTGGTCCTCGTCATAGACCCGGGTGCAGCGCTTGAACACCACCCCGGTGACCTTGCCGTTCTCCGTCAGCACCTCCTTGGGGCCCCAGCCGTTCTCCACGGTGACGCCCTCTTCCTTGGCCTCTTCCACCTCGTCGTCGGCAGCGGGCATCTCGGCCGGGCCCTCCAGGCACAGCATGGTCACCTTGCCGTCGGCGGCGCGCAGGGCGCTGCGGGCCACGTCCACGGCCACGTTGCCGCCGCCTACCACCACCACGTCGCCGGTGAGCTTCAGGGAGGCGTCCTGGTTGATGCGGGCCAGGAAGGACACGCCGCTCTCCACGCCGTCGGCGTCCTCTCCGGGGACGCCCGCTTTCCGCCCACCCTGGAGACCGATGGCCAGGTAGATGGCCTTATAGCCCTGCTCTTTCAGCTGGGGAATGGTCACGTCCTTGCCCACCTCCACGCCGCAGCGGATCTCCACCCCCATCTGGCGGAGCACGTCGATCTCCGCGTCGATGACGTCCTTCTCCAGCCGGAAGCTGGGGATGCCGTTGGTGAGCATGCCGCCGGGGCGCTGGGCCTTCTCGAAGACAGTGACGTCATAGCCCCGGGCCCGCAGGTAATAGGCGCAGCTCAGGCCGGCAGGGCCGGCGCCGATCACGGCCATCTTGTAGTCCGGGCCCCAGAGCTTGCCCTCGTCGTTTTCCACCAGGGGGATGTACCGCTTCTCGGCGGTGAGCTCCTGGGCGGCGATGAATTTCTTGATCTCGTCGATGGCGATGGGCTGGTCGATGACGCCCCGGGTGCAGGCGTCCTCGCAGCGGCGGTTGCAGATGGCCCCGCACACCGCCGGGAAGGGGTTATCCTGCTTAATGAGCTTCAGGGCGTCCAGGTAGCGGCCCTCGGCGGCCATCTTCACGTAGCCCTGCACCGCCAGGTGGGCCGGGCAGGTGCTCTTGCAGGGGGCGGTGCCGGTGGCGTAGGTGTTGATCTTGGCGTCCTCCCGGTAATTGGGATTCCAGTTGTCAGCGGTCCACTTGGTCTCGTCGGGGAGCAGGCTCACCGGGTACTCCACCTCCCCCTGCTTGGTGCACAGCTTCTGGCCCAGCTTGGCGGCCCCCACGGGGCAGACCTCCACGCACTTGCCGCAGGCCACGCACTTTTCCTTCTCCACGTGGGCCCGGTAAGCGGAGCGGCTCATGTTGGGGGTGTTGTACAGCTGGCTGGTGCGCAGGGCGTTGCACACCCCGGGGGCGCAGTTGCAGATGGCCACGATCTTGTCCTCGCCATCGATATTGGTGGTCTGGTGCACGAAGCCGTGGCGCTCCGCCCGCTGCAGCAGCTCGATGGCCTCGTCATAGGTGATGTAGCGGCCCATGCCCCGGTCCACGCAGTACTCGGCCATGTCTCCCACGCCCATGCAGAACTCTCCGTTGATCTCCCCGGAGCCCTCGCCCCGCATGGTCTGCTGCTTGCGGCAGGTACATTGGCCCACGGAGTACTTGTCGTACTTCTTCAGCCAGTGGGAGATGTGCTCCACGCTGGCGCTCTGGTTCTCGTGCTCGATGGCCTTCTCCACGGGGATCACGTGCATGCCGATGCCGGCGCCTCCCGGGGGCACCATGGGGGTGACCCCCTCCAGGGGCATCTGGGTCATGAGATTGAAGAAGGTGGCCAGCTCCGGGTGCTGGGCGGTGAGCTCGTCGTTCATCATCATGAACTCCGCGCTGCCCGGCACGAAGATGGGCACGTTATACTGCTTGTGGTGGTCGGCGTTTTCCCGGTTCATCTCCAGCACGCCCACCCACACCAGGTGGTCGATCATCTTCTGACATTCCTCTTCGGTCATGCCGTTCATTTTGGCCAGGGCCGGGGTGTCATAGGGCACCCGGGTCTTCTTGAAGTTCAGCAGGAACCGGGCCTCCTCCTTGGTGAGGACGGCGTCCAGCGCCCAGTACTCCGGGTCGTCCACGTCCATGCTGTGGGTGAGCTTCACGGCGTACCGGTCGGTGATCATGCTGCCCAGCTTGAGGATCAGCTTTTTCTTCTCCTCGTCCGGGGCTTTGTAGGCAGGGTCCTGCCGGAAATCCCGTTCGTTGACCATGCGGTTCTTCTGTTCTTTCATCCTCTTATTCCCTCCAGCGTTTCATTTCGTCCTGCAGCCAGTGTTCCAGGGCTTCCATGCCCTGACCGGTCCTGGCGGAGACCGGAAAGATCCGAATGTTTGGATGGAGCGCCTGGGCCCGGCGGCGGCAGGCCTCCAGATCAAAGGGGAAGTACGCCAGGGTGTCCAGCTTGGTGATCACCAGGGCGTCGGCCTCCCGGAACATCAAGGGGTACTTCAGGGGCTTGTCGTCTCCCTCCGGCACGGAGAGGAGCATGACCTTCAGCCCGGCCCCGGTATCGTACTCCGCGGGGCAAATGAGATTCCCCACGTTCTCCAGCACGGCGATATCCACGTCGCCGCAGCCCATCTCATGGACCGCAGCGGCGGTCATGCCGGCGTCCATATGGCACATGCCCCCGGTGTGCACCTGGAGGGCCTTGGCCCCCAGAGCTTCGATGCGTTCGGCGTCCACGGTGCTGGCGATGTCGGCCTCCAGCACGGCGAAGCGGGTGTCCTTCATGTCGGTGATCAGCCGGGAGAGCAAAGTGGTCTTCCCGGCGCCGGCACTGCTCATGAGGTTGATCAGCAGCACTCCGGCCTCCTTCATCTCCCGGCGAAGGGCGGCGGCGTCCTCGTCGTTGCTGCGGGTGACGCTGGCATTGAGCGCGATGGTCTTCACCGGGCAGCCCTCCTTTCCTCCAGCTTCTGGGCGAGCCAGGCAGCCAGGGGCTCCACGCCCTGGCCTGTCCTGGCGGAGAGGGGGAACACCTGCAGGGCCGGGTTCAGGGCCAGGGCCCGTTCCTTGGCGGCGTCCAGGTCAAAGTCGAACACCGGAGCGGCGTCCAGCTTATTGATGACCAGCCCGTCGCTGATCTGGAACATCAGGGGGTATTTCAGGGGCTTGTCGTCGCCCTCCGGCACGGAGAGGATCATCAGCCGCAGGTCGGCCCCCACCTCGAACTCCGCGGGACACACCAGGTTGCCCACGTTTTCCAGCACGATCAGGTCCAGGCCCTCTATCCCCAGGGCCTCCAGCCCCCGGCGGGTCATGTCGGCGTCCATGTGGCACAGGCCCCCGGTGTGCAGCTGGATCACCTTGGTGCCGGCGGCAGCGATGGTGCGGGCGTCGGCGTCTCCGTCGGCGTCGGCCTCCATCACCCCGATGTGATACCGATCTCCCAGGGCGGCAATGAGCTGCAGCAGGAGCGAGGTCTTGCCCGCCCCGGGGCTGCCCATCAGGTTGAGCAGGAAAGCCCCGTGCTCCCGAAGGGCCTCCTGATTGCGGGCCGCGGCGGCTTCATTGTCCGCCAGGACCTGCTCTTTGGTCTCCAGAATGGAAAAGGGAAGAGAATCCATGTCATCCCTCCTTCTAATCGTCCTCTCAGTATACCACACGGGCCGGAGGGAGGCAATGGGCAACTGGAGGATTTCGTCGAAAAAGGGGCCTCTTGACAAGGGCCGGCAGGTCGGGTATAATCCGGGTGAAAAGAGAACCAGACAGGAGTGGAAGAATGAGAGCGTAAGTCTGAGACATTCGACAGGAACGGACAGGCCGCCGGAGGGCGGTCGGCTTTCCTGCCGCCTGATCCAGACGATGCGCGGTCTCTTCCGGTGCAGGGGTTTCCCTGCGTCCTGAGGTGTGCGGTCTGTTCCCGGCGGCGGGAGCAGACTTTTTTGATTTCACGGAGGTTTCTATGGTGCAGATCAAGCATCTTTCCATCACCCTGAAAAAGGACCTGCGCCCCCTGGTGCAGGACCTGAGCCTCGCCCTCAACCCCGGGGACAAGATCGCCGTCATCGGGGAGGAGGGCAACGGCAAGTCTACGCTGCTGAAGGTGCTGGCGGACCCCGAGGCCGCCCGGGACTACGTGGAGTGGACCGGCACCCTCCACACCGACGGGGCGGTGCTGGGGTATCTGGAGCAGGAGGTTTCCCCGGAGGACAAGGCCCGCAGCGTGTATGACTTCTGCTGCCGGGAGCCGGCCTTCCTCGCCGCCAGCCCCCGGGAGCTGGCCCAGGCCGCGGGAGAGCTGGGCTTCCCCCAGGACCTGTACTACGACAGCCGGGCCCTGGGCACCCTCTCCGGCGGGGAGAAAGTGAAGCTGCGCATGGCCTTGCTCACCTTGCGGCGGCCGGAGGCGTACCTGCTGGACGAGCCCAGCAACGACCTGGACATCCCCACCCTGGAGTGGATGGAGGACTTCATCCGCCGGTGTGAGCAGCCGGTGGTGTTCATCTCCCACGACGAGGTGCTGCTGGAACGCACCGCCAACGCCGTGCTCCACCTGGAGCAGCTGCGCCGCAAGACCCTTCCCCGCTGGACCCTGGCCAAGACCGGCTACCGGGATTACGTGGACCGGCGGCTGCGGGCCATGGCCCACCAGGAGCAGGTAGCCCGCAAGGAGCGGGAGGAGGACCTCAAGCAGCAGGAGCGCCTGCGGCAGATCCAGCAAAAGGTGGAGCATCAGCTCAATCCCCTCTCCCCGAGGG
>ERZ842401.7418-NODE-7418-length-11221-cov-4.812556_pt1 | contig 11221 bp, 4 predicted proteins | sample MGYA00521270_ERZ842401 | MGnify/ENA primary metagenome ERZ842401 (study PRJEB31892, sample SAMEA3878208) | bioreactor metagenome | biome: Moose rumen | place: Sweden | collected 2011-10 | study: EMG produced TPA metagenomics assembly of the PRJEB12797 data set... | reverse complement strand
GATCTACACTCTTTCCCTACACGACGCTCTTCCGATCTTGGTGCGGCAGGGCATTTCCCTGTACGGCTGCGCGCCGGTGAAGGGGGCCCCCAGGGTGCGGCCCGCCCTGAGCTGGCACACGGAGATCGCGTATATCAAAACCATTCCGGCGGGGGAGTGCGTCAGCTATGGCTGCACCTTCCGGGCGGATAAGGAAACCCGCGTCGCCACCATTCCGGTGGGCTACGGCGACGGGTACCATCGGGCGCTGTCCGGCAAGGCGGAATTGCTCGTCGGCGGACGCCGCTGCCCGGTGATCGGCCGGGTGTGCATGGACCAGATCATGGCGGATGTGACGGACGTTCCTGAAAAGGAATGCTATCTTGGCGCGCCTGTTGTGCTGCTGGGCCGCCAGGGAAACGAGGAAATCACCGCGGATGAATTGGCCGCCTGGGCCGGCACCATCAGCTATGAAATGCTTTTGGCCGCCACCGCCCGGGTGCCGATCACCTATATCAATGATGAGGCGATTTCGTTTGAGCGCACTCAAGGGAACAAAGGAGTAAAGAGTTGAGAGTTAAGATATAGCATGTCCATACTTCTTATTCATTGGATTGCATCTGCAGGAAAAGAACTATGCAAATCTCAACTCTCAACTCTTAACTCTCAACTCCCCATGAACGTAAAGCGTTCCGGAAATACCATAAAATCAATAAGCAAAGGGCGGTCTATCCGCCCTTCGGGGGAAGCATATGCAAGACAAAGAGAAGGCAAAGAAATCAAAGAACAAACGGGCATTGGTATACAAGCCCTATCTGAAGGGGAACCGGATGGATGGGCCCGCTATCAAGCGCAGCCTGCGGCTGATCGCGTATTTCGTCATGTTCGCGTTCCTGTTCCTGGTGGTGGGCAGCGCCCTGCAATTTGGCAACGCCTTTCTTCGGGTGCTGATGAACGTGCTGATGGTGCTGGTGTGCGCCGCCATCGTGTATATGGACGGGGCAAGGCTTGGCGAGGCCGAGGTGGCCTACGGTGAAATTGCCTATGGCCGGAAGGAAGCGGGCAAGCCCGTGGAGGAAAAGGAAAAAGAACGGTGCTATCATCCCCTGAAGGGCCTCATGATCGCGCTGTGGGCCGCGGTGCCGGTGTTTGCGCTGTGCCTGCCCCACGCGCTGACGGCGGTGAAGCAAACGTATGCTTTGCAGTCGCTGCCCAAATGGGTGGCGGGCTTTGGCAATCAGACGGAAATTTCCGCGCCCCTGGCTTATTATCAGCAGAATATCAGCGTGACGGCGCTGGACATCCTGCGCGTCATCGCTCGGGTACTCACCTTTCCCTTCGTGAACATTGCCACCGCCGACAATAAGGACGCCCTGCTGCTGGTGGATCGGCTGAGCCCCCTGCTGGCGTGCCTGCCCCTGGCTGGGTTCCCCCTGGGCTATATGACGGGCCCCCGGTCCCGGGCCATGGTGCACGGGGATATTTCCAGCAACAACAAACGGGTGCAGCGGCGGAAGAAGAGGGCCATCAAGGCCCGGCAGGCCCGCACGCCCAAGAAGAACGAGCTGATTTGATATGCGCATCATTGCCGGAGAAATGCGCTCCCGGAAGCTGAAGGCGCCGGAGGGCATGGACACCCGCCCCACCGCCGACCGGGTGAAGGAAGCGCTGTTTTCCATCTTGCTGAACGATTTGCCGGGAGCCCGGGTGCTGGATCTGTACGGCGGCAGCGGGGCCCTGGCCCTGGAGGCCCTGAGCCGGGGGGCGAGCAGCGCCGTGATCGTGGATCTGAGCGCCAAGGTCTGCCAGTGCATCCAGGAAAACATCGATACCTTGAATTGCCGTGACCGGGCCAGGCTGCTTAGAATGAAGGACACCGCCGCCCTGGCCGCCCTGCAAAAGCAGGGGGACGCTTTTGATTTGATCTTTCTGGATCCCCCCTACCGGATGGACACGGCCCCCATCTGCGCCGCCATCATGGAAATGGGCCTATTGCGGCAGGGCGGCACGGTGATTGTGGAGCACAGCAAAGAAACGCCGCCCAAGGTGCAGCCCCCGCTTGCACTGACCGATCATCGGGAGTACGGCGTGGCGGGCCTGAGCTTTTATCAAAGAGAGGGGGAGGAAGGCTGATGGGCAATTCCCGCTGCCTGTATCCCGGCAGCTTTGATCCGGTGACCCGGGGCCATTTGGATATCATCCGCCGCGCCGCCCGGGTCTTTGACGAAGTGGTGGTGGGCGTGCTGCACAATCCCGATAAGCAGGGCTGCTTCCCCGTGCCCAAGCGGGTGGAAATGCTCAAAAAAGCCTGCGGGGACATTCCCAATGTGCGGGTGATTTCCTACGGCGGGCTGCTGGCCCAATGCACGAAGGAGCTGGGCATTTCCGTGGTGGTGCGCGGGGTGCGGGGCGTGGCCGATCTGGAAAGCGAAACCACCATGGCCCGCATCAACGGCCAATTGAACCCCGGACTGGAAACGATTTTTCTGCCCGCGTCCCCGGAAAACAACGAGATCAGCGCCAGCATGGTGCGCCAGCTGGCTTCCTTCGGGGCGAATCTGGCCCCTTATGTGCCGGAACAAGTGCTGCCGGATATTCTGGCCGCTTTTGAACGTATACCTGAGACAAACAAGGAGGGCTGACCATGGCTTCTAACAACAACCGCCTGATGACCTTTGAATTGCTGGACCGGATGGAAATGATGATTTCCGAAGCCAAAACCATTCCGCTGTACAAGCGGATCATGCTGGAAAAAGAGGAATTTGCCAGCCTGATGCGCCGGCTGGAGGAAAGCATCCCCGCTGATCTGCAGAAGGCCAAGGCCATTATTGAGCAGGAAGAAACCATCCTGAACGAAAGCAACCGCATCGCTTCCGAAACCACCCAGAAGGCCAACCGGGAGGCCCAGGAGGCCATCGATAATGCCCGGAACCAGGCCCAGATCCTGACCACCAACGCCCAGAACCAGGCCAACGACACCCTGCGCTCCGCCACCGACCAGGCCAACGCCATGGTGGCCGACGCCCAGAACCAGGCCAGCGCCATGATCGCCAACGCCCAGGCCCAGGCCCAGCAGATGGTGGCCGACAGTGAAATCGTTGCCCGGGCCCAGGCCGAAGCCCAGGAAATGCTGGAAAACGCCCATCGGGACTGCGACGCCTATTCCGCCCGGGTGCACGGCGCGGTGAACCAGATGATGGAAAACGCCGATATCGCCCTGGCCCAGCAGCTGGACGCCCTCCGCGCCATGCGGAACGATTTCGCCAATCAGTGAGTTTGATTTCTGAAGGACGAACCTTTCTTGGTCTGTCAAAAAGCCCCTTCCATGTGTATTGACAAGGGAGGGGCTTTTGCATGTGTCAAGATAATCTTCATTTTAGAAATTGTTCATAGATTTCCATTGACGTTTTCTATTTTATCCGTTACAATAATGAATGGATTTTCCTGTTCTACATATTATTCCCAATCTGAATTACAGCAAATAATGGAAAAAATGCTGAGGGGGATCATACATGAAAAAAGGGTTTGCGGTACTGTTTCTGTTGGCGCTGTGCATGACGCTTGCGCTTTCTTCCGCTTGGGCGGATGAATTGGTGCTGCCCGCTGGGCTGAAGGAAATCGGGGAAGAGGCGTTCTACGGATCGATTTCCATAGACAAAGTTGTTTTATCCAATAATGTTACAGAAATTAAAGCGAAGGCTTTTGCAAATAGCACACTTTCAGAAATTAATCTGCCAGATTCGCTGTCAACTATTGCGGACGATGCTTTTGAAGGAACAAATCTAAAAAAAGTGACAGCTTCAGAAGGCAGTTATGCCTGGAAATGGGCCGTTCTGAACCGTTATCTTGCTGCAGCCTTCCCTTGGAACTCGTTTCCGGTTTATTTGCCTGGAACCAGTGAATACCCAACAAACAATGTAACAGTTGAGCACAATATTAACAAAGGCGCATTCCAATTAGATTGTGATGTAATAAGTGCCAGAATGGCAACTCAACAGATTCAGGATCAAAACATACAGGTTTTCATGCTCGCCTACGGATTGAATGAAGTCCCGGATTATGATGATCCCTCTCAGATCAATCGGCGTGTTGGAGATTTTATTATTAATAAACAGGTTAAAGGGACTGCTTACGCTCAGTTGATATTACAAGCATCCATTAGTAATTCCGGTATGTTTTATATCTCTGAGTCTGAATTGAGTATGGCTCCATTTTTTAAAATCCATGTTGGGTTCAGCGATGTGGATGGTGATTATCCCACTTCCTGGTTTTGTATGGGTATAAAAGTTACAGACGAGGAAATCGTTGAGCCGGAGAGTATTTCATTGAATCTGGCTAATTTAACTTTAAATGTGGACGAAAGCGCCAAATTGATAGCAACCCTCTCGCCAGATAATGTTACCGAAACAAATATTTATTGGGAATCCAGCGACACCAGCATTGCTATTGTGGATGATGGCATTGTTAAGGGAGTTACTACAGGTGAAACTGTTATCACTGCAAAAACTGTAAATGGATTCACGGCTGAATGTAATGTGCATGTTGTTGATGATAGCATGGCACAAAAAATTATTTCCGGATATTTACACAGCAAAAGACAAGGAGTCAGCATAGCTGATGCCAAAATTGAAGTTAGAGCCTCAGAAGATGGAACAGTAATTACGCAAACAACGACAGATGAGTCCGGTCATTATTCTTTCACGCTAACACAAGGAGATTATGTCCTTACAGCAACGAAGGAAGGTTTTGCCAAGTTAGAACAACTGATCACAGTATCACCCCAAATCGGTGAATATAGCTTTATCATGACGGAATATATCAATGAAGAAGGATATATTTACGATGCACAGCACCATGAGCCGCTCGGACAGGTTACAATTATAGCCATCGATATCAATAACAATGCTAACACAGTGACAACTATATCTGATGACAATGGATACTATGCAATAACCCTGCTTCCTGGTAACTACCGGTTTACAGCAGAAGCAGAAGGCTATCCTTCCTTTGAAAAGATTGTTACAATTAACTACGGCAATGAAACATTTGATATATTTATTGGCAAAGGGCATGTTGAACTCAGAGGAAATGTCTATGATCGGCAGACCAATGAGTATATTGATGGTGCGTCCATTGAATTGAGAAATGAGTCTGACTCGGCAACCATCACATCTACTACGACTAATCAAGATGGTTCTTTTGAAATTAGTGCTGTGCCGGGGAAGTATGTTATCAAAGTTACGAAGCGCGAATACATGGACTATGTATATCCCTTAACAATGTCCTACGAGCTAGAGTACCAGGATTTTATACTAGCTCGTGAACTGGTATGCGTGAAAGGAAATATTCGGGATCGACAGACAGACGATTATGTTGAAGACGTTTCTATCATCATGCAGGATAAAACTGGCGATTATCCGTCGGTAACGACTACTACAGACGCCTATGGAGATTTCGAAATCTATGTTAAAGCTGGCGATTATACCATTACAGCAACCAAACAAAATTATATCACCTATCAAAATGATATAAAAGTGAGCTATGATATCGAATATCAGTATATTAAGTTATCTCGTGGACTTGTAAGAATAAGGGGCAATGTTCGGGATCGGCAAACAGACGATTATGTTGGTAATGCCACGATCACCTTGCGGGATATATCGGACAGCCAGACGATTGCTTCGGCGGTGACAGACAGTTATGGAGATTTTGAGTTGGAAGTTGAGCCAGGCAATTATATTCTGAAGGCGATAAAACAAGAATATGTTACCTATCAGAAGAATATGGCTATATCTTATGACGTCGAATATCAAGATATTCAGCTGTCTGGCGAATTCGTATGTGTGAAGGGTACGATTATTGATCGCGATACATACGACTCTGCCCGAAATGTAACTGTCGAATTACGCAATGAGAATGATGATTTGATAATCGCTTCAGACACCACAGACAGTAACGGTTATTATGAATTCGATGTCACTCCAGGCACGTATGTTATCAAAGGAACAAAGGAAAATTATGCTGGATTTAGGAAAACGATCAATGTAACATATGAGATTGAGGACTGCGATTTTTTCATTAGTCAGCTTGAAAGTGATGGCGATATAGTCAGCGGTCTCGTGACAGCGTTGTCGGATGGATCTGCTTTGGCTAATGTTTCAATTAATGTCAGAAATCAGTCTAATACGGAAACCGTTAGTGAAACAGTGACAGATGATAATGGATATTATTCGTTGAATCTGGTGCCGGGAACTTACATTTTCTCTTTGAGCAAAAATGGCTATGCCGATACGGTGCAGAACATAACTGTTTCTTCTAACGTGAAGGATTATTATTTCACAATGGCTGCTTATGTGAATATATATGGTTATACGCGAGACAGACAATCCCAAGAAGCAATATCGGATGTAGATATTAGCATTAAGCGAGAGGGTGAAACGACTGCTGCAGTTGAGTTCACTTCAAATGATGATGGATACTACAGTGTTGACATTTTGCCTGGCACATATACTGTTACCGCAACAGAAGCACATTACGGTACTTGTGAACAGACCATAATCTTTTCGGATGGCTATTATGATATTTTCCTTTACGATGAATATATTCATGTGGATGGACGAATCATAGACAGGCAGTCGAATAATATAATCGAAGATGCGGACATCACATTTGTGGATGACGAAAATAACATATATGAATTGTCCGCTGACAAATGTGGTGAATTCGCCGTAGATTTGCGACCTGGTGGATATTTGTTGACGGTGTTAAAGGCAGGATATGATGATTACAGTGAAGAATTGTATATCGACTACGATACAGAAAGTCTTGAAATCACTGTTGCTTGCCAGAATGTTCACATCGAAGGTAATGTCTATGATAAGCAGACCAGGAATGGTGTTGGTGGCGCCATGGTCAAGATAACAGACATGATGGATCAAAATGTGAAGGCCTGTGTGACAACCGATAATGATGGCTTTTTCACTTTTGATGTACCAAACGGTAGCTATATCATCAATGTGATGCAGACGGGATACAACGATTATCGCACGAATATAGTCATCGACTATGACACGGGATATCAGGAGATCGTCATTGCACGTAATCTCGTGCGAGTTGAAGGTTGCATCATTGACAGACAAACACACGAAGGTATAGATGATGTAATTGTTACACTCAGTAGCGAAGAAGAAAACGCCGTTGCTGCTCAAAGCACAACTGATGAGGAAGGTTATTTCTCATTTGATGTCCTGCCAGGCCAATATAATATAAAGGCTACAAAGACAGGCTACAATGAGTTTCTCGAGAATAAAGAGATCAATTACAGTATTGAGTATCAGAGTATCACAATGATGCGACCAGTCGTACATGTAGAAGGTGTTATTCGCGACAGACAAAGCAGTGAGGCTGTTGAAAACGTCGAGATCGAGGTACTGAACGAAGGAGGCATCGATACCGTTCTGACTGTAACAACGGATGAAGAGGGCTATTATGAACTCGAACTCACGCCTGGAATGTATACTTTCAAAGCATCGAAGGCAGATTATTCAGGCTTTGAGCAGGTATTAGATATCTCCTATGATATAGGATCAATTGATTTTACTATCTCACCGCTTCGTATCAAATTACACGGTCATATCACTGGCTCTCTGACAAAAACAGGATTATCAGGTGTCACCATTAGGATTCTTGATTCTAACGCCATTGTGATGAAAAAGGAAACAACAACCGATGCGGAAGGTTATTATTCAATAATGATTGATCCGGGTAACTATGTCATCAAGGTTTCAAAAGAAGGGTTTATCGAGGATGAAAAGAGTATCTGTGTAGATTGGGAAGCTGGTGAACTGGATTTCCTTCTGCTTACTGAGCTGACCGACAATCAATATAGGGTTCGCATTACCTGGGGCGAAACCCCTCGAGACCTGGATTCCCATGTGGTTGGCTATACATCATCCGGCGAGCAGTATCATGTTTATTTCTCGGCTATGGATGCATATGAAGGCGAATTGAATATCTGTAATCTTGATGTGGATGATACAACCAGTTATGGGCCAGAAGTAATTACATTGACTCCGGTTTCTGAAAGGCCGTATTATTACTATGTGCATAATTTTTCTGGAGAGGGGTCTATTCCGACATCATCAGTTCGCATTGAAGTTTTCAAAGGGAATACATTAATTAGAACTTTTGGAACGCCTTCAGGCGGAAGTGACCTATATTGGAATGTCTTTGCAATTGTGAATGATGTTATTATTGTAAAGAATACATTAAGTAGCGATCCGGATGTTGATTATGCTAATAGCCCCCAAATTGAAGTTAGCGGGACTGTGCACACCCCAGCGGGCGAAGCGGTTTCCGATGTATACGTTTTTGCAGCGAATACAGAAGATGAAGCCGATACAAAGTATGCCATCACAAACGCTGACGGCGAATGGCATATGGACTTGCATGAAGGAAAAACATACACATTTGAATACGCAAGCATGAGTTACAGCATTGCGGGCAGCACGGTGACGGTAACCGATGGAATGACATTGAATGCCGTTGCTGAGCTGCAAGGGGAAACCAACGACAATGTTACGTTTACTATGCGGCAAAACGGGGAAGAAGTGTCCAGCGTTCTGGTTGGTACAGCGGTTGATTTCTCCGTCTCCGCACCGGGGGCGAAATATGTCCGATTGGTAGTGGATGGAAAGGTATATGAAGAGTATACCGTTACCGATGGAGTGGTCCAATTTAGCCGTACAATCAGTTTGGCCGGCAACAGAAGCATTCAATTCCAGACGATGAATCAGGGTGAATATGCTTTTTCTGAAATAAGTAACGCGAAACCTCTCCAGGTCAATGCGCCAAACGGGACTCTTGCAGAAGTAACCATTCATGAAATCGGGACATTTGCTTTAGACAGCAGTGAAAATTTTGTTATCTCTTGGGACGGCGTGCCTAATGCTGTTTCTTATACAGTATATCTCTATGCAAATGGAAAGCAATACTATCCTTTGGTAAACGGAATCGACGAAGCAACCACAGAAAATACCATGCTGGAAATTCCTTTGAGCAAGGTTCCTCTTTTTGTAGGGGAAGATTGGTCAGCTTCTGTGGTGACGGTAGGTGCTCCCGGATATTCCAGTTCCACATCTTCGCTTGCTTTTAAAGTGGTGAATACTCTTGGAGAAGCCACAATTGTGGATTTACCCGCAAATATGACTGTACGGTTAGGAGATATTATTTCGGGTAAAGTAGAAAGTAAAGCTTCAGCAGGTACAGTTTCTCTTTGTGTGTTGGCTCCGGTGGAAACGGAGGAAACAGAAATTGAATTAAATGATGGCAACTTTGAATTTGTTGCTGATAAAGCTGGCACATTTGTGCTGAAGCTTTATACGGAAGGGAGCAATGAATGCTGCGCCAGCGCTGTCATTAATGTCCCTGATCCAATCATTAAGTTGGATAGTAAAGGAAATCCGCTCTTTGATGTAAATGGTTACAAGCAATTTGAGTATGAAAGAGAAGGAACAGAGCTTACTTTCCATATTACTTATAATTTCCTTCCGACAAGGGTAAGGCTATATAAAAATGATATGATCATATGGGAATCCGAGAATGAAGACAAATTGGCCAGCTTTGAAATTACCGATAATTTGACAGGAATAAACACTGTTTCAAATTACAAAGTAGTTGCTAACTATGGAACAAATATCAATGTAACAACACAGGTTTTCCCTGTATATTGTGTTGCAGAGCAAACAGAACAACAAAAAAACTGGTATGCTGTTCGGGATACTCAGTTGTTCCAGCGACCGGATGGAGGAATTGAATTAAGTACCATTCCCGCAAAAGCTTTGGTCACATTGGGGAAGGAAATGTTCAAGCCCCCTCTTAGCAATGATTATAATTATGAAGTAACATATCGCGGTCAAACTGGGTTTGTTTATTCGACAGACATCATGGCTTATACGAGCTTAAGCGATGATCAGTTGATTATTTCTTCTGCCTTGGATGGTGTTACCAACAAGGTTGTTTGGCTTGACAATGAAGAGGATTCCAAGCAGATTACATTTACCATTCAAGCAAGCGCAAATGTTGATAAACTGAGTGTATTTGAATGTGTTGTACCTGCCTCGGATTATTTAAACCCTTCTCTATGGGGCAGTTCAAAAACAATAGAGCGTGAAAGCAGCAATGCATTCTTTACGTACACGGTAACTTTCGACCAGTTGGCTTGTTATGATATTGAATTCGCGGGACTTGACAAAAATGGAGATATGCTTACAGATTATATACAGGCTTACGGACAATATATTCCAACTGTACTCAATAAGGCAAGTACACATGTCAATCCCAATTATGCGAAATGTGAAGCGTTTATGGAACATGATCTGACATTATCCCCGGTGGATATTACGGCAGTTTGTACAGTAGATACAGCAGATGAACTGACGGTTATGGGTACTACTGGCGGGAGATATTCTTATGTCTCTTGCTCGAAGGGAAATGGTTTCATATTAACTGAAGATTTACTGAGTAAGCCAAATCATAGTGTTATGAGGGCTTATGTGCTTCTTTCTGCTGATCAATTTGGAGATATAAAATACCTAGACAATGAAAAATATGAAAACAATGCATATTCTAGGGGAACTTATGCCGCAAAACTTATGCTGGAGTTTTTTATGCGTAAAGGAATTCAGAATTCAAATATTGTATACGATTTAGCTACCACAAGTGATGAGATGGATTATTATCTTGAAGAAATGGTAAACGCAAATGATTTCAATGACATAATCTATTTATATATAGGAGGCCATGGAAATAAACAAGGAATTGCATTGGATAATAATGATTTAGATCCTTTTCCAATTGCCTGGTGGAGAAATCCAGAAAGTGTTAGCAGTATATATAAGTATTCTAGATTTGTAGATAAATTATCTGGCCTGAAAGGAAATTTTGTTTTTTTTAACTCTCCTTGTCATTCAGGAGCGGTTATAAAATATTTTGACAATTTTGATAGAAAAAAAGTATCAATAATCACGTCAGCGAAATCAAGTCAAAGTGCTTACAGCAATAATCTTAATTGGATGTGGGAAACAGATGATGATCAATCATGTAATTATTTTGCAATTTCAATATATATGAGTTTGAGAGAAAAAAATACCAGAATAACATTAAGTGAGGCATATTATTCGGCAATAAACAAATATAACCAATATATAAACTATTTTGAAAAGAAATATAATAATTACATGCA
>ERZ842401.7417-NODE-7417-length-11221-cov-8.304406_pt1 | contig 11221 bp, 19 predicted proteins | sample MGYA00521270_ERZ842401 | MGnify/ENA primary metagenome ERZ842401 (study PRJEB31892, sample SAMEA3878208) | bioreactor metagenome | biome: Moose rumen | place: Sweden | collected 2011-10 | study: EMG produced TPA metagenomics assembly of the PRJEB12797 data set... | reverse complement strand
TCCGCTACTTCCGATTCGTGCGGAATCTCCGCTACTTCCGATTTGTGCGGAATATCCGCTACTTCCGATTTGTGCGGAATCTCCGCTACTTCCGATTTGTGCGAAATATCCGCTACTTCCGATTTGTGCGGAATATCCGCTACTTCCGATTTGTGCGGAATATCCGCTACTTCCGATTCGTGCGGAATCCTTACAGTCTTTTACTTTCTCTTTTACAAATTCAATCATCGCAGAAACAAAACCTTTTATCCCTATCTCTGCTTTCACAGTCAGTTTTTCATAACACTTTTTCTTTTCTTCATAATCTTCTTTTCCGTTCCCCTCAACTTCGCAGAACCTGTTGAAGTTGCCGTTATCGTCAACAATCGGGTAGAAATTAAGCACATCAAAAGGATTTTCGCAACAATGAAAACCGCTTACACATACTTTCACACCTCCTTTGTGCAGGTATTCTTTTCCGACCTCAAACTGAAAACCCCTGCACTTTAAATCTTTGTCAAATCCTTTGTACATCTTAGCCATTCTTTAATCCTCCATGAAATCAAAACAGAGCTGGTGTGAGGCTTTCGGCTCTTTCTCTTCTTTTGGCTTCTCTGATTCAGCGGCTTCCGCTTTCTCATGCACCGCCTCGACAGTCTGCTTGTCCGCGCTCTTCGGCAGCTCCTCGATGTAGTAGTCACGCGCCCACTTGTACACGACGGAATCCTCAATCATCGCGCAGTTGTTTACCGCTTTCTTCCTTGCCTGCTCCGTAATGTAACGGAAGCAGTCCTTAATCTTCGACGGAAGGTAGAGCGTTCTAAGGCACTCGTCCTTCTCGCTCAAATCGTCAAGGTACTTCTTCACCGCAATTTCCTGCGGGCTTAGGTTCTCATTCTCAGCCATTCAATTTCCCCCTGCTGATTGTATTTATCGCACTTACAGTGCTATTGTTCCCGCCGAGACTCGAACTCGTGCCGCCCTAAAAGGCTTTCGGCTTCTTACCCCGAAACTGTCTTACCATTTCCAGCACGGAAACAAAATTTGCCGTCTTTGCGTTGCCTAAGCATTTTTCCTATCACGAAGATTTATCCTAATTGCATTCGTGAAGTCGCCCCATGACGGCACGGCTAGTCCTTATTATTACTATTAAAAAGATTGTGAATCGGTTTTATCCCTGCCGTAAGGCGTTGTTTTTAGCACAACTGCTGAATTGTTTTTATCGCCAACGGCGATTCGGTCAACGACCTATGGGAGCGGTCAGATTTGAACTGACGACCAAAGGATTATGAGTCCTCTGCTCTAACCGCTGAGCTACGCTCCCTAAAAAATGCAGGTCTTACTCTTTGCAACGGCGACTTCCACGCCTCAGTGTTTGTGCGCCTGCGGTTGCCGCCGCCCGCTTGAATGGATATTCAGTGGGAGGACGGGCAACGGCTAAGACTGTTGAGAGGACTCGAACCTCTCGCAATTCAATGTGATTGAATCTCCGCCCGGACAATCTCCATGCTTGCTTTTTCACTTTGTTTCCGCTGCTTGCATTTCAGCTACTCACAAAGAAGCCCCTTGCATGGCGGTAAAAACCTATATTGCCACACATAGATTCTATGGTCTGATAATCGGGTAGAACATCAGCGTCAAAGTCACCCCCGCGACGAAGCAAGCAACGCCGATTTTTATTCTTCCGATTAACTCTGATTTTCCCGAACGCTCGTACACCTTGCGCCCGTCTTTCTCTTTTACTTCCGCTCTCATTTCCTACCTCCCGCTTAGAAAAATCGATTCGTCCAAGTTCAGACATTCCTAGATATTTGTTTTAACTTGCTTGTCTCTCACGCTCACGCATTTCTTTGTGAACCTTCGCGTGGCAAGCGGTACATAGCCAAACGACTTCCAGCGGTTTTGAATAATCGTAGTGGTGAGCCTGTGGCTTACATTCTTTCCCACACGATTCGCATTTGTCAGGTCGTTTCAACTTGCCGTATCTGATTGCGTCATTAACAAGTCCTTCTGCTTTTGTCTTTTCTTTATGCCTTGCTCTATAACGCTTTCTGATACCGTGAAAGATTTCGTCAAACTTTTCAGGATTTTCTGCCCTCAATTTCGACTTGTATTCTTTCATTTTTTGTTGCCGCTCCTTTCTGTTCGGTCTGTTTCTGTCATAGTTACGAATCGTCTCAATGTTTTCTTTTCTTCTTCTCGTTGCCCTTGACCTACAACAAACCTTGCAAGTATTTCGATTAGAGCTATAGAACTCCGATTCGGCTTTATCAACCTGACAAATGCGACAAATCATTGGCAACTCCTAAAATGGAATATCAGTATTTTCCCACGGCAAATCTTCCTTGAATTGCTGATTTCCGCCAAACGCCTGATTCATTCCGTTTTGTTCTTGCTGATTGAACTGCTGTGGCTGGTAGCCCTGATTCTGATACTGCGCTGGCGGCTGCTGCGGTGACTGCGGCATAGAATTAGAGTTCGGCTGCTGCTGGTAACTCTGCTGCGGGGCTTGCTGGTAGTTCTGCCCCTGCTGCTGATAGCCCTGCCCGTTGCCGTTCTGTGACTGACCGCCCACAAGCTGAATGTTGTCTGCGATGATTCCGATTTTACTTCGGTTCTGACCCGTCTGCTGGTCTACCCACTTGTCTTGATTCAAGTGACCCTGCACGACAATCTGCTTGCCTTTCGTAAGGTACGGTTTGAGGTTCTCCGCAAGTTTGCCGAAGAGCGTCACGTCGTAGAAATCCGCCTCATTTGCGTATGAGCCGTCCGCCTGTTTCTTTGACTTGTTCACCGCAATGCTTATCCTTGCGATGCACATGGAATTCTGTGTGTAAACGAAATCCTTGCCGTTGGGGTCTGCCCCTAGGTCTCTGGTAAGGCGACCGCAAAGAACCACGCTGTTAATGTCATTTGCCATAAAAATACTCCTTCTTTGGGTTTATGTGCTTGCTGTATCTTGTTATCAATCCGTTCTTAAAGCCCATGTTGGCTATAAGCTCGGCTTCTCGTCTAGTGGGAATCGCCGTCATCTTGACCACGAATCCGCTCGTTCCGTCTGGTAAATCTTCCAAAACGGATAATTTGTAAAAGTTGGGTTTTGCCATTACTGAATACCTGTACTGCCGAATCCGCCCTCTCCACGCTCTGTTTCTGAAAGCTCATCGACTTGCAGAAACTCATGCCTCTCTGTCGGCTGAATCTTCATCTGACAGATACGGTCAAGGTTCTTAATCTCAAAATCTCCGCCAGAAAGGTTCGTGATACAAGCCTTTACCTCGCCCCTGTAATCACTGTCAACAGTTCCGTATGCGGCAACAATTCCCTTGCTTGAAAGCCCGCTCCGTGGTCTGACTACCATTTCATAACCTTTCGGAAGCTCTACCGCAAATCCGAGGTTGATTAAGGTTGTCGCACCTTTCGGAATTGTAACAAAGGGTGTAACAAGCCTAGCGTAACAGTCCGCACAGCTCGCCCCAGCCGTCTTGTATTCAGGCATTTTCCCGCCGTCAACCAGCTTTACTTTGATTTTCATTTTCTGCTCCTATCCAGTATTTTTTAACGCATCGGCTTTCGCCGAATCTGTTCTTCACTTTTACTTTCTCGCCTTTTATGGGGATTCCCTTGTTTCGGAGTTCCCATATCCTTGCGGAAAGCCTTGTCTCACCCAAATCACAGAAAGCCTGCAAGCTCGTTATCGAGCCGAATTCCGTGATGTAGTCGAACACCCTTTGCTGCGTGGTGTTCAGGATTATTTCCTCTGCTTCCATAACCCGCCCCCTATGTTCTGACCTCATAAAGAAGGTTATTGCCGCAATAATCACGCTCGAACGATTCTTTAAGCCTGTCAAAGACACGCTCCCTATAGTCCTGTGCCTCGCCAGTATCCTCGATTTCATATTTGTTTCCGTCCTCATCCTCGGCTATGATTTCCTCGCTTTGGATTTCGGACACCCATACATCTTGAATACCGTCGCTATCCTCGTCGAATTCAAGTTCGACAGACCATTTCCCTGTAAGACCGACTTCCTTTCCGCCGATTTCATACGGCTCAGGCTCGTCAGACTCGTAATCATACACAGTAGTCATATCCACTCCTAGAAAGTAAGCTCAACGAAATCCTTGTATGTCACGCCCAAAGCCGTCATAGCAGATTTAAGGTGGCTCACCTGCTCTTCCGTCGCAGAAATCGTAACGGTATACTCCTTGTACACAGTCTTTTTCTGCTCGGATTCTTTGGGCAGGTCAAGCGCGTCGCTTGCAAGGTCGGAAAGATTCTCATTATGCTCACGGTTGATGTTCTCACGATATTCCTCCTTCCTCTGCTGTTCTACAATCTCGTTATGCTCACGCTCCTCACGCTCTGCGGCTTCCTGCTGAACAATTTTTCTGTTCTTTACAAGCTGCTCACCGTAGTCAAGGGATTCTCTAATATCAAGGCAGTCAAGGTAATACGACTTGACCGTATCGACATCACAAGGCTCTGCGTCCTTCTCGATTTTCTTCAATTCGTCATAGACTTTTGCGATTCCTGCGTCAATCTCTGCGATAATGTCAGATTCCTTGCATGTCTTGTTAAGCCATTTAGGATTGAAGATTTTTTCAACTGGAAACAAGGTGAAATTCCGTGAGTTCCAAATCTCAATAATCCGGATTTTCTTTTTTGTCCTTTCCTCTTCATCTCGGACTTTCACAATCTCGTCAAGTTTTCCGCTTGCGCCGTCAATCATCTTCTCAAGGTTCTTGCACCTCGTCTCGAAGTCCGAATACGGTTTCATCAGCTCACGCATAAGGTTGATTCTCGCCTGTGACAGAACTTTCTTCGCATTGTTCAGCTCCGCACGGTCTTTTTTCGCCATGTCTGCGTCACCAAAGTAACTCTCTGGGTTGTATTCCTCAAGTTTCTTCGTGACATACGCTTCCAGCTGCTCGATGTTCGTTTCAAGAATACCGACGACATTCTTCGTGACTTTCAGTTCAAGCGGGTTCAAAGGCACGATTTCGGTTGCCGTCTCCTTCTCGTCCGACATTTTCTTCTTAGCCATTCTTCTGCTCCTTGACAGCATAAGTCAGTTTTTTAGCGACGGATTGTAGTCTGATGTCCTCTTCCATTTCAGCCATGCACATGGCCCATAGCACCTGCCATTCTTCAGTAGTCAAATCTACGGTAATCATCATGCCACCTCAATTCCCTGTCTTCCGAGATAATCAACCACGCGCTTGCTCATCGCCTTTATTGCACCAAGGTCGTTTGAGCGTAGAGCTTCCATTGTCAGCTCATAGGGCTGTCCCGCAAGGTTTCGTTTGTAGTTCGTCGCGATTCTTGAAAGGAACTGCACGGCTTCTTTCATCTCGTCCTGCGTGCTTGACGCTTCCATAGGCTTGTGTTCTGTCGTTGTCTCGTGAAATTCCGTTTCCGCGTTTATGACACGCTCGGCGACAATAGGCTCGCCGCTGATTTCATCGCTTGTATAAGGCATACCGCCGAACTCGTCCGAGAAGCAAAGCCTGAAAGCCTGCGCAATGGCGACTTTCTTCGTCATAAAAATCGGCATTTTCGCCCATATCGCGTTCGGCTGTCCGTTCTTGTTCTTGTTCACGCACTCGCAGTAATAAGCCGTATGAGTGAACGGGTGCGACCAGTCCTTTCGGTATATCGTCACCGTCGCGTTCAGGGAGCCGTCCTGCAAAGAACCTGCCACCTGACAGTTCCAGCCGTCGAGCTTGCCGATTCGCTCCGCCCGCTTCAGGTAAACCTCGTACCCTGTCACGATTGAGCATTTCCGCCACTGCCCCTCGCCGTAAACCGTGCAGTAAATCTCACGCTTGAACGGGTTCAAGCCGTAATCCCTCGCCATGTTGATGAACATGGCTTTTTCGTTCGGCTGCAACTGGTTCGTCAGCCCCGTCGTGTCAAGGTATTCAGAGATAGTCTGCATATCGACTTTCTGAATAACATCATTGGTCTTTGAGACCGCAATTTCGTTCTCAGCCATTCAATTTCCCCCGCTGATTTCTTCGTATGTCCGAAGTTTTTTATAAGTTAAATATTTAACTTATAATTACATTCTACTTTAATATTAAAATTATGTCAAGTTATTTTTTGAAATAATTTTTATTTTTCTGCTTGTTTTTTTTCCTACTCAACATTATTCTACGCTTCATACAGTTCGTCACCGAGTCCTCGGCTTGTCGTTGATTTGCTCAATCTCAGAGCGGCTGACATAAACCTTTGAGCCGACATACTTGATTTTCCTGAGCTTTCCGCTGTCTCTGAGCTGATAGACAAACTGCGGGGAGCAATCAAGAAGATTTGCGGCCGACCTCACGGAAATCATATCCTTGTCCTTTTCGTCAAGGTTCTTGATTTTCTCGATAATCTCATCCTGCCTCTGCATGGCGGACACAATCACATTCCTGTTTTTCTTGTACTCTTCAATAAGGACTTCTACCGGCATAATCATCATCCTTTTTCTTTGTCGGAATATACACGACCAAAAGCGCAAAAAGAGCTGACATTGTTTTCTTGCATTCTTTTACCGCCTTGGTAAGGTTCGCAAGGCTTCCCGCAATCGAGGCAAGCAATAAAACGGCTACGATACTTATTACGTTCCAGAACATCACATCGCCTCCTCTATCATGCTTATGTCAAGCCGCCAGTCGTCGCAGCACACCATCGCGCAGAACCGCTCTCCCCTGCGGATAAGACGGCGCACAATCTCGATTTTCATTTTCCTGCTCATTCAGTCCCCCTGAAAAAGAAAGCCTGCTTTCTGTCGCGTTGAAAGCAGGCTCAAACTTCCGATGAAGTCCATCGCAAAAGCAATGGTGAAACGCGACTCATCATCATTGCTCTTTTTTTGTTTCCTATGAAACATTATCTAATCACTATCTGAATATTATTATTAAACATTTCACTTGTCAAGTTTTTTGGAACTTTTTTATTAAAGTTTTTCAGCAAACTTGCCGATAATATCCAGCGGTGGCGAGGGAAGGACTGAAAAATGGACTTCGGTAAACGGTTCTCGGAACTTCTCGAAAAAAAAGGAATGTCAGGGCGCGAGCTTGCGCGGACAATAGGCGTGTCAAGCGGGGCAATATCAGGGTGGCGGAACGGAGCATTCCCGACGGTAGACAAGGCAATCGAAATCGCGAGAATCTTTGACATGAGCGTGGAAGAACTCGTGAACGGGCACACGACATTCACGAATCCAGAAAACGGAAAATCAATAACGCTCGGAAAGAACTATTTCCTCGTGCCTATACTCGACCAGGAACTCTCGGCGGGTTACGGGGCTGTCCTCCCGGATTCAGACGAAAAAGTAGGCTTGATGCCAGTCCCAAAAGAGCTGAGTTTTCTCGGCGAGAAACTTGGAGTTCTCGTCGTTCACGGTGACAGCATGGAGCCGACATTCAAGAACGGAACGCCAGTCCTCTGCGACTCCAAAGGCTGGGACAATGAGGAAGGCGTATACGCGATAAGACTCAACGGCAAGGGCTACATCAAGCGCATTCAGGTCGGTGTAGGAAAAATAATCATCAAGTCGGACAATCCGAAATACTCACCGATTGAGGAGCCGATAGGAAGTGACGACTTCAACATAATCGGTCGCGTGTGGTTCGCGATAGACAAGGTGTGCTAGAATCCCTGCGTTTTTCGCTCGTCGTTTGCAATTATCATAATCACCGAAGAATCGCTCTGCAATCTGCTAAGAATATCGCTGTCAACGAAATTCTCAAAGCACTTATTGCATCCGTGATTAGGACACATGCTCTTGAAATGCCCGTTGCCCAAAAGCATAAACGGCAATCTCCGTGAATGCCGCTTGTTCAGCACTTCCGAAAGCCAGTTCTGCTCAGCAAGGCTGCCCTTCGACCGCCCAATCTCATCAATCGCAAGAAACGGCAGTGATATAAGGCTTCTGACAATCTCCAGCTCCGACTTGTCAGCCTTGACTGTGTACGACTGCCGAATCATTGTGCTTATCTCATACATCGTGTAGATTTTGCCATTGAGTTCCTTCGCCGCTATGCTTGCGAGCATCGTCTTTCCGACGCCATTTCCACCAAGCAGGACTATTTTCCCGTGCTTTTCGGAAATCATTTTTTTTACAGCCTCAAATGCTATTTTTTGAGAATCTGATTTCGGTACGAAATCCGCAATCGTCTTGAAATAAAACTCAGGCTCTATGTTACATTCCTCGCAATGCTTGATGTGGCGTTTCCGCTCCGCACGCTCAAACTCACACTGTTCTATCCGCTTTTGCTCTTCCTCGCAAACAGGACAGGCGCAAGCAATTTCACTGCCGTTGAAGTGCATTATCTTAGCCGTATACTTCCCGTGTTTAGGGCATACGCGCTCACTGTAAGCCACTTCCGACGGATTATTCTTCAAATCCGTGAGTACAGACGAGAACACCCACTCTCCGTTCAAAACCTCCATGCCGCCTCCTGCATATTGTTTTCCGCAATCAGACTCAAATCATACTGCGGCTGCTCAAATTGCCCCGTATCGCCCTTAACCAAATAGCCGATGTCTATTTTGTCGCTTAGGTCTCGGCGTTGAGTTCGTGAATACAACTGCTTGTTAGTGCCGTTGATATACTTGTTCATGCAACTCGCTGACAATACCGTTGTAAGCGAGTAACCGTTGCTCAAAGCAAAAGAATCCGACATTGCCGTATCAAGTGCGGATATGCAAGCCGACAAGCCGTGTTTCCTCAGAACTTCTCGGATATGCCTTCCAACCCTCGCCCATTCGACAATCGGCTCACTTGTTTTTACAAGCCCCTGTTTAAAGAGTGTCTGATAATTGTTCAACCAGTGCTCTTTCAGTTTCACAAAGTCCGATTTTTCTTTCTGCGGCGATTCGCCTATAGGTGTTTCGTTAGAAACACAATGAGATTTAGATACTAGATTATTACCTAGTATATTAACTATATTATTGGGTGAAAATTTTTCAGTTTCTTTATGAAAATTTTTCACATTTTCGCTTGAAAATTTTTCACTATCGGTATGAAAATTTTTCACATCGGTAGGTGAAATATTTTCACATTGGTTTTCATTTATCTCTGAATTAAAGAACTTGGCTAAATCTAAATCCTCTTCTTCTTGAGGTTTTGGGAGTTTGGTATTGACAGATTTAGTTCTGTAAATATTCCCCTTTGGAGTCTTTGCCTTTTCAATCAAGCCTTTTTTTATCAATTCGTTAAGGCATGTTATTACGGTTCTAGTCGTACAGTTGCACCACTGTGACAGATATTCAATGCTTCCGTAGAACAAACCTTTATTTGAAGTAATGCCATAAATAGCCGCAAACACGATAAGTTCATTTCCAGTCAGATTAAGATTAACTACCATGAATGGCTGAATCACGATGTAGTTATCTTCTTTCAAAAGACATTCTCTCACTTTACTACGCTCCTTTTTTCATAAATCTTTTTGTCGCCCATACAACACCGTTCTGTGTGAAGAGCAATTTATTTCTTACGAGTTTTTTATCACCTCTGATAAACGGCTCTGGAATTGCCTTGAAATATTTCTCATACTCAAAATACGGAACATAATAAGCAACTCCGTCACTGTCACATTTTTTGTAGATTATCTTGTTGTCAGAAAGAACGGAAAAGAATTTCCTGTCTCCGATTCCACACATCTTTCCGACTGTGCCTATCTCAGTAAGATTTGCTGAATCTGCTACATTGTCGTACCATTCAATTTTTGGTTGCGCTTCAAGAAGTTTCTGAGATGCGGCAAGAGCAAACTCTGTCAATGCTTTTGGATTGTCAAGAATGGCTGATATAGTCTGATTGGCAATAAAAGTGACATTACCTTGAACAACAGTTGCTTTGTCTTTCTGTGCGTTTGGAACACTGTTTTTAATCTGATATTCCTTAATCTGCTTTAATACTCTTTCAGAAAATAGAGCAACAGTACCTTTTCTATAACCTAGCGAGTTATATTTTATGGAATCATTTTGAAATGACCCCGTACTTCTTATTGCTGTCAATATATTTTTTAAACTTCCAATCGCAAGACCACACAATTCAGACATTTCTTCAATCGTGTACCATTTTTCTTGACCATTCTCAAACAGAGACACTTCTCCCATCTTCCCCTCCTGTGAGAAAAATTAAGGCTGAAATAAAAAGCCTTTAATTAACTAGGCTCGGCACCACCCGATAATTCCTTTTGTCATACCTCAAAAGGAATACCTAGTTAATTAAAGGCTCTTAATCTCGGTATGATTACTATATGTGGCTGGTGTTTTCCACATCTTTATTATTGTTTATATACGAAAAAATGTAAAGATACTTCGTACATACGCAATAATATTTTTTAATATCACTGCGTATCTTTTACGAGAAAAACCTTTGTTTTCGTGTAACCTAACAGCTTCCAACCATAAGGGGCTGCGCAATGCACATCATCTCATTGTATGATTTCGGCTGAAAGTTAAGCTTCTTTTTTTTCGCCATCTCCTCCGCCTGCTCCGCGAACTGTGGATAAAAGAATGACAGGCACTGCTCCCTCTCCTCAACCAGAAGACAGGAGTCGGTCATCATCCCCTCGAATATCAGCTGGACTCTCTTGAAGTCCTCTGCCTTTCTCAGATAAGGAACATAGCTGTATGCGTTCACATACCTGTCTATGTTTCTCGCCCTCTTCTCTGCTCTGATTTCCTCAACGCTCATTTGTCGCTCCTTACCTAACATTGCGCTAGGTTTTTATCAAGTTAAGTTTTTAACTTATAAGTAAATTATAACTTATATAAAGATGTTGGTCAAGTTATTTTATAAAATATTTTTATATTTTAACAAAAAAAAATAATCACACAAACGGAGTCTAAGATTTTCATGCTCCGATACGTGGCATTGAAAAAAAATCAGTAATCAAAGTAAAAGGAAGACAACTAAAAAAAAAGACCACCAAAACGGTGGTCTGTAAAACTATTCTGTCTTTGTGTCGATTACCTGAAAGTCTATTCCTTTCAGTTTCTCATGCAAATCTTGCTCAATCAAATCAATGCGTTTTTCAATGAAAACAGACAAAGCATTAGCTGGAAGTTTTTCTTTTCCGCACAATCCAACAAACTCCTGTGGCAAGAAATGCTCTGCCATAATTCCGCTGAATTTCTCATCAAAGAAATCTTTCAGATAGTCATTCGGGTCTCTGTTGGATATTTTAAGGTTTGTCGATTGAGTTATGAACGCAATGTTCATAAGCGAATTCTGATTCTCGT
>ERZ842401.7416-NODE-7416-length-11224-cov-4.117737_pt1 | contig 11224 bp, 8 predicted proteins | sample MGYA00521270_ERZ842401 | MGnify/ENA primary metagenome ERZ842401 (study PRJEB31892, sample SAMEA3878208) | bioreactor metagenome | biome: Moose rumen | place: Sweden | collected 2011-10 | study: EMG produced TPA metagenomics assembly of the PRJEB12797 data set... | reverse complement strand
CATTCTATTCTGCCGGAATTGAACCACGGAACCGCCCTTCCGGCAGAATAGAATGTACGGCAGGAAAAAGCGATGTCGCGGGCAAGCCTAAGATTTTCGCCGCTGAACGTAGCAGAAACCCGCGCCGTCTGAAGCGCGTCGCTCGTTTCCAGCTGCGGAAAGTCGATGTGGTTTGGATACTGCTGCACCGTAAAATTAAGCCGGTCGCAAAATGCCTTTAAGGAATCGCCGGCTGCATCCGCAAAAAAAAGCCGCACGCCAAACACCAGCGCCGCATTGTTCAAAGACGCGCAGCGCCGCGAATAGAATTTCTTGTCAAAAAGCAACTGTGGCGTGCGCGCAGCAACATCCGCGGCAACAGCGGCAAAATCCAGCTCCAAGGAAACGTTCAACCCGGAGCAAAGCCGTATTACGTCTGCGTCAAGAATGCGCGGGTCAATTTTGATGGAAATGAACAAATCGGGCGCATCGCGTTCCGCCGTCCTAAGAAAGCGAAGCACCCGCCCCTTGTCGCGGGAAAGCGCCTCGTCGTGAACAAACAGTTCGGTAACGCCATTTTTTGCGCACTCGCACAGCCGAGTCTCAAGCTCCTGAGCAGAATATTCAAACAGCTTTTCCATAGCGGATGCGTCCAGCGCCCTCTGATTACAGAATCGGAATTCCGGCCTTTGAGCAGGCTTCAAGCACGGTGTCCGGCCATTCTGAAACCTGAACCTCGCCGATGTGCGCCTTTCTCAAAAGGAACATGCACAGGCGGCTCTGACCAATACCACCGCCAAGCGTATACGAAAGCTCGCCGTTCAAAAGCTTCTTCTGGAACGGAAGCTCCGCCCGCGCCTCGCAGCCGCGCTCCTTAAGCTGAAGGCGAAGACTCTGCGGACTTACGCGGATTCCCATAGAAGAAAGCTCAAAGGCTCTGCCAAGCGTCTCGTTCCATACGATGATGTCGCCGTTCAAGCCAACGTGTCCGTCGCCCGCGTCGCTGATCCAGTCGTCATAGTCAGGGGCGCGACCGTCGTGAATGGAGCCGTCAGGCAGCTTTCCGCCGATACCGGCAATAAAAACCGCGCCGTATTTTTTTGCGGCGGCGTTCTCGCGCTCCTTTGGAGAAAGCTTTGGATATTCCGCAAGAAGGTCGTCAGAATAGATGAGCTTGATCTCTTCCGGAAGCACCGGCTCAAACATTGAGTAGCGGTCAAAAATATAGAATTCCGTGCGTTTGATTGCGCGGTAGATTTTTTTTACGATGTCAAACAGATAAAAAATCGTGCGGTCCTTTTCGTCAATGCACATCTCCCAGTCCCACTGGTCAACGTACAAGGAATGAACGGCATCCAGCTCCTCATCAGGGCGGATGGCGTTCATGTCCGTATAGATTCCAAAGCCAGGCTTGCAACCAAGCTCCGTTACCTTAAGGCGCTTCCACTTTGCGAGCGACTGAACGATTTCCATTTTTTGCCCGTGCATTCCCTTCACATTGAACGAAACAGGCTTTTCTACTCCGTTAAGGTCATCGTTAATACCGGTTCCCGCAGGAACAAAAAGCGGCGCGGTTACGCGGGTAAGGTTCAGTTCAGTAGAAAGCGACAGCTGAAAGAATTCCTTTATGCTTACGATTGCCCGCTCGGTTTCTTTTACACCGATAAGCGGCTTATAGTTTTTTGGTAAGTCAGACATTTTTTTCCTCTTTATTTTCCACCATAGTTTATTAACGTCGTTACAGGAACAGGCGCAAGAATTTCCTTGAACTTCAATTCAGGAAGCCCGATTACGCCAAAGAATTCAAAAACGGTTCCGCCGCCCTGCTCTATGATGTTCTTTGCGGCCGCCAGAGTTCCTCCGGTGGCAATAAGGTCGTCAATTACAAGGTAGCGCTTTCCCTTCTGAATGTCGGATTTATGCGCCTCAATTTCCGCAGTGCCGTATTCAAGCGAATATTTGCACGAATACGTCGCGCCGGGCAGTTTTCCTTTTTTTCTGATGAGTACGAGAGGAACGCCAAGGCGCTGTGCAAGCGGAGCGCCAATAAGAAAGCCGCGGGACTCGACGGCGGCAACAGCATCCACGTTCTTGTCCTTGTACAGTTCCTCAATCTTGTCCATGCAGATTTTAAATGCTTCGGGATTGATGAAAATTCCGGTTACATCGTAGAAGAGGATTCCCGGCTTAGGAAAATCAGGAACCCGGCGGATAGCATTATCCAAAATTTCAAGGCAATTCATAGCGATTCTATTTTAATGCGCTTCGCCGCGTTTTTCAATAACAATTGTCGTTCCTGCTAATTTATGGTAGATTTTTATATCAGCGGCTTGCAGGAGAACAGTCCGTTGATGGAGGACTCTTTTGAAAGTTGCAATTTTTTTCGGCTCTAAATCAGACACAGAAAAGATGAGTAAGGCTGCCGACGTTCTTAAGGAATTCGGCGTTGAATACAAGGCATTCATTATCTCTGCGCACCGCGCGGGCGAGCTGCTTCACAAAACAGTGCGCCAGGTTGAAGCTGACGGCTTTGAGGTAATCATTGCAGGAGCCGGTCTTGCGGCTGCCCTTCCAGGTGTCATCGCAGGAATCACGACGCTTCCGGTCATCGGCGTTCCGCTTGAATGCATCTCCGGTTCCTCAAACGGACTTGGCGGCATGGACGCACTTCTTTCTATTGTACAGATGCCCCCGCAGATTCCTGTTGCCACGGTCGGCATTGGAAACGCAAAAAACGCGGCATACCTTGCGCTTCAGATTCTTTCAATCAAATATCCGGAAATAAAAGAAAAGCTCATCGCGTTCCGTAAAAAGCTTGCGGACGATGCCGAGCAGGGCGTAAAAGCAGGCGTTGTTCTGTAAGGACGGTAAATATGAACGGAACTGAACTTTGCTACACGGAATCAGACGACAAGCTGCATGACGAATGCGGCGTTGCAGGCGTTTTTTTTAGCGCGCCACATGACACAAAGGACGAACAGCAGATGAATGCGGCGACGCTCGCATACTATGGGCTGTATTCGCTTCAGCACCGCGGGCAGGAAAGCGCTGGAATATGCGTTTCTGACGGCGAGAACGTGCGGATTCACAAGGCAATGGGGCTTGTTGCCGACGTGTTCAAGCTGGAAAACCTTCAGGAATTGCAGGGAAATCTTGCAATCGGGCACGTGCGTTATGCAACGGCCGGCTCCAAAACAATAGAGAACGCGCAGCCAATGCTGATTCAGTCAAAGCTCGGCTCCGTGGCGGTGGCGCACAACGGTCAGCTGGTGAACTATGTTCAGCTCCGCGAGATGCTTGAGGAAACTGGCGCGACGTTCACCTCTTCAAGCGACACAGAAGTTATCGTAAAGCTGATTGCCCGCGCATACAAAAAAGGGCTTGAGCGTGCATTGACCGACACAATTCAGATGATAAAAGGCTCGTTCGCGCTCTGCGTGATGACAAAGGATGCGCTTATCGGCGCACGCGACCCCAACGGAATCCGCCCGCTCTGCCTTGGTCAGATTGACGGCGGCTGGGTTCTGGCAAGCGAATCCTGCGCAATAGACGCAATGAACGGCGTGTTCGTGCGCGACATCCGCCCCGGCGAAATCGTCATCATCAATAAGGACGGCGTGCTTTCGTTTGAATTCGGCGAAAAAACGTCAAAGCGCTCGTGCATCTTTGAATACGTATATTTTTCGCGCCCGGACTCAATCATTGACGAAATTCCGGTACAGGAAGCGCGCTACAAGATGGGCGCAATGCTTGCAAAGGAATGTCCGGTAGAAGCCGACGTCGTTGTGGGGGTTCCAGACTCAGGCTTGGGCGCCGCCATAGGCTATTCGCGGGAATCCGGCATTCCCTACGCTATGGGGGTCGTAAAGAACAAGTACATCGGGCGCACGTTCATAGCGCCAACGCAAAAGGCACGCGAGAACATGGTTTTTGTAAAGCTGAACGCGCTTAAAAGCGACCTTAACGGAAAGCGCGTCATCGTCATAGATGACTCAATCGTGCGCGGCACCACGAGCCGCCGCCTTGTTCAGATTCTGCGGCGCGCGGGCGCAAAGGAAGTTCACTTCCGCGTCAGCTCCGCTCCGGTAAAATTTCCCTGCCACTTGGGAATCGATACGCCCACAAAGGCAGAGCTTATCTCGTCCAACCACGACGTAAGCGAAATCTGCAAGGAAATCGGCGCTGACTCGCTGGCATTCATCAGCGTGGACGGTATGTTTGAGGCGCTCCGCAGCTGCAATCCCGCCCAGTACGGCTTTTGCAAGGGCTGCTTTACCGGCGAATACCCCATGAGTGTTCCCAGCGAAATTCATGAAAGCCGGATGTGCTGATTAATGCGCTAAATTCCGTTCATTTTGAAGGACAAAACAAAAACGCGGTGGCTCTGAAGTGAGTTGCACCGCGTTTTTTTATGCCATCAGTTTTGCTCAAGGCTTTGCGCCGAAAGCCATTCAAACAGGCTTTTGCCTTCATAGCGCGGGGTATTGTTCATGACGTATACCCATGAATAATGGTCGTCAAACTCGTAGGCTCTGCCGTTGGAGCTATTCCAGCGCCCGGTCAGGTCGCGCACGTCGTCATAGAGCGTAAAGATGACGCGCCTTCCGCCCAGCTCCTTCATGCGGCGCACCGTGCTTTCGTCGTGCGTGGAAGCTTTGATGGTGGAATCATTTTTTGAATGCACGAACCACATCGGAATCTGCGTAAGCTGATAGATCTGGTAGTCGGTAAGCTTTGCGTCGGGGTATGCCTCGCACGCAGGAAACGCCGCAGCAAAAAATCCGGGATTCTGAAGAATCATGTTCAGCGTCATGTAGCCACCCGCTGAACAGCCGCCTACATAAATGCGGCTCTTGTCCACATAATCATAGCGGGAAATATACATGTCGATTATTTTTTTGACGATTTCGGTATAGAACGATACCGACGCCGTGGGAACCGGCGTTTCCTCGGGGATTTTTATTGCGTCCTCGTCCGAAGCACCGTCGGAAACTCCCGCGCCAAAGATTTTTTCCACCGCACGCTCAACAGGACGCACGGCACGCCCGATTTTGCGCCCAACGTTCAAATCAACCGGAACCCAAAGGCGGTTTCCCATGATATCCTTTGACGTGGACTCAAGCCATGCGGAAGGACATTGTGGAACAAGCACGTCGGCACCGTTCTCAAAATACTGCTGAATTTCATCGCTTGCAAGGCGCACAGCATTCGTCTCAAGCAGCGGAACGATGGGAATGGATCCGCCTTCCGCAATGCCGTGGAACCAGATGATGAGCGGCTTTTTTCCGGGCTTTGGCGAACGCCAGAACGAATATTTTATGGTAAGATCGTCCATAGTGAATTTCATGAACTTGAACTGCGACGCGGAACGGCACACAACGCCCGAACATTCCGAAACCTCGATGCCGAGCGGCTCGTTGGTTATCTTAAAGCGAAAGAACGGGTCAGCAGAATCTGCCGTCATCACATTTCTATTGAAAGGATTCGCATATTCTTCCGTGGGCGAGATGACAAATTCCAGCGTGATGAAATGCGAACTTCCGCTGAGGGCAACGCCATTTTCGTCAGAAGCAAAAACGGTGGATATAGTCCGTTCCCCCTTCTTTATCGGGAACGGAAGATTGCTGGTTCCCGTAACAGGCACGAACACAAGCGCAGAAAAATCGTCCTTTTTAAGCTCGTCCGTTGAATGCGCGGTCGCCGTGCGCAGCACAACCTTCTGCGAGCAGGTTCCCCAGTCATAGCCGTCAATATACAGCACGTACTCGTTATCACGAGGAACACAGGAATTCACTATTCCGGAGGAAATTGAGAATGCCGCGCCACAAAGCACAAGGCAGAGCGCGCTGCATACCATTCGTCTAAAAAAACTCATCTATGCAATTTTCCTTTTTGAATGAAATCCATTCCGCCGCGCTTTCTGCGCCCCGGAATCCGTTCTAAAACTGAGTCAGGGCGGGAAGCGCCGTGTTTTTGCTGATGGTGAGGCATTGACCATACGGCGGGAATGCCTCCGCTGCCATTCTGCACACAGGAAAGCCAGTCGTCCGGCTCTGGAACCTCAAAGCACAGATGCTCGCCGGTGTACGGATGGTCAAATTCCAGCGTGCGCGCATGGAGCGCAAGCCGCCCAAAGGGATCAGTCTTAGCACGGTAATTCTCATCGCCCGCAAGCGGATAGCCCTTGGACGCAAGGTGTGCGCGAATCTGATTTTTTCGTCCAGTCTCCAAATCAAGCTCAATCAGCGTGTGAACCGTACCGCGGCATAAAACGCGGTAATGCGTAACCGCAGGAATCGTCTTGAATTCCGCCCGTCCGCCGCGCACCGTCAGATTCCGCTCGTAAATGGAACCGTTCGTGCGGTGCCTAAGCGCCTGCTTTGTGGCACTTCCTTCCGCAGGGTGGTCGCCCGCCTTTGGCACAAAGCCGATGTTATGGGAATTATAGGCAAGTGGCGCGTCAATCGTGCCGGAATCGGCAAGAGGCGCAAAACAGGAGCGAGGAGAAGGATTTTCCGCCACCGCATGATATAAGCGCCGCGTTACCATAGTCTGCCATGTGTCCATTATTTTTTGCTGAGATGCCTCGCTGAACGCAAACATCATCACGCCGCTCGTGTCGCGGTCAAGCCTATGCACGACGAACGGACGATGTGAAGCCGAAAAGGTTCCCCGCTTCCGCATAAGAAGCTCCAGCGCGTCAATGGCAGTACGCGCACGGCTTCCCGGATACGGAACAGAAAGAAGTCCGCTCGGCTTAAATACAATGCAAAGCCATTCGTCCTCGTACAGAAGGTCTATTCTTTCTTTTCCAAAATCAGCCTTATGAAGCCGCTTTGCCTCGGTGCTCGCCCTGGACATCATTCGTCCTCGTCGCCGTCATAGACAAAATCCGCTTCCATCTCATCAAGAATGCTCAAAAGCCGCGTGTAGTCCTCTTCGGTCTTAAGGCGCGAAGCCTCTTCCCTGCCGTCAACAACAAAGGATTCCGCATACATCTGAAGGCATTCATAAACGAACTCAAAATCATCGTCGTCCAAATCGTTCAGAGAAGCAACACCAGTTATTTCCGCAAGCAGAGACTCCAAAATCTTGGCATAATCACGGTTCTCTTCCGCAACCTCAACACTCTCCGCATCCGAAAACTGCTCGGCATACGCCGCCTCTTCGTTCAGCATGGAGATATAACATTTAAGACAGTGGATTAAAAATTCGTCATCGTTCATTCTTATATATTACACTTAAAATACACTAAATGGAACAATTAAATTAAGATTGAAAGGATATTTAAAATGAAAATATGGTGGCCGAACGTATCAAACCACCATATTTCTTACACATCAGGTTACTGGCGTTCAAACTCGCCGTACATTAAAGAAGTTTTATTAGATCCCAGTGCAAGGGTACCACTTCCTGTAATCGTAGTGGCATCAAAAGAATGAATCTACAGCCGACTTTTCCTTAAGAGAAACCTCAACGGCAAGGTCGTCCGGCTTCCACTTAAAGACAAGCGTGTATGATTCTCCTTCAGTAAGGCCAGAAAGATAAAAGCCTGAGTTTCTGTTTTTCCACTCTGTATTTGCAACAATGGTTTTTCCCGGTGTCAAATATCCAGAAGAATAATAATCAAACTCCCTCCATTCACTGAAAGAGGTAGTCAAATATATGAGTACATCTGCATTGTCATCATCGCTCTTAAATTTTTCACTTGAATATGTAAAATCCCTCTCGGCAATTCCGTTTATGTATTCAAGTGAACAGGGTTCTATATATTTGCCATCATCCTCTGCTAATCCAACTACATACAATAGATTGGACGGTTCGGCGTAAATATTTCCATACAGTTTTTCATCTTCAGGCTCCGTAACCTGTTCAAGATTTATAAGTCCTGTTTTATTGTCCACAGAAATATTTATATACATGTCAACCGAAGTTGTATTTGTGAACAAAACGTACCCATTAACTCCATAAGGCTCAATCTCAAGACCCGCAGGAACAGCATCAACATCATAAGCCACGTGGTTAGTATTAAAAACGAACAGATTATCGTCTATGAACGCAGTGTCATAAGGATTATCTATGCTTTCATGTGTAAGTTTTATCTCACCGCATACAGTTCTTCCTGCTGGAATTTTAATTCCCTTAATGTAATATTCCTCATCATAATACTCTCCATATAATTCGCATGGAGTCCACGGCTCCATATTGGCATACCATGCCTTCATGGGCGCATCTGTACAGACTTCATACTTATAATTACGGACTTTTATAGTATTCGTAGTTGAAGTCCTGTCCTCAACCCAAATCTTTATACAAGGATTCTGCCCATTGATGATATAGTCATCGCTAACAAAAATATAAGCATTAACAGGTATCCACTTCTGAACATCATAGTTCTCCGGTCTTCCCCATGCCCAGGAAATTCCAAAGGTATTATATGGCCAACGCTCCGTGGTCATACAAATTCCTTCACTATAGTTTTCTATCCAAATCTCAAATGAAGCCTTCAAGAGCTTTCCTAAATGCTCTTTTTCTATAGGAGTACAATAAATTGAACCTCCGCAACTTCCGTAAAGCTCAGAATTATCTTTCTTTACCGTTACTGTAACAACACCATCTGAATCGCAAGACATATCTATATACTCGTCCATGTAACCAGTGCCGTTTGTATACACATAAGGCTCAAATCCATATATGGAAGCACCGTCTGCTTCAAGTTCCTCAATAGCAAAGTCCTTAAGCGTAAGCTCCACATCTCCGTCATATGATTCCATCGGAAAATCTATCCAAAACTCCTTGGCAGCCTGCTTTATCATATTTGAATACAGCACGACCTCCGTCCATTCATCCTTTTTGGAATGAACGGCAATTGCATTCCTGTATCCTGAATCAACCGAAAACTGAGGACGAAGAACGGCATTCTCAGAGGTTTTTAGTTTAAAAGTTATCTTATAATTTTTGCCTACCTGCAAATCCTTTGTAATGTCAACCGCAACAAACCATGAGTCCCACATAGCAGTAGTTTTATAGAATTGAGCGGAAAATTCGCCCGTAGCTTCAGAGGGTGTAATCCATTTTGTTACTGTTTCTGAAAGCAAAGCGCTGTTGCAGTATCGTACGCTCTTAAGAACTCCACCCGTAATTTCTTCATTCAAAAGAACCTCAGCGTCAGAAACTTCCGTTCCCCTCTTTATTGAGGACATAATATCCTCTCCAGAAACAGAAACCGCCTCTTCAACGACAGTGGTACTTGTTTTGGTAATAAATCCACCGAATTCATCTTTAACCGTAAGCTTCGCAACCTTGGTAGAGCCGCACAAAGAAACGTTCGCATCTTCATCAAGATTCAGAGTATCAACTTGTGCGCTGTAGACACTGATGACAACGCCGTTTGCTTTTACGTCCAATTTTTGAACAGTTACGCTGGAAACACTTACGCTGGCATCCGTTGCATTCTCACTGACAACCACATTTTCCACTACAGAACTTTGAATGCTCACGTTTCCGCCAGAAATGACATCAACGAGCTTCAAGCCAGTAAGTTTTTCAAAAAGAACAACCAAATCATCTGTAGACCCAGAAAGCGCGCGAGATGAGGAATCCTCAGTATCAATTTTAAATGTTACGCCATCCAAAGCACCATTTTTAATCGTAACGCTTTTACTGATGACGTATTCAGTTGCATCCACAATAATATTTTCTGCACTAATATCGATTGTGTCGCCGTCTTTTGCAGCAGCAAGACGTTCTGTAAGCGTAATTGATTTTGAATCGCTGCCGGAGCCACCGCTTGAGCAGCCAGCCAGCGCGAACGCCAATGCAAAAAGAATTGCGGGAAGCAAAAATCTTTTCATACGAACCTCCATAAAAAAGGCAGGAAAATTTGTCTTTCGACTCCTTACTCTAATTTATGGAGAATATTGTACCCCCCCCCATGTATTCGTCAAACTTTTTTTCTTTCTTTTTGCAAATTTTATTCTTCCACGGAAAAAAATGCGGTGCGGGTTTTCCAGGTGAAGATTTGGTTGGCGCTGGCGGACTCAAGCAGGAAGATGAGCTTCTGAAGGTCGGCTTTGCCGAGCGCGTCAAGCATGGCACGGCCGTAGGCGCTTGTTTCGGTGTCAAACCAGCGGCGGATTTCGGCAAGGGAAACGCGGCGCTTTTCCTGAATGTCCTGCACGGCGCTTTTTACCTTAAAACCCGCGGAACGGAACGCCTCGCATACGGTAAGCTCGTCCCACGAAAAAAGCGGATTTTCGGTATTTCCAAAAAAAGCGCGCTCGGCGGCTTCCATGCGCTCCAGAATTTCGGCATACGGACCTACGGTGGCGGCGCTCAGAATCTGCTCTTTTATAAGAAGCCCGATATGCTGCCCGCTGGCAGGAATTTTTTGCGCGATGATGATTTTCCAGCCCGGTGCAAGCGGAGATTCCTCTTTATACGAGCTTGCCGCAGCATCGTCATCGCGCGCGGATTCCGCATCGTAATTGAACAGCATTTCCGCCTCTGGCTCGGCTTCCTCGCTTTCTCCTGCAAAGGTAAAGCCCGCCTTTTTTTCTGGGAACACTATGCCGCGGAAGCTTTCGCTGAGCGCCCGGATTGAATCTGCGGACACGAATGGGTCGCGGAAGAATATCCGGTCAAAGATAGCACCCTTGAACTGAAATTTATAGATAAGCTCGCGGAAATTCTTTGGCGTAAGAAAATCGTGCGGCGAATTTTCCGGGCGGAACATAAGGATAGGCTTGTCAAGGTCGCCGAGCGTGCGTCCGTACTGCTCAAGTATTTCCTTACCCTTCTGACTTCGGCAGAGGCCGCAGGTTACGCCCTCCGGCGTTTTGCGGGCAATCTCCCACAAAAGCAGACCATCGTCGGCGTTCCACACAAGGCTTCGGTAGTGGCGGAGCAATTCCGCCATCTCCACCATCGTGTCGCGCAGGGTAAGCAAAATTTCCGCGCGGTTAGAATCAAGGCGGCTTCTCCATTGCTTGTCGGCACGGTCAAGTGCCGTCTCGCGCGCGGAATCCGCCGGGCTGAACGTAAGGTTTTCAGGCTTCTGCTCGGTTCCTCCCTTAAAATGAGCGGAAATCCACCACTGGCTTATCGGGTTCACCCCGAATTCAGATTTTGCCCCCGTCTTTTTGCCGTCAGAAGCCTTTGTCAAATCGTCCACGATGTTCTTTGAGCCGGTTTCCGCAGAAGCCGCCCCGGAATCGCTTAAAGACACGTCGTCCGCCTGCCCCTG
>ERZ842401.7415-NODE-7415-length-11224-cov-5.897484_pt1 | contig 11224 bp, 8 predicted proteins | sample MGYA00521270_ERZ842401 | MGnify/ENA primary metagenome ERZ842401 (study PRJEB31892, sample SAMEA3878208) | bioreactor metagenome | biome: Moose rumen | place: Sweden | collected 2011-10 | study: EMG produced TPA metagenomics assembly of the PRJEB12797 data set... | reverse complement strand
CGTGGTTGCAATTTGGTTGCAAAAACTTTTAGAAAAAATAAAATTACGTAGAATGAGTGGAATTCCACCACAAGATATAGACTCAAAGACACGATATAGAGCCAATATAAAGTATCATGACTAGAGATGGAATAGTACTAGGTGGTAGTAATTCAATAGCAGTAAATAAAGATAAAGGCTTTCGATAGTGTTGATAGTACGCTATCGGAAGCTTTTTTGCGTCAGAAGATAACAATTTGATAACTGGAAATGCGATTTGAGTATATAAAAATCACAATGAAATGTGGTGTCAAAATGTCACTGCAATTTTCATCCTACTAAAAGGAGGGATTTTTCTTTAACAGAGGGCTAATGTCAACATCGGCAGATTAGTCCTGCAAAGCATTATGGAAGAAATGAAAAGCCTGTATATAAAAGCTTCTATTTACTTGATTGTGTTTGTATTATTATAGGTTACACTAAGTTTAGTGACGCGTTATGTTGCATCAAAGGAGAATTATCTCAAATGAAAGTTTTTATATTAATACTTAAAAACCTTTTAAAGGAGTATCGTAAGCAGGTTTTTAAATGTGTATGTGTTATGGCTGCAATGTCAGTGATTCAACTTGTTATTCCGCTGTCGATGAAGAAATTAGTAGCAGCAATAGAGGCGAATCCAAGACTATCTGTATATTTTATAAGTATACTTTTGTATATGTTGTTATGGGCTGTTTATAATTTTATAAATGTTAAGTGGTATAAGAATATAGATATTCTAGGGGAAGGGACCCTTTCGTTTGTTAGAGAAAAGATGTATCACAAGATATGGAATTGCAATTATCAAAAGTTCTCTAATTATGGAATAAATAAACTAAAGAATTTGTTTTTCACGGATGTGATCAATGTATATGCAAATGTAATAATGTATTCTCTTAATATATTTGCAGAGAGCGTTATGATCCTTATACTACTGGTGGCATCTGCAATCATAGATCTTTCTATGACAATTGTATTAACTATTACGGTTATACTTGGATTTGGGATAGCATATTATACTAAGCCCAAAGTTGTTGAATGCTCTAAAAGTGTTAATGCAGCTATGAAGATTGATAATGCTACAAACAATGAATGTATTGATGCAGAAGAGCTGATCAGAGTTAATGGCCTTCAGGAATACTACATTAATAAGATGAAAAGAAGCGTCCATAACTTTATACAGGTAGCCATTCAAACGGATCAAAGAAGTATTTTTTTACAAAATCTACTGAATAATTATAATCAGATTGTTGTCCTGATCATAACAGGTGCGATCATACTCACCAGAAACGGTAATAATCCTGCTTTTGTTATTTATTATATGTATCTTACAAATTTGGTTATTGATAAGAGTCAAAAAATAGAAGATAACTTGTTCAAGTTCATGAAGAATATGGCATCTTTTGATAATATTGGAGATGTTCTGGAACTTGAGGAAGTAACTAATGAAGGTGGCAGGGTTTTAGATGATATAAATAGGATACAGTTTGACAATGTTTCATTAGCGTATGAAGACAATAAGTATATATTCAAAAATCTGTCTTTTAAAGCAAATGCGGGTGATGCAATCCTGCTAAGAGGATTTAATGGAAGTGGTAAGTCGAGTGTATTGAAGATGATTGCAGGTCTTATTGATCCATCAGAAGGCAATATAAGGTATAACGATATTGATGTTGCAGATATCAGTAAAAGGGATCTTTATAGAAATATATGTTTTCTTTCTCAGGAAGAACTACTTCTTAATGAAAGCGTGAAAGATTATATTGAGATTATGTCACATAGGCAAATCTCTGACAAAGAGATTGAAGATTGGATGCAGCAGGTCGGCCTTGATAAGAATTTTAGAACTATTAGTGATAATGGTAAATCTCTTTCCGGAGGAGAAAAGAAAAAGTATTTATTATTAAAACTATTGTCTTTACGTGAGAGCGTAAGCGTGGTGCTTATCGATGAGGCTGAGGCGGGACTTGATGCTGCGTCTAAAGAGATTATGCATAATATAGAAAGGTGCCTGTTTGAAAACAGAGATAGGTACATAATTGTTAAGATAACTCATGAAGAGATTGCGGATAAAACGCTTTATAACAAAGAAATATACCTGACACGATAACCTATGAATTATATTTTATATTTATGCAAATTCTATGATAATTTATATTAATGAAGGAAACACTCAGATTGAAGTGTTTCTTTTTTTATGTCTAAAAACATCAAGAAAATGTTTTTAGACATAAAAAGTTAGTAAGCTTATACTAAGCTGGTGAGATATATGTACAATATAAAAGGTTAGCAATCCTCTTCCCAATTTACAAGGTGGTATAATGAACAATATACAATAAAGTACAATCGAGAAGACTTTCCTATAGAAACATACTGTCCTTACTATGGAATCCTACAGCACTATATGTATGCACATGAAAGAAGCATTGATTCTTGAATCAATGTTATGAAACATTAAGATTTACGGAGGATAGGTTAATGCCGATTGCTAATGAGAATGAAATGATTCGCATAATAAGAGAAAAAGCAGGATTATCTCAAGAAGAATTTTGCGAGGGTATATGCTCGAAGCAGGCTCTATCCAGTATAGAAAATGGTAAAAGTGGAGTATCTCCCATAACTTTCGAAAAGTTTGTGGCAAGAGCAAACATGAATGTTAAACCTTTCCCGTGTTTTGCAGATGAAAGAGATTATGACTGCTATATGGATCTTCATAGAGCGGATTTTTTAATTGATTCGTGGCAGTTTGATAGCGCGTATATAGAGCTTGAAAAAGTTGAGAATAGCAATTTTTCAGACAATAGATTCTATTATCAAAAATGGCTTATGCTTAATTGTAGGATATTGGTATTGTCTGAAAAGTATAATAATAAAAGAGTTTCAGACCTTATATTAGAGGCATTAAGAGTAACATACCCGGAATTCAAGCAAGACTTACCCAAGATAAAAATGTTGTCTTCTATCGAAATTGAGCTATTATCAATGCTAGCGGATGCTTATATTGGTATGGGAGAGAATGCTCTGGCAAGTGAACTGATCGAATACCTGGAAGAATATTTGAAAAAAATCAAAATATCAGCCGTTGCTCTTTTTATGCATTCTTCATGTGTAGGATATTTAAAAGAAAAGTTGCACCTTATAAATAATGATTATGAGACATTATTGGATCATTCCAATAAATGGTACAAAAATGCAGTAATACATCATAGATCAATTCCGATTTTTCGATTTGCATCTATGAATGCAATTGCCTTATACAAGACTGGCAGTATCAATGAAGCAATTACTATGTTCAAAGAAGTTTTGGCTGCAGGAAGTCTTATAAATAGTGTCTTTGTTAATAAGTGCCTTGATTATATTAAAGTCTATACAGATATATCCTTAACGGAGTTTGACGATATTATTTATAAGCAGGTCAATTTTACCCCCCAAAAAATCAAGACACGATATGCTGCCAGATTGAAAGCTGGGGTATACAGTACTTTGGATGATAAAATAATCAAATATGGAGGAATACTTAAATTACTTAGAAACAGAAGAGGATTATCTGCAAGTAAGGTATATACAGGATTATGTAGTAAATCTATGTACAGCAAAGTTGAAAATGATAAAGCATTGCCGTCGGTTATTCTCGCAAAAGCGCTACTGGAACGAGTGGGAATCACAGAAAATCTTTTTGACTTTTTTGGAAATGACAAGGAATTTAAATTCCTGGACTTAAAAGAAAGGTCAGCATCTTTAAGCATTTTCGATAAAGAAAAAGCGAAAAGTATTATAGAGGAAATGAAAAGTCTGGATATATCAGATGATAAATTGGTAAACCAGGAGATTCAATTGATCAGTAATATTTTTGCACCTAATAGCAAGATTAAAACTGAAAAATTTTTAAGTATCATAGAAGAGACACAAAAAGATTTTAGCTTCGAAGAATTAGGTAGTCCGCTCACTAATACTGAATTTACTATAGTACAGCATTATATACGAGGTTTGTTTAAAACAAATAATGAAGATAGCATAGGACAAGGTATTGATATATGCCTTCGATTGATAAAGTATTATGAATCATTGGACTATGATATAACGCAGTACCGCGTAAACTTGCCTATGCTATATATGATAGTTGCACCTAATTTGTTAAAAAAAGGCAAAATATATGAATTAGAAAATATATTTCTAAAATGCAAAACAGAGCTAATGCAAAACCATGTTTATATAAAAGCATCAATTATTTTTTATTGGCTAATGCATAAATATACATTACATAGCGATCCGGATTTAGTAAAAGAGATAAGATCAAATTGCTATGGTTTAAAGCTATTTATTAAAAATGACATGGTATTTCAAAGTGTAAAAAATAAGGTTAAAAGTATTGGAATACAATTAACTTAAGATAGTAATCGAATCTATTCCGATAGTTTCGTCTATTAGTTCATACTCGGTTTCAGATAATAGAATGATGCTATGAGGATCTTTTCTATTTATGATAGGGTTTTGAACTTTTGCAATTTCTGTAAAAAAGCTTATCAGTAGAATGGTAAACAGTGATGTGTAGAATTTGATGGTAAATCTTGTTGACATATATAATCCCCCCTTTATTGATGTAATTAACAATATTAATTTTAAGGAATTTTTGACAAAATGCAATCAAGTAAATGGAAACCAAAAGTTTCCATTTACTTGATTGTATTTATGTTTATCTGAGGTATTATGTTGATAGAAGCGCGCTTACAATAGTATAGGAGGTGCGAATATATGTTTGAAATAATTGTCAAACCCGCAGTAAATAGACCGCGGAAAACTATTGCGCATATTATTTTGACATACGGTTCAGATTATTAATGTATTTATCAGGCGGAGATGAGACATCTCTGCCTGAATTTGGAAAATAGGAGCATTATTTAATGGAAGAAGAAATACTTTACATTAAGGAGTACGAGATACTAGAAAGATCTGGTGAAGAGAATAAAATTGTAATATGGGGAGATATTCCATACTGGCTTTATGTAAATGATATTTTTGTAAGATTGTTAGGGCTAATAAATGGTAGAACAAGGCGCGAATTGTTAAAAATAGTTCACTCTGAAATTAGTAATAATGTTTCAATTGAAGACATAGATTCCGTTCTTGATACACTAAGAAAAGCTGACGTTTTAAAAAATATTAATTGTGATGAAGATGAAAAGGGTGATATAAGAGGCTGTGTATTGCAATACATAACCTTAAATATAACTGATACGTGTAACCTGTTTTGTAAACATTGCTATATTGATGCAGGGCAAACAAAACGTACATTTCTAAATTTGGAGAAAGCTATTTATATAGTAAATAAATTAAAACAAATTGCTATTGATTCTTGCAATATAATAGTTTCTGGAGGCGAGGCAACCCTTAATTCTGAATGTTTAGAAATACTAGAATATATTTCTAATAATACTTGTTGGACAATTACACTTGTAACCAATGGAACTATGATAACAGATTCTTTAGCGAGTTCGTTATCTAAAATAAGGCATTTATCTGTTCAGGTATCTTTGGATGGGGCGACAAGTGATGTACATGATGAAATAAGAGGTAAAGGAAATTACGAAAAAACCATAAAAGGAATAAAAAAGTTAACTGATTATGGGAACACTGTTTATCTTTCGCCGATAGTTACAGAAAAATTATATGGAGAGTTAGATGATTTTTTTGAATTAGCTAAAGATTTAAAAGCCAAGGCTGTGTTTTTGCAACCAATAAACAATGTTGGAAGAGCTAAATATAATAAGATGATAAGAGTAGATGATTCAAAAGTATTTCTTAAAGTCTTAGATATATACAGGAAAGACTACGATTTAATACATATGGTAAAAGGAACTCTTGAAGCAAAATATTTGAGCAATATAAAGGTTTTGGATAAATGTGATTATTGCGGTACAGGTTCTTCTACGCTTGCAATTCAACCAAATGGAGATTTGTATCCTTGCCCTAATTTGATTGATGGTAGAATGAGAATAGGTAATATTTTTCGTGATGATATTTTCGAGTTATGGATGAATTCCGATATATTAGAAGGCTTGAGAAGATTAAATGTTGATAAAAATTTAGATGAAAAATGCAAAAAATGTTGTGTGAAACATTTTTGTGGAGGAGGGTGCAGAGGAATTGCATTTCAGAATACAGGGGATATACATGCTTGCTCTGGAACTTGTGAGTATGAGAAGAAACAACGGATTGAGATGCTGTGGGCGTTGGTAAAGGATGATAAATTATTTGCGGGAGAAATAAATCGACATCTTGAAATTTCAGAAAAAAAGGAAGCTGAGATTTGCTCAAAGATCATGGAACTAAAAAGGAGGCCTGCTTAGCTTATGAAAAAAAATAATTGGTCTTCTTACATTTGCGGCTGGATAGTATTTATAATGATATGTATTTCTTCCATATATACGGTATTAAAAACAGGAAACAATGTAGTCATAGACTCAGCATTGCTGTCACTGATGGTTTTTTGGCTATTAAGATGCAAAGAACGAAACATTTTATATGCAGATGTCTTTGCAAGAGCATCTCTTTCTGCAATAACATCAATTGCAAGTTATATGGTTGCTATAAAAATTCTGAAGATAGATATAAGCGTATATGAGTACTGTACGATAATTCCATTGTTTGTAGCAAGTGCTGTTGCAGGAGTGGAATTCTTTGACGCTATTTCTGCTAGCTATTTTAACTTAGAATCTTATTCGTTCCCTCAACAAGAGCCGAGAATAAGACTATTAGCAGAGTTGTGTAATACGAAAGATGGTAAGAAAAATCCGACCATCAAATCTTTTTTTGCAACTTGTGTTGTTTCACAATGTTTTAAAGGTATAGGTATATATGCAAGGAATTTTAATCTTTGTAACATTATTACAATTACACCGAGTTTTCTGACGTCTGCTGTTGGATATTTTATTGGGTGGAAAACGTATCTAATAATGTTATTTGGAGCAGTATATTCATTCATAATATATATTGTTGAAGATTCAGCAAGCTATACTATGCACATTCAGAATCCATATATCTATTCTGTTATTGTGGGATTTTCGTTGGCTCAAGGAGTAGTTGTTGTTTTTGAATTTTTTAAAAATTGCAAAGGAAGGAAAAAAGGAACGGTTTCAGAAACTAATATTATTAAAAGGGGCATATTAGTACTTGGCATATACATTGCCGTATGTTGTTTAATTGTTAGCATAAGCAAAAGTAGTATGTTTAGTATGCCATTTTGGCTACCGATTTTAATTATACCATTTTCTATAACACTTTCTGTTTCAACAATGAAAAGTATTGCAGAAACAGGATATTGGATATCTGTGTTGGATGATTTGTTACCAATAATAATTATGATTATTTTTTCTGGAATCAAATTGGAAACGATAATTATTCTAGTTTCAGCATTAACTATGTTTGAAATGTGTGGAATATACTTTGTGATTAACAAATATGTTGGTAAAAGATTTAATGTATCTTCTATAGAAATAAAAAAAGTCAGTTTGATAAGCGTTGTTCTTTGTACTATTACAGGATTATTAATTATAAAAACACTAATTAATACCAATAGTCTTATGACAGATGATTTGCCTGCACCATTAGCAAATGCTTTTGCTGCACAATTAAAAATTATTTACAGTGGAATAGTTAATAATGTATTTCCGGACAATATTAATGTGATTGTTATAATCTGTGCATTTTTGTGTGGACTTCTAATGACCAAAATAAACATATCTCCAATGATTATACTTGCGGGAGTGATGCTACCATTTGGTACGATGATACTAATGGGAATTGGAGTAGTTATATCTATCTTGGCAAAACGAAAAGAATATATATCAAAAATTATGTCAGGTGTAGCTCTTGGAGAAAGTTTGGTATTATCAGTTAACACTATAATAGGAACATACTGGAGCTGATGCTATAAGTGAAAAAATATAATAAAAAAATTGGATTAGCACTCTAAGACCATGGAGAATAATAATGATCACTCGCTAAAAAATTTTACGAGTGATCATTATACGTTCTATGCATATGTACTTGCAACAATTTCAAATCGTGGAAGCATCTAAAACAGCTATAAAAATACAAAAAAGATGTAGAATACTGTATTTTAGGTCTGACAATGATATAATCATGTGGGTGCTTCCTTGTTATTTAAGATTGCTTGATTCAGAGTTGTCTTTTAATAATGGAGCTACTATGGATGATCTGTTTGGTGAATAACAAAAAATGCTTTTTTCATAAGATCCAAGAGAATACGCTTTTATAGGAGGGGCATCTTGTTTGAAACAAAATTATTATTTCATGATATATCCGAGCAATTTGTATATCCGGCTCAGCAGGATATTTTCAGTGATGTGAAGATTTATTTTAGAACAGGTAAGGGACAGTGTTGTTCGGTGTTTCTATGTACGGATGAATATGAATATTCAATGAATCTGATGGAAAATGGAAAAAACCATGGTATAGGATTTGGTTCTGGTGATATTTTTGATTATTACGAGGTTACAATAAAGCTTGGGGACAGGCCCCTTTCATATCATTTTAAAATAGTAACAGATGCAGATGGAGAGTCTAAAACTATCTATTATGATTTCAGAGGAGCATTTTTTAGAAAACCTGCCAAAGATAATCATATGGCTTTTCGCCTTTTTCCCGGTGCTACTACACCAAAGTGGGCAAGGGGTGCAGTAATGTATCAGATTTTCGTTGACAGGTTTTGCAACGGCGATAAGACCAATGATGTCTTGTCTGATGAGTACCAGTATAATGGTGGACACACTGTAAGAGTAACAGATTGGAACCAGTACCCACATCCTACTGAAAGCTATAAGGAATTCTATGGAGGAGATCTTCAGGGCGTTTATGACAAACTGGATTATCTAAAGGATCTAGGAGTTGAGGTTATATATCTTAATCCAATTTTTGCATCGCCATCTAGTCACAAGTACGACACCATGGATTATGATCATATCGATCCTCATTTTGGAAAGATAATAGAAGATAGTGGCAGCGTTCTAGAACGAAATGTTACTGATAATAGAAAAGCTACACAATTTATAAATAGAGTTACAAATGAAGATAATTTAAAAGCCAGCGATCTTCTCTTTGCAGAACTTGTAAACAAGGCTCACGAGAAGGGTATAAGGATAATTATAGATGGGGTTTTTAATCATTGTGGATCTTTTAACAAGTGGCTCGATAGAGAACTGATATATGGAGGAGGCGCTTTCGAATCAGAAGATAGCAGGTACCATAAATGGTTTGGTTTTAAGAAAAAGAAATGGCCGCTCAATTCATCTTATGAGGGCTGGTGGGGTTATGATACGCTTCCGAAACTTAATTTTGAAGGTTCAAAGGCTCTCCAGGAATATATTTTAAGGCTAGGAAGAAAATGGGTATCGCCGCCCTATAATGCAGATGGGTGGAGGCTGGATGTTGCAACGGATTTGGGACATTCTGAAGAATTCAATCATGACTTTTGGAACAGATTCAGAAGTGCTGTCAAAGATGCCAATAAAGATGCAATAATTCTGGCAGAAAATTACGGTTCATCAAGAAAGTGGCTTGAGGGTGATGAGTGGGACACTATAATGAATTATGATGCATTCATGGAACCTTTGACCTGGTTCTTGACAGGTGAGGAGAAACATTCGGATGAGTTTAGAAAAGACAGACTTTGTAACACTGCCTATTTTTGGAAGTCGATGAGAAAGGCTATAGGAGAGAATTTTGGTTATTTCTCCATGTATACTTCCATGAACCAGCTTGATAATCACGACCATTCGAGATTTATGACAAGAACCAATAAAAAGCCCGGAAGAGCCTCAGATCCTGCAGGACCAAGGGCGGCAGAGATTGGTATCAACAAGGGGATTTATAAAGAGGCTACAGTTGTTCAGATGACCTGGCCGGGTGCGCCTACACTTTATTATGGTGATGAGGCCGGAGTTTGCGGATATACAGATCCTGATAACAGGCGAACCTACCCATGGGGTCATGAGGATACAGAACTTATAAGTTTCCATAAGGATATTATTAGTATACACAAGAAATATCCGGAATTTAAAGAAGGCGCGCTCATTGCGCTTGGAGATATAAATCAAAAAGGAATACTTGCCTTTGGAAGGTTTATTTCAAATGCCGTATCAGTCATAATCCTTAATAATAACAATAAGGAAAAGGAAATATCGCTTGACTTAGAGGTGCTTGGTTTGCCAAAAGAATGCACTTTTCGTCGTATATTTCTAACGACAAAAGATAGTTACGATACGGCTATAACAGAGCTTAATGCAACCGGTAGAAAGCTTTTGCTTGAGCTTTCTGAATATTCGGCAATAATTCTAAGATATTGCAAGGACAAGGGATAAGAGGATACATATGAAGATACTTGTTACTAACGATGATGGAATAAATGCAGAAGGAATAAGGATTCTTGCAAGATGTGCGCGAAATTTTGGTGATGTAATAGTTATAGCACCACAAGATCAGTGTAGTGCGATGTCACACCATATTACGCTTGTAGATAAGATGACAATTCAAGAATTTGATTTTAAAGAAGATATCAAGGCATATGCATTTGCCGGAACACCGGCTGACTGCGTCAGAGCATCATATCTTGGTTTGTTTAAGGATGGAGAATGTCCGGATCTGGTGCTTTCCGGTGTTAATAAAGGAGCAAACTGTGGTTTTGATATTCAGTATTCTGCAACAGTTGGAGCTGCAATGGAAGCTTTATTGTACGGGGTTCCTGCGATATGCTTTTCGCAGAGCTATTTCAATGATGAAGTCGAATGCCACACAGATGTAATGAATAGATACCTTGAAGATATACTTGGTGAGCTTATTTCAAAGCCATTGGAAAAGGGACTTGCATGGAATGTCAATTTCCCGGCTTGTAAGCTCGAAGATTATCGCGGAGTCTTATATGACAGATTCCCGGCACAGAGAGCTTTCTGGGATGATAGATATGTTATTGAAGGAAATGCTGATGACCCCAAAGAGGTAGTTCTAAAATCTGTTCCTGTAAAAAAAGCCGAGGAAGGAAGCGACATGCAAGCATTGATAGATGGTTATATATCAATAGGTACTATCAGAAATACAGTTATTGTCTAAAATATATCATGCTTCTGAATTTAATAACATCTTCAAAAGAACGCGAAATACTTTATAAACTGCCTGCACTTGCATAAAAGCAAAG
>ERZ842401.7414-NODE-7414-length-11226-cov-4.112703_pt1 | contig 11226 bp, 8 predicted proteins | sample MGYA00521270_ERZ842401 | MGnify/ENA primary metagenome ERZ842401 (study PRJEB31892, sample SAMEA3878208) | bioreactor metagenome | biome: Moose rumen | place: Sweden | collected 2011-10 | study: EMG produced TPA metagenomics assembly of the PRJEB12797 data set... | reverse complement strand
GGCTAGTCGGCGCGCCGCCCGGATACGTCGGCTTCGAGGACGGCGGGCAGCTCACGGAGGCAGTCCGCAGGAAGCAGTTCTCGGTCGTCCTTCTCGACGAAATCGAGAAGGCGCACCCGGATGTCTTCAACTTGCTTCTCCAGGTACTGGACGACGGCAGGCTCACCGACAGCCACGGGCGCACGGTCTCGTTCAAGAACACGGTCATAATCATGACCTCGAACGCGCCGAAGGACGCGCTCAAGGACATCTTCCGCCCGGAGTTCCTGAACCGCCTCGACGAGATTCTCGAGTTCGATTCCCTGAACGAAAAGCAGATCGCCGAGATCGTGAAACTCCAGCTGAAGGATTTCGCAAAGCGTCTCGCGGAGCAGGGATTCAAGCTCGACGTCGACGACAAGGCGATCGCGCAGCTCGCGAAGGACGGCTACGACCCCGCGTTCGGCGCAAGGCCGGTCAAGCGCGCGATCCAGCGCGAGCTCGAGAACCCGATCGCGAAGAACATCATCGCGGGGAAGTATCTCCCGGGAGCCGAGATCAAGGTCACGGCGAAGAACGGCGCGATTGTCGTGTAAACGACAATCCGCGTCGCGGACTGACGCTTTTTTATGCCCTCGCGCCGCCCACGGACATACGCTCGCATTCGGAAGCCCCTACGCCGATTCAGCCATTAACCCAACCCCGATGTAGACGCCACCAACCGCCACGCAACTGCGAGCCAACCCCAACCACGCTCCAACCATCCTTCGTGTCGAATCCAAGAACGATTCCGACTCAACCATCCATATTCGTGATTCTCCAACTTAGGCAACAACCACAACCCAACGACGCGCCGATTCTCACTCCGTTACATCCACCATCCCCTCAATCTCCATGCTGACGCCAAATCATGTCCTCAGCCATTCGGCGAACAGACGGTCATACACGACATATCCATCCTCGCGCCTGTAGAGAAGTTCATCGTCCAGCAGCGAGTCAAGCGCAAAGCGCACGCTCGAAGCCGCACGCAGACCGTATTTGCGCCCGAACTCGGCGGACATAGGTTCCGCCACAACGCGCTCCGCCGCCACCGCCCGAAGAAGCTCAACCGCCCCAGGCGAGCATTTGGAAAGGACGAACCCGTAGTTCATCGCGTTCTCCTCCACCAGATGGCCGACGGCGGCAATCACGTCCTTCTCGGTGGGTCGTGCGACCTCCATCGCATAGAGTTCCTTCATTACCGACTGCACGTACCAGGTGATGCCCTCGAAACGGTCATACGCCGCCACGAAAGTCTCTTCAGGCAGAATCCTGCCGGCCTTTCGGAAAAACGATGCCGCAAAGCGGAAATAGGCCTGCCTGTCAATGACGTCGAGAGACATGGACGCAGTCGAATTGAAGAACGGACGCTTCGGCGAATGGAACATCTCCGCCATCATGTGAAGTCTGGACCCGGAAAAGACGAACCCGACGTTGTGCATGAACTGCATCTTCGAGCGAAGAAGCGCCTCTACGCCCTTCTCGGGATATTCGGCAATCTGCTGGAACTCGTCTATCGCGACGACAGTGCGCGCCTTGCGCGACTGAAGATACTCAAGTATCGACTCAAGCGAAGCCTGCGCATTCCCTGCGTTGATGTCGAAGCTGAACTTCGGCTTGCCGGAAAACTCGTCAATGGTCATTGTCGGACGGAATCCCCGCGCAAACGCGGACACGGCCTTGATGACTTTCTCAGCTGGCGACTCCACTGATTCCGCTACCGCAGTAGCCAGCACACGTGCGAAGTCAGAAAGGCTGCGCGTCGGATAGAGATCGACATAAACCGTCTTCACGCCGCGGCGCTTCGCCATGAGGTGCAGGACCTGGCGAATCAGCCCGGTCTTCCCATAGCGGCGCGGCGAGATAAGCGTTGTGTTCCGGTCGTTGTCGAGATGCTGGATCAGCGACTCCGTCTCTCGTTTCCTGTCACAGAAGTAGTCCGGGCCGGCATACCCGGCCGTCAAAAAAGGATTTGCAAGTTTCATGCGGCAATTATACCACAATCGCGGCGTTGATTTCAATACTCCTGTTTCAATATTATTGAAATAAGAACTTTGCCGCCGCGTCCTACGCGTTCTCGACGGAACCCGCGACGAACGTCTCGACGGTGCCGAACGGCGTCTGCACTGTCACCGCGCCGTATTCCTCGGCGATGCGCGTCAGAACCGCCGCGACCGCGTTCACGACGAGACGCGCCTGCGGGAGCGTCCCCTGGTTGCCGTTCTCAAGCATGAGCTTGGCGAATTCGTCCGCATCGACCGTGCGGTTCGCGGCGATGGAGACGAGGACGGGGGCTTTCCCGGCGGTGTCCGTCTCGTTGCCGTAGGGCGAGACTTCGACGACCACGACCGATATCGGGGGAGGCAGTCGGTGCGGCGCGCAGGCGCCTCGCAATAGGCAAGATTTCAGCGAACTACTTGACCAGTATTTCGGCCTTGGGTGCCCTGGCGCGGACGTATGCGACGAGATTTGCCAGCCCTGCGGCAATCTCGTCCGCGCTGTTCGCGCCCCTGTTGTGCGTCCCTGCCGAAATGACCACGCACTCAGCGCCGTAGCCTTCCAGCTCCCCCTCGACCACGCGCCACAGCACGTTCTCGATGCGGTCGCCCGGAAAACCGAGGTCTATGGCGCACCAGCCCTCTCCGTATTCGGACTTGAGCGCGCTTGCGGTCTCGTCGCCCATCAGTATCACGCGCCGGCCTTCCGGCAGCTTTTCGTAGCCTGCGGCCGCGCAGCGCCCCTGGCGCAGGATGAGAGCGTGGCGGAAGTGCCAGTCGTAGCCTGGGCCGTGCTCTACGTCGACCGGTATGAGTGCGGCATTCGTCTCTTCGGCATACTTGGCGGGATTCTCGGCGCGGTGCGACGGGTAGTCCAGCGGCGTCTCGATCCAGCCCTTCGTGCTGGCGCACGACTGGATGGTGTCGCCGTCGTGTACACCCGATATCTCTATGTGCGCCACGATCGGACCCTTGTCGCACGTCACCGTCACCCACGCAATGCCGTCGAAGACGCCCCTGCGGAGGTCTGGGACGGCGTTGCCGTCCCATCCGCCGCCAGTAGTGCCGAGCGCGTAGTACATCTTTCCGTGACGTGTGGCGGTGCACCAGTTGTGCCAGTCTCCGCAGAAGACGGAATAGTCGTACTTGGCGATCTTCCTCTCGAGGGCCAGCCAGCGGTCGCTAGTCCAGTCAAGCGGCTTGTGCATGAATATGAAGCGCCAGCGGGCTTCCTTGTGCTTCTCGAATTCGGCAAAGGCGAATTCCGTCTGGGCGTCGGAAAGCACTTCGCGGGGAGGATAGTAGTCGTGCCTCTCCATGGAATCCAGGCATACGAACAGGCAGCCCTTGTATGTGAAGCTGTAGTATGTCTTGGGGCCGAACTGCTCCTTCCACAGCTCTATCGACGTCTGCCGCGCCGGCGTCATGCCCGTGAGGCCGGTCCAGATGTCATGATTGCCGACGACGTAGAAGAACGGCATTTCGAGCTTGGCGGTGCGGTCGCGGAAGCTTTTCCACTGCTCCTGGAGCGCAGGCCTGTCTACGCCTCCGCCCTGCACCAGGTCTCCGACCGACATGACGAACTCGGGCCGCAGCAGATTGAGCTTCTCCACCGCCTTGGCGTATATCCCGGGCCGCTCCCCGCCCGTGAGGTCGCCGATTATGGCGAAGTGGAACTCCTGCGGGTCGTCGAGGAACTTCTCGCTCGTCCACGGCTTTGCGCCTTCGAGATGTTCGTGCGCAAACTGAGCGCCAAACGCAACCCCGGCCATCAGCGCCATGCCGATGCACGCCGCCCCAATTACCATTCCCCTCATTCGTGGGCACCCTTCATGTTCCAGGCCTTCAGCATGGCGTCGGCCGCAAGCCGCGACCCCTTCTCGCTGAAGTGGATGCCGTCAAGTGTAAGGTTGAGCTTTGCAAAGCCTTCGGCACTCTTCTCATGCTCAAGCGCGAAAACTATGTCAAGAGGGACAAGCACTGCGTCGGACCTGTCCGCCGCGACACGAGCCATTTGTGCATACGCCGGACAGCTCACCCCGTATTCCAGCAGTCCTTCGCCCTCGCAGCATCCAGCCGGAGCTACGATCGAGAACTTCTTCACGCCCTGTCTCTTCAGATAATGAATCATCCAAAGGAGATTGTCCCTGTACGCCTCAGGACTCACCGTCGGCTCGTCGCGCCAGCGAGCCTTCCCGACAAGAGAGTCGTTGGTTCCGAAGAAGATCATCACGGCATCCGGCTTCTCCGCCGCGACATCGCGAATCCGCGTAAGCGCCATAGGCGTCTTGTCGCCGGAAAGTCCGGCGTTCACCACCGTGACACCGTTCGTCTCGAGCACCGGGCGCAGATACTTGACATAGTAGTCTTTCCCCGCCGTAATGGAATCGCCGAAGCATACCAGTTTCTCACCAGGATTGAGCCACGGTCCCTCCAGCGGTTTTACCATCGCGGCGGCCGACATCGCGGACGCTATCACCAGAAACGCCACAAATTTGTTTGTGTCCATCTTTCTCCTTTATAGTTGCCTCAAGAATTCAAGGCGAAGTCCGTCGAACCAGGCGTCGCCCGTCGCGTTCAGGATGCGAAGGCAGAAATGCGGCTTCGGGCAAATCTCTTCTGCAGTCTCAAATTCCATCTCATGGTAAATCCAGTCCGTAGTACCCGAAATCCCCCGATCCCCGGTCGATTCCTTCCAATTCTTCTTGCCGTTGTTCAACTCCATGTAAACGCCGCCGCTCCCCGTGACGTCCTTCGTCTTGATGAAACACGAGAGGCGATAGCGTGCATTAGGCTTCAAGATGTACGGCTCGCGATAAAGAGATCCAACTAAATACATCTTCCGGTTCTTGTCCGATGCACGCAAATGAATCACCTTGCCGCCGGTCGGTCCCTTCACCGTCTCGTCGAACATCGGAACCGCGTCCTCCTTGGGATAGAGCGACCATTTCTCGGATGGCTCTGCAAGATTGGGTCGCTCCGGCTCGGCGGCTCGGCGGGCAAGCGCCTTGTCCACCGAGATCGTGTCGAGGTAGTCGCGGAAGCGAGCAGTCATCCCGACGAGAAACTGTTCGCAGATGAAGCGGATGCGCTTCCGTGCGTCTGGATCGTCCGCGCACTTCGCATACGCCGTCTTGCAGAGTTCCCGCCAGCGCGTCAGCTTCGTCGGCGAATACACTTCCGTGGCGAGGGCATATTCACTCGGCGCAATCGTGTGCGGCCCCTTGTCGTCCCAATGCACGACGCCGACCGCCGCCAGCCACGCCGCTTCAAGTTCCTCGTACAGCTTCTTCATCTTCGCCGCGCCAGCGCCGAACATCTTGGCGTAGTGGTCGTCGAGGAGCGCGTCGAGGTCGAGACCGGGATTCCACGCCACCTTTGAGAACACATAGTAGTTGAGGTAGTTGAAAATGGCACGGTCGGTCTCGCATTCCGAAAACGATCCGAATATCCACGGAGACGCCATCTGGTAGTATCTTCCCCACGCCTTCGGCGCGACGCACGGGACGTCCGGCAGCGCACTGCGCCCGTACTTTTGCGGATACGTCCAGCACCAGACCTTGCCGCCGGTCTTCTCGCCCCAGGCGCGGTAGTCTGCCATTTCCTTTTCCAGCTCCGCAGGACTTGTCGTGTTCCAGGGGCCGGTATGCGCGACCATCACAAGGACGTTGTCGGGAATCTCGACGTCAGGAACGCGCCCGTACGGCAAGTATGACATCTGCGTTACAAACCCATTGACGCCCTCCGCCTTGAGCCGCTTCGCGAGCTTCACCGTCTGTCCCCAGATGAGATCTGTCGCATAGTGCAGCTCGTCGGTGTAAGCCCTCTTGCAGTTTTCGCAGCAGCACCTCTGGAATCCATCCTGCGGCATGATGTCAACATACTTGCGCCCTTCGCAGTTGGTGTTCCAGCAGAACTCCCCCTTCTGCCACTTGCTGGGGATGCCGCGCGACTCCGCGCTCTTGCCGGTGAGATACGCCTTTACGTCTTCGTATATCTCGTCCCACACTTTCGACGTGTGGCAGAGATGCCGGATCGTCCATTCGCCACGTCCGTCGTGGACAAGTTCCGTCTGGCGAGTGCCGTCGGGCTTCAAGCGCATGTATTCAGGATGAGTCTCCCGGAAACGCTCGACGTAGAAGAACCCGTTCTGTCCATGGTTGCATGGAATGCGCTCCGTCTGGAGCCGGAGGCGCAACCAGTCGATGTTACCCTGTTTAGTGCGGAAAACAGAACGTTCCTTATCGGACATTTCTTCAGTCTCGCCTGGACGCGCCGCCTTCGCGTATCTGAGGTACGGGTCGCGCACCAGGAAGGCTGGCGCTACTGTTTTCTCTCCCTCCGGGACGGAAAGACTCTTCACCTTCGGCACGATCGTGCCGAACTCGCCGGGGAAGAAGAAACGGCAGCCCGCCACGTCCTCGAGGAACTGGTAGACGCCGAAGAGCGTCGCCCGCTCGGCGTTTGGAACGGCAGCGCCCACACTCATCGCCCGGGCGATATCGGCTCTCGGGTCGTCCCGCCCGGCAATGAAGATCCGCCGCCCGGACGTCTTCATCACGAAAGCGTCGCGCTTGAGCGAGACGGTGTCAATGCCCGCCGCCACGGACCAGTCGTTCGAGCCTAGGATTATTGAAGCCTTGCCGTCAGACGGCGCGTTCACGACCGGCACGGAGACGCCAAGGACTCTAGAGAGAAAGTTCGTCGCCTCGTGCGCTGCGAACTGGACGGTCTTCGGCGCCTTCGCGTCAATCACGACCTCGGCGTCGTCCGGTGTCAGCGTCACCGCGTTCGCCGCAATCTCCTCTCGGCGCAAACAGTCAGCAACCTTCGAGACGATGGTCATCGACTTCGGGTTGAGCCGCCCTTCCGGCGAAATGCCGACATTCAGCGTGATACCCGCCCCCGTCGCGGCGGCGACTTTGGCGAATCTACACAGTCTGTCAGCGCCATAGATCGGATCGGGGAACCGACTCGCCGCCATCAGTGCGTCCATAGTCGCCTTGTCGAACAGTTCTGGACGCTCTTTCTGAAGATTTTCGGTCTTTGCCCAACCAGCTTTCGGCCACGGCCAGTACGCGCCCCAGTAGCCGTCAATCGGGAAGAGGTAGTGCCTCACTGCATCCTTACGCGGTAACATGTGCCCGGCGATGGGCTCGATGACGTCCAATGTCGATATCTCGCCCGCGAAATAGTCCGACGGCCCCCACGGCTCCTGCGGAGTGTTTGCCCCGCCGTTGAACGTCACGGCCGCCTGCGGATTCCCCGCGCGGCACGCCGTCAGCCATAGCCGCCAGTCCAATCCCGCACGATAGTTGCGGCAGTAGCAGCCGTCCAGCCACCAGCCGTCGCAGAGTTCGCCGAGCCGCAGCGACCATTCCTTCAGCACGGACGACCAGCGGCGCTCAAACTCGCGACGGTCGAATTGGGTGTCGTCCCAGCAAAGTCCCCGCTGCATCGAATGGTCGTCGCAGCCGTCCTTCGCGAACTCCGCTGCGGAATAGATTACGAATCGCCGACCCAGCTTCTTCACGCCCCGCGCTATTTCAAGAACAAGGTCTCGCCTCGGCGTATGCCCCGGCCCGCAAAACCGCTCAAAAGTCGCGTTTGGGGAGGCATACGCGCCGCGGCACTGTCCGGCCGTGAAGACGAGCCAATCCGCGCCAGTCGCCTTGAAGTCGGCGAGGAAAGACTGGACGTCGAACGCATCTACCCAGCGATCCACGTCCCGGTACGACGGGTAAAGCCAATGAACCATTATCCCGCACCGCTTGCGCATCCAAGCCGCCCGAAGCTTGGCGGAGGACTGACCGTCCGCCTCCGCGTCAACAACGACCTCCGCGCCAGCTGCGGCGGATGTCGCAACGTTCGCCGCAACCGCCGCCGCCAGTGCGCAAAGGCAAATCGGCAGGTTCATTTTATTCTGTCGCCTCGGATTCGTCTATCCACAGCATCAGACGGTAGCCAATGTCAGGGCGTTGCCCTTTAGACCAACTAGACTCGCACCATCTAGTTCCGGAAAAGCTCCAGGCCTTGGCATCCGATGCGTATGAACCACCTTCAAAATACGAATTATGGCCAGAGTAGTCAGCAGGAAGTCCGTCTTTCTGTTGAGGCGCGCTTCTGTAATCAAGCGAATATTCTTCCACATTGCCGAGCATATCGTAGAGACCGAAAGCATTGGGCCGGTAGGAACCAACTGCGACCGTTCCGTTCGTGATTGCACCAACGACGCCACCATTCCCGGCGTAGCGGCCAAGGACGTCCAGCCTTGCGTCATGGGACATGTCCGTCGGGATCCCCCTGTCTGCACCATTGCCAAGGCCGTCGTAGTAGTAGGAGTCCGTACCGGCCCAGCAGGCATAGAACCACTGCGAAGCGCCAGGCAGCGTGACGTAATGTCCATTTCCGATTCTTTCGTTTAGAAGACCAAGCACGCCGTCAGTGTTGGTAATCTTGAGATATCTGGCCATGTAATCCCCGTACAAAGCCGCTGACGACCATTGACCGAGAGGTCTTTCTGCGCCTTCAAACGCCTGAACGCCACAATAACTGGCAGTCACATATGTTGGTTTTCTTCCTGCCTTGGCGATGAGGTTGTTCGTGAGCGCAGCCATCTGACCCTGCGTCAGCTCGAACACGCCGATGTAGAAGTCGTTTGTCATCTCGTTCGTCTGCTTGTTGTTCCTGCCCCATCCGTCGTACCACGGATACGTGCCGGCGGGGATGTGGCGCATGACGAGCTTTGTCGTTTTGTAGGCGGGGTTGTTGGTGACGCCCGTCCAGATGAGGACGTCGGAGAGCGTTGTGTTGTAGCCTTCGCCGATCTTCGAGTAGTCGGTCTCGACGCTGCCGTACTCGCCGCGCATGAGCGCACCGCGCGAGACGTCCGTCACCGCGTACGTCTCAAGGTCGATGATCTTGTACATCGTCTCGGTCCAATGCCCGGGATCTGCAGAGACGGACGGAGTGAGCACGAAGCGCAGCGTCTCGCCGGACGTCGGGCGGGAGGCGAGGCATGACGGATCGAACGTGATGGTGTAGTCGCCGTCCGCCGCAAGTTCGCAGATGTCGCCGGTTATGGCGTTCGCCGGAACTTCGAGCTGCGTCTCACCGCGATATACGGCGCAGGCCACTTCCGTCGGCGCGGTCACGCCGGAGAGGTGGAAGTCGATCATCACCTTTTCGCTCCACGGCCACTGCTGGCGCGCGACCATCTGGCTGATCGAGGGATCGGCAAATGCCGCTGCGACAGCGATTGCGGAAACGATTGCGAGCATTGACTTTTTCATTTTGTGCCTCTTTCTTTTGGAATTGTTTCTATCGGAATTGTTGTAGATTGTGAATTACCCTACCTGCAGATGATCAACAACCCAGGGAATACGCCGTACAGTGTCGCGATGTCGGTGCCGAGACCGACTTCGTATGACTGCTCTGCCACTGCGTCAAAGCGAAACCAGCCGGCGGCGCCGTCGAGTCCGTCGTCAACCGGATCGCCGTCGATAGCCAGCGTTCCGGCATTTGCCGGTATGCGGATGACTGCCCTATCCTTGACCGCGCCCCACTTGCGGGAACCAGCCACGCGCACCCTCGCCTCGGCGTCGCCGTCGGATGCCGCGCTCGCGACATGGCCGAGTTTCGCAGTCTGCACGGTTGCGGCCGGATCGTCGAAAGTAAGCGTCAAGTCAAAGACGTCCTCCGTCTCGTCCGACGTCGCGGCGGGAAGCGTCACTTCCTGCCAGCCGCCGGAAAGATCTGAATACGTCCTGCTGTAGCCGCGCCCCGTCACGGTGAGCGTCGCGGACGTCGCACCAGGCGCCATCACGACCGGCACGTCGAACGTGACGCCGGGGGCCGTGCGCCACAGCATGTGCTCCTTGGAATGCACGAACAGCGACGTCTCCGCCGCATAAGATGCAACGGACGTGACCGATGCCACAACCAGCGCCGCGACTGTGCATAGAGGTGTCGTTTTCATTCGCTTTCTGTTCCTTTCGTTAAAAGTCCTGACTCGCCATGAACCGCGCTTCACTCGACTTTGGCCTAGCCTTGCGTCCCTCAAGGCAGGCAAGCACGTACTTTGCTACGCAGTCGCCCATGGAATCCGGATCAAACTCTATGCGGGAATGCGGCACGCCGGCAAGCATGGCGTTCCCGCGATTGGACATCGTGACGACCAGCGTGTCCTCGGGTATGCGCACTCCGGCCTGCAGCAGTGCGAACACGCCGCCTACGGCAAGGTAGTCGTCGTCGAACAGGACGGCGTCAGGCAGCTTCGCGCGGCTGGCGCCGTCCATCAGAAACTGCGCTACGGCCTTGTGCCCCATCTCCCTCACGTCGCCAAGACCAAGTTCACCGCGGCGCTCGCGTTTGCACAGCACGCGCCGAACGGTTATGCCGGAACCGGCAAGCTGCGCCTTGAAAGACCTGTCCATCTGCCTCTCGTAATCCACTTCGAGGAGGTTCCCGACCCCCTTCTTTCTCAGGTAGTCGATCAAATCGGCGTAGCCGCCATGCGTGGCATACCGAATGACTGCACGGGCGCGGGGAAATTCCCGCGTATAGCCATCGACAACGACATATGGCACGCCGGCGCTTTCCATGAGATCTGGAATCTGCTTTGATCCGGTGCATAGTACGGCACACGCGACGCCGCCGGCCAAGTGGCGCACAATCGGCTTGACGTCGCAGCAACCGTTTTGATCCACTTTGAGGAACAACGGATGCGCCATCCAGCCAGCAGCCTCGAATTGCGCCGCAATGTGCATTGTAAAGCGCTGCGGGGCAAACGAGCAGGCGGCAGATGTCCGTATCAGCAGCACATGACCCTTCCATGAGCGGGACGACTTCCCGGTCACCACCGCTCCGACATGCTTGACGATGGAGACAAGCCCCTCATCGCGCAGCTTGTGGAGTGCGCTGCGGACGGCGAACTCGCCAGCCGAAAAACGGTTGCGAAGGTCATCGACACACGGCAGACGCTCGCCCGTCCTGTAGCGGCAACCGACTATTTCGCCGCGCAGCGCGTCGGCAATCGCGTCCGACGCACAGCGACAGCGGACTGAAGTCCCGGCACTACGCTGCTTGACATTTCGAACCATGCAGCGCGAATCTTATCAAATAATCGCGCCGGAAAGCAAGAATATTCCCCCACACTGTCGGGGTGAAATCAAAACAGGACTTGTTGTAGTTATCAAAACAGGACTCTTTC
>ERZ842401.7413-NODE-7413-length-11227-cov-3.228607_pt1 | contig 11227 bp, 8 predicted proteins | sample MGYA00521270_ERZ842401 | MGnify/ENA primary metagenome ERZ842401 (study PRJEB31892, sample SAMEA3878208) | bioreactor metagenome | biome: Moose rumen | place: Sweden | collected 2011-10 | study: EMG produced TPA metagenomics assembly of the PRJEB12797 data set... | reverse complement strand
ACCGGATCAAGGAAGAAAGTGAGAGCACCTATTACGAGCATCTGTACAAGGTCAGCACGAACCTGATAAATGCAGACAGGGATTATTATCAGGCACTCATGGCGGCCACGCAGTATTATGATATAGTAAACGGATATTCCGACACACCGGCCGATAAGTACGAGGAGCGTGTGGCGAGCAAACTTTCCGACTATCAGGAAAACGTACAGCAGGTCAAGGATGGTCTGGCAGAGGTAGAGGCTATCGCCAGCAAGGACGCGGATCTGTGGACAGGCACAAAGGTAGATGACTGGGATTACAATTTTGAGGAATCCGCAAACCAGTTTAACACGGATCTGGCCGCATGGGAGCAGCTTTACGACCTGGAGGCCGGCACCGGCAGCTGGGAGGATTTCAATGTAAACTTTAACCAGACCCGCGGCGTACTTAATTCAATGACTGAGATAGTGGAAAAGTGGGCTGAGAGTGAAAAGTCCACCCTCGAAAAGTCCATTTCCGCTACGACATCACGCATGGGACTGGTCACGGCGGTACTTTCCATAATCATCGTGATATTCAATATCTTCTCTATCATTACTGTCAATAAAGAGATAAAGAAAGTCAAAGGCGGTATCGAAGTCCTTTCCGGAGGAAACTTCGTAATGGTAGCCCGGATCGATTCCATGATAAAGGACTTTGAGGATATTTCCGAGTCTCTTGATGAAATGAGGATCAAGCTCAAGGAATCACTGACCAGTGTCATAGAAAACGCCAATACAGTCGATGAGAGAGCAAATGAGACAAACCGCATGATCGGCGATTCAAAGCAGATGACCAACGATATCAATTCGGCGGTTGAGGATATCGCGAACGGCGCCACCTCCATGGCCCAGGATGTGATGGAGACCAATAACGTCACCATCGATATGGGTACCGCAGTGGACGAGGTGCTTTCCTCTGCTGAGGAAAATATGGAGATGGGCAGGACTCTCTATGATGAGTCCGTAAAGGTTCAGCAGGAGCTGTCAAAGATACGTGAGGCCGGCAGGGAAAATGATGAGATGGCTACCAGAGTCTCCGATTCTGTAGGCCAGATGAGCACCATGGTTGAGAAGATCACCTCGGCTGCCGACTCCATCATAGCCATCGCCTCTCAGACCAATCTGCTCTCACTGAACGCTTCCATAGAGGCGGCCAGAGCAGGCGAGGCCGGCAAGGGCTTTGCGGTCGTAGCCGATGAGATCAAGGATCTGGCGGAGCAGTCCGACCAGACGGCTAAAAACATCACCGAGATGCTGCAGGGTATTTTGTCGCTTTCCGAGGACAATAAGGAAATGACCACCAATATCAAGGATGCCATCACAGAGGAGGCTAAATCTCTCGACAATATGATCACCCTCTTTGATGAGCTTTTAGCACTTTTGAAGAAGACAGACGACGGCACACAGAATATAGTAAATCTGGTGAAGTCACTGGATTCCAGCAAGGCTACCATTTTGGACTCGGTGGAGTCACTTTCTTCTATCTCCGAGGAAAATGCGGCCAGCACCCAGCAGACATCCGCATCCCTCACGCAGCTTAATGAAAACATGGATACCGTCACCCAGTGCGCCGACGGCCTGCGTGAGGTGGCAGTCACACTACAGGAAAATGTGTCCTACTTCAAGGTACATGACGATAGTGTGGCGGAAGAGGAGTAAAATCCGATATCTTCACTTTACATACATCCGGCACATTCCAAACGTGCCGGATGTTTTTAATTTGACGTCATCCTGTAATTTTGCTATCATCTATTTACTATACACTGTTCATATTAAGGAGCCAGATACCATCAGCGAGGAACGAGCGCTACGGGATCGGCATTCGACCGGACACAGTCAGATATAAACTACAGTTTATAGAGGAGGAAATATGGAAAGAGAAATGGAGATGGCAAAAGCCATGAAAAAAGCGGGGATGAAGATTTCGGTATGTATGGGACTTGTGATGAGCTTCTTTCTGTCCCTTACCGGGAATCTGACCTCAGGACACTTCACTATGCCCAGATTTTTACTCAGTTTTCTGATCAGTACGATAATCAGCCTCGTCATAGGATTTCTGGTCCCCATGGCAAGGATCAATGCAGGTATCGAGAAACGGATGGGCGCAGCCCCCGGAGATATCCGCGCCAGGCTTTTGGAAAGCCTGGTTTCCGATCTTATTTACACACCCGTGATCACTCTGGCCATGGTCTCTTTAGCATATTTTACCGCAATGCGCCAGAGCGGCGGCATGGCTCAGCTGTCATTTTTGCCGATGTTTTTAAAATCTCTGGGGATCTGCTTTGTCGTCGGATATATACTGATATTTGTATTTATGCCTGTATTTGTAAAAATGTTTGTACAGAAAAAGCCGCTGGACCGCTAAACATGGCAGGATGATATATTTGAAGGATCATATTATTTCCGCTACATCTATCGGTTAAATATAAATTTTACAGAAAAATCAGATGCTAAGACAAATCCCTAAAGCTTTTGTGCCACGCCTATCGTAAAACCATTTAGATCATAATAATAAAGGTTTAGTCCGGCGTCCTTCTTCCCATCTAAAAACACATAAACCGTCTTTTCATCACAGGCTGCCCGCCCACTCCTGATGTCATCAAGGAGTCTTTCTGTCCGGGCGTTTACCCTGTCGGAGACCACCCGGGCGGTATATATGATATTCATGGTCATGCCGTTCTTTAGCGCGTAGTATTCCAGCTCCTCACCCTCGTAGGTGTAGTAGATGTCATGCACATCCGGGCAGATCATAATGTGTTCATAATCTTGGGCTATCCTGTCCCATCCGGGATCGGAAAGACTGCTCATATAGGTCTGCCGCGGCGCAAATTTGGTATGCAGATCACCTATAAAGCCATGTGCATCATACATCTGCAGCAATAATCCCATACAAAGTATCGCCATGCTACCCCTGGGATTTTTCACAGCCCTGCACAGCCCTATACAGACTGCCAGGATGATCAGATAGTACACAGGCCATATCAGCCGCCCACTGCTCCTGAAGGTGGACCACAGCGTCCTCATGACCTCCGGCACCGGCACGGTGATACGATGGTTTCCAAAGGATATCGTGGGGCTCACAGCCGCCACAGTAAAGCCCACTATAAATATAAGTAATGGGGTCAGCCTGTAACCTCCAGCCTGCCTGTCAGAATACTCTCCTATATGCACCAGCCTTTTATCATATCTGTCACTGTCCCGCGTGCCAAAAGACTTCGCCAACCAGAACACAGCCATGACAAATATAAGAAAAAACATACCCACACCCAGATACGCCAGTCCCTCATACTGGAAGAAATCCGACGGCAGCCATGGTATGACCGAGGACATCCAGAAAGGATTTATGAAATTTATGAGATTGAAGGTATAGACTCCGAGTCCCAGCCCCGTAGAGTCCACCTCCCCATAGAAAAGTCCAAATATCCATCCGAAAAACATGGTGACAGCTGCCGCCGGGAGCATACATTCCAGGCCAGAAAGGATCAAATCCCAAAAACCTCTTTTATACAGGCCGTATCCAATGATATCACAGACCATGATCCCCCAGACCATCGGCAGAAAATATGCCTCCGTAAGCAGTGCGGTCACGGACAGCAGACCCCAGAGTACCGCCCTTTTGACCCCAAAGCCCTCCTCCCCGTACTCCACCGCCAGCCACAGATACAGCGACGCCACCACTATCCACTGCGCCGAGAGCGCCGTATGGTAAAACATCCTGTGCAAAAACACAAAGGCCGTAGAGAAAAAGAGCGAGCAGATGACAGAATATACCCTCTGCCCAGTAAAATGAAACACAAAAGACGACGCATATCCCCCGAGGAGAAATGCACACAAAATACCAAATATCCCAAAATACTGGAAGGTCTCCGGCAAAATGGGCGAAAGAATCTTAAAGATCACCGCAAAAAGCGGCACCGAGTCCGTGTATATAACAGATATCTTATCGGGATAGAGTATGCCCTCTATGAGGCCTATGGGAAACTGCCATGGCGTGCGCCGGTATGCCACCCACCCCTGATAGTGCTGCATATTGTCCACCCCGTCACGGGAAAAGAGCAGCCAGTCGTCGTATGTGGGGATCAGCACACGATACCCAAAAATACACAAAAAAGAGACCGCCGCCATAAGGCCGCCCAGAAAAAAAGCTCTCCTTTTGTCTCTTTCTGAAAAAATCATATTGTCCCGCCCCTTTGCGAAAGCGGGACATGACATCACTTCCGCAAAAAATTCTTTAGTATGATCCTGCCATCGGGAGTCAGGATAGACTGTTCGTCGCGGGCATCATCGACACTCAGCTTCAGATTCTGTGCCATCACACCCTCAGAGATATGGTGGAATACGACACCACTCATACCACCGCCAGAAGCAGGAAGACCTGATTTCTTCAGGCAGACGATGCAGCTATAACGTGGATTGTCAGCAGGGAAATAACCGGCAAACGAAAGCCAATAGCGGGTAGTGCCGGAGTGATAGCTGCCAAACTGGTCGGCCACCTGGGCAGTACCCGTCTTTCCTGCCACCTTGAACGACTTCGAACCAGCCTTCTTTCCTAATCCCTGACTGACCACATGCTCCAAGATCGTCTGCATGGTCTTGATGGTTTGGGGCTTGGCGATGCGCTCTTTCAGTACGACTGGCTCGAATTCCTTGATCACCTGTCCATCCTTTACCAGCTGTTTCACGAAGCGGGGCTGCATCATCTTTCCATCGTTGGCAATGGCATTATAGAATGCCACGGTATTGATAGGTGCAATCTGTGTCTCGTAGCCGATACTCATCCAGGGCAGCGTGGTCTTACTCCAGTATTTGGCACGATCGGTGGTCTTCGTATCCGGCATACGGATATAGGGTGGATAGTAGCCCACCAGGGGGATCTTCAGATCCTCATGGATGCCAACACGATACAAGCCTTGTACATATTTCTCAGGATGACTGCCATAGAACTTGTCGATGACATAGCTCACTCCGATGTTAGAGCTTACCTCCAGGGCACGGGCCACGTTGATATCCTGGTAACCGCCACGACGCCAGTTGTGGTCCTTCATCGGACGACCGTGCATCTCCATCACACCGCTGCCAGTGTGGATGACAAAGGTGGTATCCACCACACCATCGTCGAGTGCCACGAGGAACGAGGCGACCTTGAATACCGATCCTGGTTCACAACGGAAACTGATGGCTCTGTTCACCATCTCATGATACTCGCCATCGGCACCACGCTCCATGTTTACGATAGCCTTCACGTCGCCAGTCTTTACTTCCATCAGGATGGCAACACCCATCTCGCCGCCAATCTCTTTCAGTTCTTCTATGACGGCCCGTTCGGCAAGATCCTGCATACCTACATCGATGGTGGTCACGATGTCTGCTCCATCAATAGGTGATAATACAGGGATGTCCAGATACTTACTCAGCACCTTACGGCGATGCATCATACCGTCTTTTCCTCGCAAGATGGAGTCGAACGACAGTTCCAGACCGTATTTTGCGCTGTCCTTAGCACCAAACATGGCTCCGATGGTACGCTCACCCAAAGAACCGAAGGGCTTTCTGCGGGCGTTGAATTTCTCTACGTGGAATCCACCCTTATAGACTGGTTCCTTGAAAATTGGCAACTTGCTTACTTCGCAATAGGTGTTATAATCTATTCGGCGTGGCCAGATAGCCCAGTGACGGGCACCAACAGTACCATTCTTCAGTACTTTGCTCTTTCCCTCCAGCAGATTTGCCTTGAACTCGGCGGCTGTCCTGGATGGGAATATCTGGTTGAGCTCATAGCAGATACTGTCAATCTTCTCAGCCCAGACGGAGTCGCGGCGTGCCTTTCCGATGGAGTCGTCGGCTCCTGCCTGGAAGTCCATAAAAATCTTATATTCAGGAATACTGCTGGCCATCAGCTGTCCGTCGCTGCTCAGGATGTTTCCACGAACAGGTTTAACGGCTACACTGTCGCGTTTCAGGCGCGATGCCACCTCTGTCCAGTATTGCCGTTTGGCAGTCATGATGTACATGGCCTTGCCCACAACGGCAAAACCAATCAATGTCAGGACTACTGCGATGGCGAAGTAGCGAGGCATCACTTTATCGCTCTTAAACTTACTCATTCCGTCTGCTTACTCGGGTACATTAATAATATATGGCGGTTGGTCTGCTATATGCAACAGGCTGTCCTTATTATGTTTCAGTGCGTCCAGCACGTGACTCTCCCGGCATTTCTCCGTTAGGGTGCTGGAACTCGACAACGCTTTATATTTGGCATCAAGCACCTCTTTCTCGAGCTTGTCGATGGCAATCATGTCTTGTTGACACTGGTATCTGAAGGCCACGTAGACGATGGTGAAGAGCACCATCAGCACAAACAGCCAGATTTGTCGGCGAACCATGTCGGCCGTCAGGAAGTCACCACCAAGAATCGTCCTCAGGGTGAGGGCAGAGGTCAGTTTCGGATCTTCCTCTTTGGCCTTCTCCCTGATTTTCTGGATGGTTTTCTTGGCCTGCTCTTTCATCTCGGCTGCCTCTTCCATCAAGCTTTGCTCCTCTTGGTTGGCAGGCTCTTCCACGATGGGGTCCTGCATCTCCAGTTCTATGTCGTTATTCTTACTCATTCTTCTCTCTTTCTGCAATTCTCAGTTTGGCACTCCTGCTCCGTGGGTTCCGTTGTTGTTCCTCGTCGCTGGGAACTACTACTTTGTTGTTCACCTGACGGAAGGGAGCTTCTGTGCGTCCGAAGAAATCCTGTTTCACCTTTCCCTCGGCATTGCCCGCCTTCATGAAATTCTTCACGATACGGTCCTCCAACGAATGGTAGGTAATGACCGATAGTCGGCCTCCGTCTCTCAGTACATCCTTCGCGCCGTTGAGCATATCCTTCAGGGCGTCCATCTCGTGATTCACCTCGATGCGGAGAGCCTGGAACATCTTGGCCATCTCTTTCTTCTCCCTTTCGCGCTGGAAGAGCTTCTCTGTGGCCTGCATCAGGTCGCCGGTGGTCTCGATGGGCTTCTCTGCGCGTGCCTTCACGATGGCCGAGGCAATCTTCCGGGCATTCTTCAATTCCCCATAGATATAAAAGATGTCTGCCAGTTGTTCCTCGTCGTAGCTGTTCAGAATCTCTGCAGCTGTCTCTCCAGCCCGCTTGTTCATCCGCATGTCCAGTGGTGCATCGAAGCGGAAGGAGAAGCCGCGTGTCTCATCATCGAAATGATGGCTCGAGACACCAAGGTCGGCCAGAAGTCCGTCTATGTGCTCCACATTGTAGTAGCGCATCCAGTTCTTGATATATCTAAAGTTGCTTCTGACGAATGTAAATCTATCATCGTCGAGCATATTTCTTTCTGCGTCCTCATCCTGGTCGAAACTATACAGATGTCCTTCTTTACCCAGTCTTTGAAGTATTTCCTTGCTATGCCCGCCACCACCGAAGGTGACGTCTACATAAACACCATCGGGCTTGATGTCAAGCCCGTCGATGCTCTCCTTCAGGAGTACTGGTACGTGATATGTCTCAGCGGTTGTTATCATTGGGCATCGTCGGCATTCATGATGATTTCAAACTGTTCACCGAACTCCTCGTCCGTTTTGAGTGTCTGCTCCAGATTCTTGGGCGCCCAGATTTCAATGGTGTCGTCCATACCGATGAAACGGATATCCTGTTCGATCTCGGCCATCTTCTGCAATCGTTTGGAGATAAGGAATCGGCCATTGCCGTCGAGTGTCACCACTTCGGCCTCTGACACGAATTGGCGGAACATCTGCTGGTGTGTCTGCTTCCAGGGACGTAGTTGCGACTTGAGCAGGTCGAGCCGCTGGTTCCATACGCTTTCAGGATAGAGCACCAGACATTTCTGGAAGATGTCCCTTCTCAGCACCAGAGATTCTTCGCCAGATGCCTGGAGCACCTTGCGGAAAACGGCTGGCAGGAAGGCCCTTCCCTTCACGTCGGTCTTGGCTTCTATGTTACCTAAAAATCGCATACGTACCTCTTTATAAAGATTTCGGTTACAAAATTAGGCAATTTTCCCCACTTTACACCACTTTTCCCCACTTTTTTTTAATTTTAACTTTATTTTATTGATTTGACCCCGTTTTGTGTATAAAATACATTCAAAAAGAAATATTTTTCGGCTTTTTTGCTCATATTTGAAAGAAATGTGCTATTTTTGCAGCTTGTTAGTACTTAATGACAATGGCAACGGTTACAGAGAAGACTATCGACATCGATCAGATACTGAAAGGGAAGATGGGCGCGAAGGCAAAATATGTGCCCTCCTTTCTGGTGAATTGGCTGAAACGTATTGCCCATCAGGACGAGGTGAACGCGTTTCTTTGGGAAAGTCGCGACAAGGTGGGTGTCGACTGGCTCGAGGCCACTATGAAGTATCTGGATGTAAAACTCGAGGTCAAAGGTCGTGAGAATCTGCCTGATCCGCATGACGGACGTCTCTATACTTTCGTCAGCAATCATCCTCTTGGTGGACAGGACGGTGTGGCCTTAGGGGTCGTCATCGGGCGCCATTATGACGGGCGCTTCCGCTATCTGGTCAACGACTTGCTGATGAATCTGCCTGGTCTGGCTCCTCTCTGTATCCCTGTCAACAAGACGGGAGGGCAGAGCCGTAACTTCCCTGCGATGGTGAAGGCTGGTTTCGAGAGCGACAACCACATGCTCATGTTTCCTGCCGGACTCTGTTCTCGCAAGCGCAACGGTGTAATCAGCGACATCCCCTGGACGAAGACCTTCATCTCAAAGAGTGTGGAATATCAGCGCGACGTGGTGCCCATCCATTTTAGTAGTCAGAACAGCAATTTCTTCTATCGCCTGGCCAACTTCAGTGACAAGTGTCTGCCCTTCAACCTGGCCATGCTCTTTCTGGTCGATGAGATGTACAAGAATATGCACAAGACATTCGAGATAAAGATAGGGAAGCCTATCCCCTGGCAGACATTCGACAAGAGCAAGAGTCCGGTGGAATGGGCACAATTTGTAAGAAATCAAATCTACAAACTATAAACCAAGAGAGAAATGGAACAGGAGATTATCCAGCCTATCGACAAGGCGATTCTCAAGAGCGAGCTCACTTCAGAGCGCCAGCTTCGTATGACGAACAAGAGTCATAACGAGATTTACATCATCACGGCCCATAACGCCCCCAACGTGATGAAGGAGATAGGGCGTCTGCGTGAGATTGCCTTCCGCGAGGCAGGAGGCGGCACGGGCAAGTCGATGGATATCGATGAATTCGATACCTGCGAGAATTGCTACAAGCAGCTCATCGTCTGGAATCCGGAGGCAGAGGAGATAATCGGAGGCTATCGCTATCTGGAGGGTACAGAGTGGAAATTGGATGAGAAGGGACAGCCTATACTGGCCACCAGCCACATGTTCCATTTCTCGGAGAAGTTCCTCAAGGAATATGCACCTTATACCATCGAGCTGGGACGCTCGTTTGTCTCGCTGCCTTATCAGAGCAGTCGCATGGGAGCCAAGAGTCTCTTTGCCCTCGATAACCTTTGGGATGGACTGGGCGCACTCATTGTCATTAAACCCAATGTGCGCTATTTCTTCGGCAAGTTCACGATGTATCCCTCTTACATCCGTCGTGGTCGCGATATGATCCTCTATTTCCTGCATAAGCATTTTGCAGACAAGGATAAGCTGATTATCCCGATGAAACCGCTCGAAATCGAGGCCAACCCTCAGGAACTGGAGGCGCTGTTCTGCAAGAATAGCTTCAAGGATGACTATCGTATCCTGAATGCGGAAATACGTAAGTTGGGTTACAATATCCCGCCATTGGTGAATGCCTATATGAACCTCTCGCCGACAATGAAGCTCTTCGGCACGGCCATCAACTACGGCTTTGGTGATGTCGAGGAGACGGGCATCCTGATTGCCGTCGATGAGATCCTGGAGGATAAGCGCGTACGTCACATCGATTCCTTTATCAAGGAGCACCCGGAGGCACTGAAGATTACCAGTGGTGCCAATAAGGTGATTTACAAGGAGCACAAAGACTAATCTGCTATTATATGAAAATTCAGGTATCACTCTTCCTGACGCTTTTCGGCGTCAGCACCATGGCGCAATCCCTTGATCGCCATCACCTTCTGCTCGACAGTCAGCTGAAGGAGTCCAACCGTTCTCCCTATGCCTTCCGTACCTTGCAGGAGGCTGTGGAACATTTTACGGACAGCACCACGCTCTACGTTAAGCCTGGTGTCTATTGGGTCGATAACCCCGACTCGCCCAAGGTGGCTGTCGGGAAAGACGGCCGCGAGCCGTTTGGGATGGTGATAAAGGCAAAAAATCTCCATTTCATCGGTATGGATAAGGACACCTGGAACACGGTCTTTGCCTCACAACGAGGCCAGACACAGGGTGCCATCGGCAACTTCACCATGTTCGACTTCTGGTGCGATGAACTCACGGTAGAGAACCTGACGATGGGCAACTACTGCAATGTCGACCTCGACTATCCGCTCAATCCTGCCCTTTCCCGTAAGAAGCGTGGCGAGGCGATTACCCAGGCTCATGTGGGCTATGTCCATGGCAGACAGATGCGGGCTAAAAACGTCCGTTTCATCAGTCGTCTGAACCTCAATCCTCTCAATGGCGCTGAGGATTCCTATTATGAGGATTGTCATTTCGAGTGTACGGATGATGCCATGAACGGTACGGCTGTTTATCGCCATTGCGAGGTGGACCTTTATGGACAGAAGCCTTTCTGGAGCACTTTTGGCAAGGGGGCGATGTTCATCGACTGCGATTTCAACGTGAAAGGCGAGAACCGTGAGATGTACTTCTGTAAACAGGGTGGTCCTGTCACCGTGATAGATTGTCGCTATCATGCTCCCTCTGACAGTATCTATATCGGATGGACGGCCTATCCCCAGCGCTGGCTGCGTTGCTATCAGCAGAACTTCACGCTGAATGGCAAACCTTATCAGATAGGCAGTCGTCAGCCAGAGAATACGGTAATTCTTTCCGATTTCATCGGTACAGAGGTGCCTTACTTGGATATCAGTCAGAAAGAGGCAGAGCTGTTGACAGGTCGTGATACGCTTCGCCTTTCTTCTACTGTAGGGCGCCAGTGGCGCATCCTGCCGGGCTTCGAGCAGTATGCCCGACTGCTGGCGTCGGACGATGGCTCTGCCACCCTGATACCGACGAATATGACCGATGAAATCGCCAGATTCTGTGTCGAGGT
>ERZ842401.7411-NODE-7411-length-11227-cov-11.446294_pt1 | contig 11227 bp, 11 predicted proteins | sample MGYA00521270_ERZ842401 | MGnify/ENA primary metagenome ERZ842401 (study PRJEB31892, sample SAMEA3878208) | bioreactor metagenome | biome: Moose rumen | place: Sweden | collected 2011-10 | study: EMG produced TPA metagenomics assembly of the PRJEB12797 data set... | reverse complement strand
CTAAGTCTGACTGCGGTCTTACTTATTCAGAAATAATATCACAGGGCGGTGCGGACGAAAGATAGTTCCATTACCTTTGCCGGCTGACGGTTGTGGCGAGCAGTATGTAAGAATGCAATTCTCAAAGCGGCTTCGGGCATTGCGTTCAAAAAGTTTTGATTCAAATGTTCTAATTGTTGCTATTGACGCAGATAAAAAAACTGTTCAGGAAAGAAAATTGCAGTTTGATGATGCCTGTAATGCTGTGGAAATTGAAACACGGACTGAAGATGACAAATTGCTTATTTTTATACCTAAACGAAATATTGAAACATGGATAAAATATTTTGACGGTGACATTGTTGATGAAGAGCATGATTATGCTCATTATTTGAACGGTCACGAGTCAGATTGCTACAGTGCCGCCGATAAAATGGCAGAAAGTTTTTCTGCCGACATTTTTTCATCCAGATTACCTGCATTGAACGATGCTTATAATGAATTCTGTAGTTTAGTAAGTCTGCTGAACGCTGTTTCCGACCGCGACCAGAATTAGAGCACTATATATACTATTCTTTCTAAATCTCCTTCCAGCAAACATAAGCACCGCAGTTTTCTGTTGCAGGCAGGCTTTTTCCTGAATAAATTACGACTGTGTTTTCTGTCTTCAATCCGGCAATTTCTTTAACTTTCTTGATGTTTGAAAAAAACGCTGTGTTCATAGTTTCCGAGGCAGGCTGAGTAATCCGTTATATTTCGCAAAATCCTTACATCGCGGTCAATGTATGTCCTGATATAGGATGGGTAGAAATCTTCAGGCTCAATCTGTTTGTCATAAATGCGTGGAAAACTGCCTTTAAATAGCATTTTCTGGAAGCAGATGTTTCAAGAGCGTAGATTTTCCGCATTGCCGGCAGCCAGTCAGAGTGACGACTGGGAAAGATTTTAGTAACTGCAAAAGTTTTGATGTAATTGTTCTTTCAATCAGCATATATTGATAATAGCATTATTTATGCAATTTGTATACACGAGTGCTCAATTTACATGACTTTTATATAGGAACAAAGTATGCAAGACAACATTCTCCCCCTCATCGGACGCACTGAGCCCCTCTTTGAACGTGATATTGCCGTAAATGAGGCGTATCTTTCTGAAACAATCCCTTCTTCCCGTTTCCTCGTTATCGGTGGGGCGGGTACAATCGGTTCTGCAATCTGCCATGAGCTTTTTGCACGGAATCCAAAAGTTCTTCATGTCGTTGACATCAGCGAGAACAACATGGTGGAGCTGGTTCGTGACATCCGCTCTTCCGTGGGCTACGGTGACGGCGAGTTTGCTACCTTTGCACCTCATGCGCATGATTGACACGAACATTTTCAACACTGACAGCACCATGCTTATGGCAAAGGAATGTGGTGCGAAAAAATATTTCTGTGTCTCTACCGCCCGCTTTGCAAATGTTGCCTTCTCTGACGGTTCGCTTCTTTATGGCTTTAACCGCCGTCTGGACAAGAATCAGCCCCTTTCCATCCCGGCAGACGTTTTTTTACATATCCTCCATCGAAAGTCCGGTAATCGTGTATGAATAGTCTGGCAGATTCTGCATGAAAAAATCTGCTTTTTCCTGGACTTTTGACAAATCAATTTTCTTTTTTTTGCGTTTTACTTCGTAGATGTGGCAGGTTTTTTTAAGGTCGTTTACGGTGATTATGTCAATTTCGTTCTGAGACTTTTTATCCCACCAGCTGCCGATTGAGGTGATGGCCTTTTCTTCTTGGATTTTTTCTGAAAAATAGAGTTCCAGTGTTTTTCCGGTGAAGGTTTCGTAATCGCGCTGAATGTATTCCTTGAGCATGTCGTAGTTTCCTAGTTCAACAAGGTCCTGGTGGGAATAAATGAATCGGAAGTAAAAGCGGAGGTAGGCATCGCTAATCTGGTAGCGTGCATTGCGGCTTCCTGTTTTTGCGTACAGGGGATGTGTCTGTTCGATTACGCCAAAAATGTCTTGAAGGTTCTGCAGGTAGGCACCAGTGTTTTTTTGGATGATGGAGTCTATTTCGCTCTGGGAGGTGAGACCTCCTGCAATGCAGGTAAGAATTGAAAAATAGACCCCATAATCCTTTCCGATTTCGCTTACGAGAATGTCTTTGCCGTCGATTAAAAAAATGGAAGCCATATTGCAGACTGCCTTGAGCATTTTTTCTTTTGTGGTTGCCCCGGCATACATGAGCAGAAAAATATATTTTGCCACTCCGCCTGAAAGCATGTAGAGGCAGAGTAAATCTTCTGCCTTGTATTTGGGATTGTAGTCAGAGAGAATCTGCTTTACGACTGAGGGTGCAAAGGGCTTTAGGTGAATTGAATGGCTTGCCCGTCCAAAGAGGGGCTCTTTTTGGGTCTGGAAGATTTTTACCATCATGGAATATACGGAGCCGCAGACGATAAGGTTGATTTTTGAACGGCCTCTATAGGTGTCCCAAATATTTTGCAAATGGCTGAAAATAGCCTTGCTTATGTATTCCAAATCCTGAAACTCATCAATTACCAAGGTAAAATGCTTTGTTTGCGAATAAATCATAATCTGCTGGAATACATCGGAAAGCGTTTGAAGGCTGCCGTAGATTTTCAGACCGATGTCTTTTTCAAGTTGATTTTGCCACTGCTGGCACAATGCTTTTTCTGTACTGCGAGAGGTGAATAAATAACTGCCTTTCTTGTTTTCGAGGAATTTTTTTAATAATTCGGTCTTTCCGATACGTCTCCTACCAGTGATGACCGTGAAGCAGGCGGACACAGAGGCTTGCTTTTCAATTTCCGATAAGGTACGCAACTCGTTTTTCCTGTCATAAAAAGATTCCATACGCACGGCCTCCTGCTTTGTTTTGTAACTTAATAGTCATTAACTTAATGTCCATTAAGTTAATGACTATTATATAAGCATGACAGTGTAAAGTCAAGTTTGTAATTTTATCCTCTTTTTGTTCCCTCCTTTCTCTCTTTTCTAATTCCCCCTTTTCACGCTATACTAACCCTAAGTAGGTGACAATATGCGTATTCTTTGTTTAGGTGACTCAATCATGCAGTACAATGACTGTACCACGTATCCCCAAACGGGGTGGGTGCAGGAACTGGCTCGTTTTTTTCCGACGGAAACGAATTTCCTGCATTTTGCAAAAAACGGGCGGAGTTCAAAGAGTTTTATTGACGAGGGGCGGTTTGAGGACGTAAAGAAGGCTGCTCGGACGGGGGATTTTGCGCTGATTCAGTTTGGCCATAATGATGAGAAAAAGCAGGATCCAGCACGCTACACCTCTCCTGATGAAGGTGGCGAATACCGCAAGAATCTGGCTTTTTTTGTGCGTGAATTGCAGGCACTGGGGGTAAAGCCGATTATCCTTACTCCCATGACCCGCCGAAAATTTGTTTCCGAGCACAAAATGGAAGACACTCATGGGGCATATCCTGAGGCGGCTCTTGCTGAGGCAAAAAAACTGAACATTCCTTCTATAAATATGACTGCTTTGACTTTTGCCTATGTGGAGAGAACAGGTGAGGCGAAGAGCCGGCGCTTTTTTATGAATTTTGATGCGGGCGAGTATGAAAACTTTCCTGACGGTAAGAGCGACAACAGTCATCTGCGACCTGACGGTGCCTATGCCTTTGCCAGCATTGCGGCGCATGAATTGCTGCGGTTGGGCAAAAAGTGGGCGGACTATCGGGAATTGTCGGATACGGTGATTACCGGTGCCATGGACGCAAGTGAATTTGAAAAAGATACTGGCGATGAAAAACTGATGGCATAGGGGCGTTGCGGGGCTGAAAAGCCAAAGGATGCCCCGCAGAGGGGGTAGGCGGAAATGAGGACGCGAAACGGACGAATTGCAGCCGAGGGGGAGACTTCCCCCGCAAAAGGAGCAAAAGGATGTACACAAAAGAGGAAGCGTTGACTTATATTCAGGAAAATGACGTAAAGTTTATCAAATTGTTTTTTACGGACATTTTTGGGGTGATAAAGTCGCTTTCAATCCAGCCGTCGGAACTGGAACGGGCTTTTGAGACGGGCATTGGTTTTGACGCGAGTGCGGTAAAGGGGTTTTTGAATGTCACCAAAAGCGATTTGTTTATTGTGCCTGACCCTGCGACTTTGTGTGTGCTCCCTTGGCGACCGCAGACGGGCAGGGTGGTGAGGTTTTTTTGCAATGTACGCTATATTGACGGAACGCCTTTTGAGGGTGACCCCCGCCTGCTCCTGAAAAATCTGGTGAAAAAAGCGGCTGAACAGGGCTACGAAATCAGGCTTGGTACGGAATGTGAGTTCTACCTCTTTAAATTGGACGACAAGGGAGAGCCGACGCTGACTCCCCATGACCATGCGGGCTACTGTGATTTGGCTCCCCGCGACCGGGGTGAAAATGTGCGACGGGAAATCTGTCTGACGCTGGAGCAGATGGGGGTGCATCCTGAGGCGAGTCACCACGAGACGGGACCGGGGCAAAATGAGGTGGACTTTCGCTACAGTGACCCGGTGAATGCGGCGGATAATCTTGCGACTTTTAAGACGGTGGTAAAGACGGTTGCTGACCGCTACGGACTTTTTGCTTCGTTTATGGCAAAGCCTTTGGCAAATGAGGCGGGAAGCGGTCTGCACCTGAGCATTTCCTTGTGGAAAGACGGAAAAAATCTCTTTGCGGGCGAATTAAGCGAGGAAGCCAGACAGTTTATGGCGGGTATCATGGCTCGTATGCGGGAAATTACGGCTTTTTTGAATCCCTATCCCAATTCCTATGAGCGTTTTGGCGAATTTGAGGCACCCCGCTATATCAGCTGGAGTCGGGAAAATCGCAGTCAGTTGATTCGCATTCCTGCCGCTACGGAAGAAGATGCCCGGCTGGAACTTCGTTCGCCTGATCCGTCATGCAATCAGTATCTGGCAATTTATCTGGTGCTGGGAGCAGGCTTTGAGGGAATTGCCCAGAAGTCTTCCCTGCCTCCTGCAAAAAACCTTGACCTTTATAATGCGTCTGCCGCAGAGACAAAAGGCTTGGACAGCCTGCCGCTTACGCAGAAAGAAGCGGTGCACCTTGCGGTTACCAGTGATTTTGTAAAGACCATGCTTACTCAGCGCATGATTGATGCCTTTGAGGTAGCGGAAGAAAGCGCACGCACAGCGGAATTTGCCGAAATCTAGGGGACTTGATGGACAGCGTTCTTATCGTTTCCAATACAAGCAGCACAATGGGAATCATTTCCTCCATGCTTCAGTCTCATGCCTTTGACCGTATTGTGACCAGTCAGGACGGTACTGAGGCTCGCCGCTATTTATTGGATGGGGATTTTGACCTGGTGATTATAGACACGCCCCTGCTCAATGAACTGGGAGACGATTTTGCGGTGCATGCGGCGGAAACGACTTCTTCGGGAATCATCTTGGTGGTGGCGGTGGAAAAACTGGAGGACATTGCCCTGCGCGTGGAAGACAGCGGTGTCTTTGTCCTTCCCAAGCCATTGAGCCCGGAATCCTTTTATCAGGCGGTCAAACTGCTGGTGGCCAGTCGGACGCGTCTTGCCAAACTGGAGGAAGAAAACCGCCGCTTGCAGAACAAACTGGACGAAACCCGAAGGGTTGACCGCGCCAAATGCCTTTTAGTTGAGCACCTCAAAATGACCGAATCTCAGGCCCACCGCCACATAGAAAAAATCGCCATGGACGCAAGGCAGAGCCGCATAGAAGTGGCGGAAAGCATTATCCGCCGTTACGCGGAATGATTAGCGCGCCCCCTCGTAAATCTTTTTCATGTCTTCCTCATGCAGTACTTTTGCACTTCCCAGATTGTTGCCAGTGGTTATGGCACATTTTTTGGCGAGTTCGGCAATCTGTTCATCGGTGGGATTGATGCCCAGTTCCTTCATGTTTACGGGCATGTGAATCTGTCGGAAGAAGTCTTCGGTGGCAGAGATGCCTTTGAGGGCAATTTCTTCATCACTTCCGCTGGCGGGGAGATTCCATACGTTGAGCGCGAATTTTTTAAAGCGGGGCAGACAGTCTTTGTAGACATAGCGTGCCCACGTGCCCCACAAGGCGGCGAGTCCTGCTCCGTGAGCCACGTCAAACATGCCGCCCAGTTCATGCTCCAGGCGGTGGGTGGCAAAATCATTGCCGCCGTTTCCGCAGCCAGTCAGGTCGTTGTGGCTCAGACTGCTTGCCCACATGATTTCTGCACGGGCAGCGTAATCATTGGGTTTTTCTTCCAGAATCAGCGCATTGTGTACGACGGTGCGCATGAGGGCTTCGGCAATACTGTCGGTGATTTCCATGTTGCCGCCCTTGTTGGTAAAATAGCGTTCCATGGTGTGCATGAGGATATCGGTGCAGCCGCATCGTGTCTGGTAGGCTGGCAGCGTCATGGTCAGTTCCGGATTCATTATGGCAAATTTGGGGCGGCAGGTGTCGCTGTTGCTTCCCCGCTTTTTCCAGCCGTCTTCATTGGTGATGACTGCACTGTTGCTCATTTCACTTCCGGCGGCGGCAATGGTCAGCACCACGCCGATGGGAAGACAGGCTTTTGGCTGGTTTTTCTTTTCAAAAATATCCCATACGTCAAAGTCGTTGGCCACGCCATAGCCGATTGCCTTTGCGCTGTCAATAACAGAGCCGCCGCCTACGGGCAGCAGAAAGTCCACGCCTTCTTTCTTGCAGAGCGCAATGCCTTCCCTTACAAGCGAAAGTCGGGGATTGGGCACTACGCCGCCAAGTTCTACATACGAAATTTTTTCCTGATCCAACGATGCCTTGATGCGGTCAAGCAGGCCAGACTTTTTTACGCTGCCTGAACCGTAATGCAGCAGTACTTTCCTGCATTTATAGCCTGCAACCAGACTTCCCACCTGATTTTCCGTATCTTTTCCAAAAATTACTTTTGTAGGTGCATAAAACTGAAAATTACACATAAAACACTCCCTTGTATGCTTCTTTTCTAATAAGTATAGCACGAATATGCAAGGAAAATGCAAATATTATGTGGTTTTTTCTATAAAAATGCTGTATAATTAGAGTTGGTTTTTATTCCGAGTGATTGCAATCTAAAGCCTGCAATCGCTGTTTGCGCCATCCTTGGTGTGTGGTGACTGCTGGGGCTTTAAAGGAGAAGACGATGGCAAATATAGATAATCTGGAGGTTACCCCGCTTGACGTGCAGGATAAGCCGCTTTTGCTTGTGGTTGACGATGAAGAAGTAAACCGTGAACTTTTGCGTAATATTCTGGAAGAACGCTATAAGGTAGAGACTGCGGAAGATGGTCTGGAAGCGATGCAGTTTATCAGACGGCACCGTAGCGTACTTTCCGCTGTTTTGCTTGATCTTTCGATGCCCAAGATGAACGGCTTTGAGGTGCTCAAGGAAATCCGCCTTGATGATTTGCTGCGCCACATTCCAGTCATTGTCCTGACGGCTCATAAGGATGCTGAAATAGAAACTTTTGAGCGCGGAGCCAATGATTTTATCACTAAGCCCTTTGACATGCCGGAAATGATTCTTGCCCGTGTGGACAAAACTATCCGCATTGCAGAAGAAACCTATATCATTAGAACTACTGAAAAAGACCCGCTTACTGATTTGCCCAATATGTCTTATTTTAAGAAACTTTGCGGCATGAAGAAAAAGCAGTTGTTTGAAACAGGCGACACGGTTGTGTTCATGTATCTGGACATTATGAACATGAAGGCCTATAACGCCCGCTTTGGCTACCCTGAGGGCGACAACCTGCTGATTAGAGTGTCTACACTTTTGCAGGAAACTTTTGGTGATATGCCAGTCTGCCGCATTTCTGATGACCACTTTGCCGTGATGACGGGTATTGACCGCCATAAGTGGCAGTTGGAAGACTTGCGCAAAAAATTAAAGACAGCGGGAAAAGGAAACGGTGTGGAATTCCATGCGGGTATTTTTCCAGAAGGCGATGGCTTAGAGCCTGACATCATTACGGCAATTGACTATGCCCGCCTTGCCTGTTCAACCCTGCGGGGAAATCACAACGACTTTATCTGCTACTACGACCAGAAACTGATGAAGGAGCATGACGACCGCCAGCACGTGCTTGAATTCTTTACCCAGGCCTTGGAGGAACACTGGATTAAGGTTTTCTATCAGCCTATTGTCCGTGCGGAGACAGGCGAAGTGTGTAACTATGAAGCCCTTGCCCGCTGGTTTGACCCGGAGCGTGGTCTGCTTTCTCCCGGAATCTTTATGCCGGTCATTGAAAACTATAATCTTGGCGCCCGCATGGACTTGTACATGGTGGAAGAAGTGTGCCGCGAATATGACAAGCGTAAGGCTGGCGGACTTACACCGGTGCCAGTTTCATTGAATTTCTGCCGCACGGACTTTGACCAGCGGGATATGGTGATGGCGATTACTGAAATTGCAGACCGCTACGAAGTTCCCCACAATATGCTGATGATTGAAGTGACGGAAAGCGGCTTCTCCCGCAATGCAGAATTCCTGCAGAATCAAATTGACCGCTTCCATGCGCTGGGCTATCAGGTATGGATGGATGACTTTGGTGACGGCTATGCTTCGCTGAATGTCTTGCAGGACACTAACTTTGACCTGATTAAGCTGGACATTGGCTTTATGCGAAAGTTTGACCCTCAGGGAAAGAATGGCACGATTTTGCGTTCCCTCTTGAGGATGTCAAAGGAACTGGGTATTCATACGCTTGCGGAAGGCATTGAGACAAAAGAACAGTTTGACTTCTTGAAGGAGTACGGCTGTGAAAAGATTCAGGGATTCTACTTTGGAAAGCCCACACCCACTGATGAACTCTTGGAGCAGGTAAAGAAGGGCACTGCTCTAAAAAACGAGTCGCCAGAATCAGCTGCAAAATTCGAGGCATTGAAATAGGGGAAAGATAGACATGCTGACAAAAGAAGCATTGATTGCATACGGTGCAGACTACACAACGGGTATGGCTCGCTGTCTGAACAAGGAAGACTTTTATTTTAAGATGATCAAGATGGTTGCCGCAAATGAGAAATTTGGCTCATTGGGTGCGCATCTTGAGGCAAAGGACATAAAGGCTGCCTTTGAGGACGCTCATGCCCTGAAGGGTGTGGTTGGCAATGTGGCTCTTACTCCACTTTTTGAGGCGATTGAAGAAATTGTAGAGCCATTGCGTCGCGGAGAAGATAACGATTATGCTGCTCAGTATGCGAAGATTATGGATTTAAAGAAAAAACTGGATGAAATGATTGCGTAGGGGTTGTATGTCACGACGTAGAGTTGTTGTAACGGGGATGGGGGCAGTTTCTCCGGTGGGAAACACGGTTGATGAGGCATGGGCTGCGGTAAAAAATGGCAAGAGCGGCATTGGAAAGATAAGGCTTTTTGATTCTTCCGCACTTAAAGTTCATATTGCTGGTGAAGTAAAGGATTTTGACGTGGAGCGTTACGGTATTGACCACCGTGCAGTCCGCAAGATGGCACGTTTTTCTCAATTTTTGCTGGCGGCAAGTGCATCTCTTGGCTTTGGCGGACATAACGGTGCCTTGATTTTTAGGCGATATGCTGACTAGTCTTGCGCCGGATTGGAGCGGTTGCGGTTTTGCAAAAGCCGCAATCCCGCAAGGGACGAGCCGGGGGAGGCGAGCCGCGGAAAGCCGGGTAGCCAAAAAAATCGCAGCATCTTTTATCCTTTTTATTTGGCTTGGTTCGGAAAACATTGTCGCCCAAAATACAGAAACAAAAGAAGAATCTCAGACTCCTGCTCAGGAAATTACTTTTGATGCAAAGAAAATTTCCTCTTTTTATGACGGTTACGGAAGGCCTGTGCATGAGGAAAATGACGGGAAAAAAAACTATCTGGCGGCCATTACCGGGGCACTGGCAACACAACTAATCATTTACGGCTGGGACAGGTTTGTTTTGCAGGCTTCATGGGCTCAAGTGACATGGGAACAGGTGAAGACTTTTTACAAGCGTGCGCCTGAGTGGGATACGGACTGGTACTGGACGAATTTTGTGCTGCATCCCTATCAGGGTGCCCTTGCCTACATGGCGGGACGGAGCGCAAATTTGAATCGTGTGGAGTCTTTGGTTCTGACGGCGGCAAGTGATGCCATGTGGGAATGGTTTTGTGAGACAACGGCTCCCGCTTACAATGATTTGGTCTACACGCTGGTGGGCGGTTTTGCCGTGGGAGAGATGCTCTACAGGCTTTCACTGGAGGCAGAGCAGATTCATGGCTTTTTGGGCTGGGCATTGAATCCTGAACGTCTGTGGACTCGGCAGGCACCTCGCGGAACGGTGGGAAATATCCATGCTTTTTCGTTACGGACAACGGTTGGTACAATGCATACCTGGGCTTGGTCTCGTGGTGGTGCGGGCGACAGGTCAGAGCGATTTCCCGTGTATTTTTCTCCTGAACTGTATGTGGAATACAACGACCCCTATGGGCACGATTCAAATTCTCCCTACAGTCAGTTTGAGCTACGCATTGGCGGTGCTGTAGGAAAAGGCTCTGGCTTTTGGCGCGGTTTGAAGGAAATTGAAAAGTATCTGATGTATGATGTTTTTATCTTTAGCAACGGCATGCTTTTTTCCCGCGCGCCGGACTGGGGTGAAAACAAGGATACTTCCATTGGCATGGGGCTGGATTATGATTTTCGCTGGCATTCGTATATGGATGTGTCTTCTCTGGCACCGGGGTTTGTGATTAAGCAGCGTATTTCCTATGAAAGGGGCAAGATTGAATGGCAGTTCCATGGCGACTTAAATCTGCTGGGAACGACGGATTACTATCATTTTCACCGTGACTCCGACATGGCATCACGCTATAGGGATTACAGTTACATGGTGGGCGGTGAAAGCGTCTTTTTGTGGCGGTGGGTTTCGGAAAGTGGGTGGATGGCTGAATGCAATGTGCATGGCTATCTGGCGCGGGATTTGCCCAGTCAGACGCAGGGATCGCAGAGTGCAGGCTGGGAAGTCTTTGGCTTTGTTGATTTGAATCTGGAAATTCCCTTGGCAGAAAAAGTGCGTCTGGGTCTGGCAAATGAAATCTATGCAAAAAAAGCCTGGTATGAGACGGCAAGCGATGTGATGCAACTTGCCTATTCAGGCGGCGTGTATGCTAAGTTGCTTTTAAAGTAGAAAATTCCTAAGAAAAATCCCTTTTGCTTACTGCATCCACTCTGCACAGGGCAAACGCATTATAATCCATTCACAAGTAAGACAAAAAGGGCACAGGCGAA
>ERZ842401.7410-NODE-7410-length-11235-cov-8.145886_pt1 | contig 11235 bp, 9 predicted proteins | sample MGYA00521270_ERZ842401 | MGnify/ENA primary metagenome ERZ842401 (study PRJEB31892, sample SAMEA3878208) | bioreactor metagenome | biome: Moose rumen | place: Sweden | collected 2011-10 | study: EMG produced TPA metagenomics assembly of the PRJEB12797 data set... | reverse complement strand
TGAAAGTGCGTTCATAAAAATCTCCTTCCTAGCCAAGCTAGGTATTGTTTGTAATTTAGTTTTTGAAGAATCTTCCGATTCCCCGTCAGATTTTTTTCTGACACAAGAGATAAAGCAGAAAGCGTGCCAAGTTTTAAAAAGTGAGGAGTTAGAAGTGAGAAGTGAGAAGTTTTTAGGGGAGTTCCGGCTTCGCCGTCGGGTGTTTCGTGGTTTCGCGCTAGCCGCGCTCCATTGCCTTCGGCAACTTACGCCACTACACCCCCTAACTCAGAGGAAAATCTATCCCGTTGTGTCAAAAAATCTTAAAAAGTGTGTCAAAATAACCCGCTTTCTGAGTTCTCTACCTTGTTTTTCTGGTCAAATTGTTCATTTTTTATTTCTAATTCCTCATTCCTAACTTCTCACTTTCTCTCTTTGCTTTTCCCGAAAATTTCGTTATCTTTATACTGTGAGTGTTTCTATCGAAAACTTTTTGACTAATTTTCTCCGAACTTACCCCATGCCGTTTTCGGCAAAGGAACTGCTTGCCATGCTCTGCGGTTTGGGGCATAAAATCTCGCTCGACGAGCTTATGGACTTCCTCGACAATGACGGGCGGGCGTTCGCGCTTCAAAAACGAATGTACATCACGCGGGCGGGTGCGTTCACGGATCAGATGTTCAGTTTTGTTCCCACACAGCGCGAGGTTGAACAAAAGGTGTTTGTGCCGGGCGACCGCTGCATGCCATTCGTTGATTTAGATGTGCTTTCATTTTCTCTTACTTTTGAATTCTTGGGGCAGGAACTTCCCAAAAAACTCTTCCACACGGATTGCAACACTGCCCGCGATATGTTCTGTTTGTACGGCGATGAATTTTCCGCGCAATACATCAGCTCAGACCCCGCCTGCAAAGATTTGCACATCGCGGAGAACGGCTTTGAGCTTCCGCTTAAAATGGATTTGACGGGCGTGTCGCTTGAGCCTGTGTTCGACAAAGTTGATTTTAAGTACGGCGACCGCATTCTCTGCCGCGTGTATGACTGGGATAAAGGCATTATCGAAATGATTCCTGTTCTCACGCACAAGCTCAATCCATTCCAAATTTCTGCCGAGGACATGGAACGGCAAAAATGGTACGAAGCGCTTGAAAACGCGCTCCTCGAAAGTTTTGACCGTATGGGGCCGTGTTCGGGAATTGAAGAGCAGCTTGCCAATGTGTTCTACGAGCACCGAAAAGAACTCTGCGTGCCTGATTGCGGCTCAATCCATGAATTCTTGGACACTTCAAAAAAAGTCGGTTTGGAGCTGTTCGGCGTGGAAACGCGCCTGTGGTTCAAGGGGCAAGATGTTCCCGCGGTTGGCAAGTGGAACGAAGATTTGTACGAAGACGATGAGCGGGCGATTCCGTTCTTTGCGCTTCCTGATTTCGTGATTGATTGCTACCTCAAAGACCAAATGTACGAAAAAAAGGACAATCTCAACGAAGTCATTGAAAAAATTATTCCCAAGCAGCTCGCTATCTCTAAAAAAGAGAAAGAATTGCTTACATTGCAAATAGTCAATAGAAATGCTATACTTCGCAAAAGCTACAATTGGTTTGCGGATTTTGCAAACGCAACGCTCCGTCACCGTGCGCTCAATCTTTTTACTGAGGTCGGTTCGCTCGTCTGCGAGCTTGATTGCGACAATAAAGAACTTGATCAGCTTCCCCAGCAGGAATTGGTCACGCTCTCGCAGTTGTACACGCATGTTTCGCGCATTCTTGAAATTCTTTCCGACGATTCCGAGTGCGAAGAAGAAGAAGCCTGCGCTATGGAGCTTTCCCTTGAGGGCATGGAAATGAACTTCGACGATATAAAGCCGCTGCTTCTTTCCGCTTTGGACAAGGTGAAGAAAAACAGGTTTAATGTCATTTAAAGGCTTTTGCCTGCAAATGAATTAAATAAATTTTTTACAAGGTTAGGTTTTTTATGAACTCTAAAGGAATTGCTGCCGTTGCAAAAACTATCCGCAGTTTGTCTATCGATGCCATCCAAAAAGCCAATTCAGGCCACCCTGGACTTCCGCTTGGTTGCGCAGAACTCGCTGCTGTTTTGTACGGAGAAATCTTAAAACACAATCCGGCTGATTCAAAGTGGGCAGACCGTGATCGTTTCGTTCTTTCAGCTGGGCATGGCTCTATGCTTTTGTACTCAGTGCTTCACTTGGCCGGCTACAAAATCACCCTTGAAGACATTAAAAATTTCCGTCAGATTGGCTCTGTCTGCTGTGGGCATCCGGAATATGGCATCACTGACGGCGTAGAAAATACATCAGGCCCGCTCGGTCAGGGCGTGGCTCTTGCGGTGGGTATGGCTTTGGCTGAATCAATGCTTGAAGCAAAATACAATACTCCCGCACACAAAATCGTTGACCATTACACTTACGCGCTCGTGGGTGAAGGCTGTTTGGAAGAGGGCGTTTCTTCAGAAGCATGCTCGTTCGCAGGACACAATAAATTGGGCAAACTCATTGTCTTTTACGACGAAAACCGCATCTCAATCGACGGCTCAACTGACATCACCTTTACCGAAGACATCGGCAAACGCTACGAAGCGTACGGCTGGCAAGTCTTAAAAGGCAGCATGTACGATGTCGAAAAAATTGTTTCTCTCGTCGAAGAGGCAAAAAAATGCGAAGACAAGCCAACGCTCATCATGCTCAAATCCATTATCGGAAAATGCTCTCCCAAAGAAGGCACTCCTGCGGTTCACGGTGAGCCATTGGGAGAAGAAGCAGTCGCTCAAACAAAGAAAAATCTTGGCTTAGACCCCGAAAAATTCTTCCAGATTGACGAAGAAGCGGTCAAATACTTCGCAGAAAAAAAATCTGAATTCGCAAAACGCGAGTCTGATTGGAATGCTGAATTTGAATCTTGGGCAAAAGAAAACCCAGAACTTGCAAAACAGTGGAAGGCTTCTTACGAAGGCACGGCCGACGGCGAAGCAAACGACCCGACCTACGAAGTCGGAAAATCTGTCGCAACGAGAACGGCTTCAGGCGACATGATTAACGCAATGGGGGCACGCTATTCATACCTCGTCGGCGGAAGCGCAGACCTCAAAGGCTCAAACAAATCAGGAATGAAATGCGACGGCGGCACATACACGCCCGAAAATCGCGCAGGCAGATCTATCGAATTCGGTATCCGTGAATTCGGCATGGCAAGCGAAGCGGCGGGAATGGCATTGCACGGCGGCGTTCGCCCGTTCTGTGCGACCTATCTTGTCTTCTCTGACTATATGCGCCCGTCAATCCGCCTTGCGGCTCTCATGAAGCAGCCCGTCATCTACGACCTCACGCACGATTCAATCTACCTCGGCGAAGACGGCCCGACTCATCAGCCAATCGAGCAGCTTTCTTCTTTGCGTTCAATTCCGAATTTGCAAGTTTTGCGTCCGGGCGATGCAGAAGAAACGGTTCTCGCTTGGCACATCGCAATGGAAGCAAAAGACCACCCCGTTTTGTTCGCGCTCACACGGCAGAATGTTCCCGTTTACGCAAAGGAAGACAAAAACTGGCGCGAGACAATTAAAAAAGGCGCGTACATCGTAAAAACAGGCAGTGAAACTCCCGATGTCACCGTGGTTGCGACTGGCTCAGAAGTCAACATGGCGTTGGAAGCGGCGGCAAAAGTGAGCGGAAAGACCGTTCGCGTTGTTTCAGTTTTGGACAAAAACTTGTTTGAATCACAGAGCGAAGAGTTCCAAAATCAGATTTTGGGCAATGCAAAGCGCGTTATCGTTGCGGAAGCAGGCGTAAAAACAGGCTGGGAAGGCTATGTTTCAAGCAAAAAAGACTTGTTCACGATTGACCGATTTGGTGAGAGTGGCCCCGCTAAGAAAGTCGCGGAAGCGTTCGGCTTCACGGCAGACAAGCTCGCAGAATTGATTAACGCATAAATTTTAAAACCACAGATTACACAGATGCCACAGATGAGTTTAAATATTTGTGTAATCTGTGACATCTGTGGTTTATTTTTGCCTCTTTTTTAGTACATACCCCGCAATCGCAACGCCGATTCCACCCAAAATCATGAGGAAGCACAAAATCTGCCCTGTGGAAATGTTGAGGAAACTCGTGTTCATGTAGATGGGCGCGTTTGAGTCCGCGGCGATTCGGTAGCCGATGTCAGCATCTGGCTCGCGGAAATATTCGATAAAAAAACGGAAAAAGCCGTAGCCACCCGTGTAGAGTGCGCCAGAAAATCCGTCGAACGGCTTCTTTTTATGCAAAAGCCAAATAATCGAGAACAAAATCACACCTTCAAACAACGCTTCGTACAATTGGCTTGGGTGGCGCGGAAGATTCACAAGATTCGTCTGCGCTTCCATACCGATTTTTGCCATAAACTCCTGAACCCACGGAAGAGAAGAAGAAAATTTTTCTGCGTGCGGAAAGACCATGCCCCACGGAGCGGTGGTGATTCTGCCGTACAACTCGCCGTTCATAAAATTGCCGATTCTGCCAAAAGTATAGCCGAGCGGAATTGCCGTGACCATGGCATCAGCCCACTTGAAAAACGGGACTTTATGCCGCCAACACCAGAAAATCATTCCGAGCAAGCCGCCGATAAAGCCGCCGTGATAGCTCATGCCCGCAAGCCCTGTGAATCTTCCATTCTGGAACGGCCAGAAAATAAGCCATGGTTTTTTGAAATAAATTCCCGAAGTGTCGTAAACCAATGTTGAGAAAACACGCGCACCAATCAGCAAAAAGACGATTCCCGTTGCGATGAAACTGAAAATGTCGTCTTCTGTGGCTTTGCGAATCGTGCCGTCAGCGTTTGCAGAATCCAACGCACCTTCGCGGAGCAATTTTTTGAGGATAAAAAATGCCGTGCCGAACGCAAAAATGTACATGAGCCCGTACCAGCGGAGCAAACTCAAAACGGGTATGCCGGGAAAAATCTCTGGGTGAATCCAACTTGGATAATTGACATATAATGGAAGAATCATACTTTAAATCCTTGCTGAGCCGCCTTTACGAGCTTAGACTTGAGCATGATGTTTTCATTTTTGAGCTGATTGATTTCGTATTGCTGCATTTTAATCATTTCGGCAAGCTCACTCATGTTCAACGCGCCCGTTCCGACCAAATCTTCGACATACGAAAGTTTTGCTGAATAGTCATCATTGGCTTCTTCGGTGGCGACATCAAATGTTTCGTCAAATGAAAGCGACTCGCCCTGCATGATTTTTTCGGCAATACGGAAAATCGCCTGCGCAAGCACGGAATTTGGCTTGTACACGGTGACGGGAAGACTTGAAGAAAGTGCCTTGTCTTGCATTGCGTCGCGGTACATCACGCCGAGTGACTCAACTTCCAGCCCCAAATACTGCTGGCACGAACGGCGGATTTTCTGCGCTTTGTCGGCATCTTTTGGCTCGTCAATCATGTTCATAATCAAACGAGGGCGGAATTGAGAAAGCCGCTTTTTGAATTTTTCGCCATTTTCTGGGTCGATTTCAGTGATTTTTTCTATTAATTTGGGAATGTAAAGCCGTTGAAGCGAGGCAGAATCGTTCCGAAGTTTGTTGATGAACTCCGCCGCCTTTGAATTCTTTTTGAAAGTAGCCGCCATCAATCGGAACACTGCGTTTTTGAGGAACAAATAACCGTTGAGCGTTGCCGTAACGGTGGGGGCGGTGACGATAATTCCCTGTGGAGAGATGAGGAACAAATCCAAAATCGTGAGGTGAGTTCCTGCGCCCAAATCGACGATGAGATAATCCGCGTTTACAGAGTGGAATTTTTTGATGAGCGCGTTTTTTTGAGCGACTTTTAGCGCACTAAGCCCCGGAATTTCCGAATCGCCGGCAATAAAACTGACATTTTGGTAGTCAGTGGGCGAAATGATGTCTTCAAATTTTGACTCGCCCGTAAGGAAAGTGCCGATTCCTTTTTTGGGGGAATTCTGCCCGATAACAAGATGAAGGTTCGACGCACCCAAGTCCAAATCAGCGAGCACGACTTTTTTGCCCGCCCGCCCAAGCGCGATTGCTAAATTTGCAGAAAGAAGGCTTTTTCCGACACCGCCTTTTCCGCTTGCCACTGGAATAATTTGCATAGAATTCATTATACACGAAGAAATCCGTTAGGTCGATAGGATAATTTTTCAAGTCTATTGACAAAACTTTCCAAAAAGAATAAAAATATCCTTATGAATCGCAACACTTCTTATGCGACAGAAAAATGCTTCTCTAGCCAGAGCTTCGGTTTTACGAAGGCTTACTCTTATTATGGCTATTTTTATTTTTCTCGTGTCCGCTCTGGAAGTCAAACGCTCACCTATAATGCGTAAAGTTGCGAAATCAATCGGCATTTAGCAAGGGCTTCCAAATCGGAAGTCCTTTTTTTATGCCTAAAAGCACAGGAGCAAAAAAAATGATTATTGTATTAAAGCATAATGCACCAAAAGAGAAAGTTGATGAATTAAAAAGCAATCTAAAATCAAAAGGTCTGGACATTCACGAGTCAAAGGGCGCGGATGTCACGATTCTTGGTCTTATTGGCGACACGAGCCGAATCACACCCGAAGAGCTTTTAGCAAATGAAATCGTTGAGAGTGCACAGCGCGTAAAAGCCCCATACAAACAGGCGAGCCGAAGCTTCCACCCAGAGGACACGGTGGTTTCGGTCGTTTCAAAGGCTGATTCAAACTTGGGCGCGAACATCGGTGACGGGAAAACCTGCGCGATTATGGCAGGGCCTTGTTCCGTGGAGACTGAAGAGCAGGTCGTGGAAGTGGCAAAGGCGGTCAAAGCAAGCGGGGCGAGATTTTTGCGTGGCGGAGCGTTCAAGCCGCGCACTTCTCCCTACTCGTTCCAGGGCTTGGGCGCGGAAGGCTTGGAATTGCTCAAAATCGCCCGAAAAGAAACGGGGCTTCCGATTGTCACCGAGCTTATGGCAATCAATCAGATTCCGGTTTTTGAAGATGTGGACATCATTCAGATTGGAGCTAGGAACATGCAGAACTTCGATTTGCTCAAAGAAGTCGGAAAACTCAAAAATCCGATTCTTTTAAAGCGCGGTCTTTCTGCAACCTGCAAAGAATTCCTCATGAGCGCGGAATACATCATGGCGAGCGGAAACGAGAATGTGATTCTCTGCGAGCGCGGAATCCGCACATTCGACAATTACACGAGAAATTGCTTGGATTTAAGTATCGTGCCGTATTTGAAGAAGGAAACTCATCTTCCCGTCATCATCGACCCAAGCCATGCCTGTGGAATCCGCTGGATGGTTCCCACTTTGGCAAAAGCGGCGGTCGCCGTGGGCGCGGACGGACTCATTATCGAAGTTCACAACAATCCCGAAAAAGCCCTCTGCGACGGCGAACAGTCTTTGACACCCGCGCAGTTTGATGATTTAATGAAAGTACTCGCAAAATACGCGGCGGTAGAAGGAAGAACGGTGTAATGGAACTGAAACACGCGACATACGGAATTGTTGGTCTAGGAATCATGGGCGGCTCGTTCGCTAAATCGATTCGGCAGAATATTTTGAGTCAGGCGGGGGCGACGGGAAAGGTGCTCGCCTGCAACCGAAGCACGGCGTGTCTCATGCAGGCGGTCTCTGAGGGCGTGGCGACGGCGGTGTACACTTCGGACAATGTTGACAAAATGCTCGCTGAGTGCGATGTCGTGTTCGTCTGCCTTTACCCGCACGCAACGCTTGAATTCATGAAGGAGCACAAAGAGCATTTCAAAAAAGGCGCAATCGTCACGGACATTTCGGGCGTAAAGGGCATTTTTGAAAAGGCGATGCCTGAAATCCTGCGCGATGATGTTGATTTTATTATCGGGCATCCGATGGCGGGCGGCGAAAAGGAAGGCTATGCCAATTCCGACGCAAAATTTTTCGTGAACCACAACTACATCCTCTGCCCGTCAAGTTTCAACAAGAGCGAAAATCTTGATTTTATGCGAAGCCTAGTCGCCGAAATGGGATTCACGCGAATCACCGAAACGACCTGCGACACGCACGACTACAAAATCGGTTTTACGAGCCAGCTCTGCCATGTGATTGCGAGCGCACTCGTGGAAAGCGCGGAAGACCCAGAAATCACGGCATTCGGAGGCGGCTCTTTTGAGGATTTAACGCGAATCGCCATGATTAACGCGCCGTTGTGGACGGAACTTTTTATCAGTAATAAAGAAAAACTCGTTTCCCACATCGAGAATTTTGAAAAGCAAATGGAGCGATTCAAAAAATATATCGCCGAAGAAGACGCGGAAAATTTGAAAGCCATGCTCACCCACACGCGCGAGCAACGCCTAAAGATGGGCGCAATCCGCACGGTAAAAAAGTAGCTAGTTCGCCAATTCCACAATCGAGAATGCGTTTTTGCCCGATTTTTTCACTTGGTACAAGCCTTCGTCTGCCGCCTTGTAGATTCGCCCAAATGCACCGTCTTCCTGCTTGCCTTTGCACCAACTGATTCCGATTGAGCAGGTCACTTTGATTTCAAGTTCGCTCTTCTCAAAATAATCTTTTATCGCAATCTGCAAAATCCGCATTTTGTGCTTTACCGCCTCAAGGTCGGCGACATTGCGCATAAAGACCGCGAATTCGTCTCCGCCCATTCTGCCCTTCAAGTCGCCGCCTCGGAATGTAGAAATCAATAGGTTCGCCACCGAGACAATCACATAGTCGCCTTTTGCGTGCCCGAGCGTGTCGTTCACTTTTTTAAAATCGTCAATATCAATCATCACGAACACGCCGATTTCATTTTCTTCTTGATGGCTCAGCATTCCCGCAACCTTCTTTTCAAACGCAATATGATTGAACAGCCCCGTCATTGAATCACGGTTCGCAAGGTTCATCGCGTGCTGAATCTGCTTGTCTTTCCGCCGCTTGGTCTCGATAATTACAAAAAGGAAAATCGCCGTCGCAAGCACGAGCACAAAAACCGCCGTCAAAATCGAAAAAAGCAAAAGGTGTTTTTTAATAAAAGCGGCAAGCGTGGGCACAGGTGTCATGTTCCGCTCCATGAATTGCTCGAACTGCGAGGTGGTGAGCATATAAATCGCCTTGTCGAGCGCACCCACCAATTCAGTTTCCCGCAGGCGCGAAAGCCCGAGCGAAAGCGCAACGGAATAGCCTTCTTCATTCAGAACCGTCACATTCGTGAACAAGTGCATGCGAAGATAATAATCGGCTTCAAGAGAAGGCATGAGCGTAAAATAATTTTTGTTTTTCTCGATTAAATCGAACACTTCACTTTCCGTGTCAACATCGACCGTCTCGGCGATTTTAAAGCGAGCGTCCAAAAATTCCTTAGAATATTGCATTCCTTTGATTTGAACGAACACGCCATGTTCCCGCACGCTTTCTTCATCATTGCAGATACACACAAATTTCTGCGAGAGAAGCGGGCTTGTCGGTTTGATTGCCTCCAAATCGCTCAGAATCAGCATGTCTGTTACGGCGAAAATTGCGTCAGTCTCGCCTCGTTTCGTTTTTTCCATTGCCTCGCGGTATGTTTCGCTTTCGATGTACGAGACTTCAAGCCCCAAATAACGCACGATTTCTTCGATTTGGTCGATGATGATTCCCCGATACTCACCGTCAATGAGCGAACAGTATGGCGGCTGACTTGCAATCACCGCGATTTTTAGATTTTTGTTCGTGTTTATAAAACTCTGCTCTTTTGGCGTGAGCTTGTTGATTGAGTAGCGCGAAGAAGGAATGTAGCGCATGCGGAGCGTGGAAAGAAAAGAGGGATTGAGCAAGAATATTGAAGAAAGCGACTGATTCAAAGTCTCGAAAAGGGAACGGTTCGCCTTTGTGGTCGCAAGGGAGAAAAAAGTGTTTTCAATGGAAGCAAGCACAAAAAAATCAGGCGGAATCGAAAAGTCAACCGTCGTGAACACATCGATTTTGCCGTTGTAGAGGTCGGAAATCAGACTTTCGGAAGTGTCGTAGTAGAAGTAAGAAGCCGCGATTCCTTGATTTTTGACATACTGGAACACTTTTTCGGTGAGCGTTGCGGGAGCATGTTTTAAAATTCCGATTCGTAGAGAATCCATGTCGACCATGCGGTTTGAAGCAAAAACCGTCGCCCCGATTGCCGTCGGCATATCTGAATGAAGGAATTCGTTTGCCAAGTCAGCTTCACGCCCAAAAAAGGGAATCATGTCGATTTCGCCCATGCGGAGCGCGTCAATCACCCCTTTTCGGCTGAGCGGAACATATTCAAATTTGTAGTCGGTGTAGCGGTTTAAAATTTCGATGAATTCACTGCAATAGGAAGAAGTGTTGTCGTTTCCGTGCTTTTCGTAAAGCGCATCGTCATCAAAATAAGGAATTTTCACCGTGCGCGTTGAAGAATCAGCAAACAGTGCGGAAAATGAAAAGAAAAAAACGCACAAAGCGAGCGAGAATCGAGATTTCATGTTTTTAGTATACCATAAATCGCACACTTTTCATAGGACACCGTTATATAGACGGCAGGGGCGGAAAATGCTAAAATAATCTGCTATGAGTAACGAACAGTACGATGAGGTTTTAGATAAAGCAATCCGCAGAGTTCCCAATTTTCCAAAAGAAGGAATTCTTTTTTTTGATGTCACGAGCATTTTCACCAATCCGAGCGCGTTCAAGCACGCAATCGACCGCATGGTAGAACTCTACAAAGACAAGCAGATTGACGCAATCGCCGCCGTAGAAAGCCGCGGATTCTTGTTCGCAGCTCCGTTGGCAGACCGCCTCGGTCTCCCGCTCGTCCTTATCCGCAAAAAGGGCAAGCTCCCCGGCGATGTGTACCGCGCAAGTTATTCGCTTGAATATGGCGAAGCAACAATCGAGGCGCACAAATCTGACATTCAGGTGGGAAAGCATTATCTCGTCATCGACGACCTCATCGCCACCGGCGGCACGCTCACCGCAAGCAAAAACTTAATCGAGCAGGGCAAAGGCACGGTGGCAGAATTCTTCGGCGTTATCGGAATCCCCGAACTCAACTACAAAGAAAAACTCTCCCCCGTTCCTGTTACCACGCTGATTGATTTGTCGGAGAAATAATCCACAGATTAGCACAGATAACCACAGATTACACGGATTACACAGATTTTGTGATTAAAAAGTGAGGAGGCAGCCCGAACAGCGTTTAAGTAACGCCGAAAACGCGAGGTGTTAGCGAATTCTCCGTGTGACAAAAAAAAGCCCACAATCAAGTTGACTAAAAGCAACATGACTGTGGGTTTTATTTT
>ERZ842401.7409-NODE-7409-length-11241-cov-7.978366_pt1 | contig 11241 bp, 1 predicted proteins | sample MGYA00521270_ERZ842401 | MGnify/ENA primary metagenome ERZ842401 (study PRJEB31892, sample SAMEA3878208) | bioreactor metagenome | biome: Moose rumen | place: Sweden | collected 2011-10 | study: EMG produced TPA metagenomics assembly of the PRJEB12797 data set... | reverse complement strand
ATTAAAAAAAATAAGTAATTAATTAAATTTATTTTATATTTTATATATTAATATTTATTTAATTAATGAGTGTTTTATGAATTTTTCTAAGTAATTCATTAAATTTAGTATTTGTCGTTTTATAGAAAGAGAAATTGCAAAAATTAAACCAGAATTCTAAATTATCCACGGAAACTTCTCCAATATCTTCTTCTTTAATAACATCTTTTATTTTTTTAATTTCATTAAACTGTTTTTTCCCATAAAACATTTCTTTAATAAAGTCATAAATTAAATTATAGTAATCAATTTGATAGTACTTGAAATCTCTATTCTTTTTTTCTTCGCTTAAAGTCATGGACATTCTACACTGTGTTTTTAAGTTATAAATTCTTTGATTTAAATTCAGCAAAAACTTTTCGCTCATCATAACCCTTCCATAAACGATATTTTCCCTACCATCACTACTATTATTTTCTTCCACCGGTTTCGCCTCTTTTTTATCGTTCTTTTTTTTCCTCGTACTTTTAGCCGGTGCCTTCGGCTTCAGAGGTTCTACTTTAACTTGGGCATTTTCTTGGTTATTTACCGCTTTTGAATTATTCCCTAATAAATATATTAAATTAATATATTTATCTCCATTTTTTTGATTAAAGTTACCATTAAGTCCACTCAAATGAGAAATTGTCTCATAAGGTAACACCACATAACTCACATTTATTTGATCATTTGTTATAAAGTCAATCGTAGTCAAAGTTTCATCATCCTGTTGCGGGGTGTATTCAATGCAACACTTTGATTGATATGAGCTCAAATTTTGCTTTAAGAATTTGTGAAGCTTTGTTAAGTTCTTGAGTTTTTCGTCCAAGCAGTCGTCGATGATTTGGTTAAAGTTAAAGTAGTCTATTTCCTTCATGTAATTTTTTAATAAATTTATGACATCAAATGCGTCGATGCTACTTTTTATTGCGATATTTTGCACAAAGTCTTTATTATTTTTTTTATTAATATAATCACTTTCTATTATTTGTAAAGTAATATCCTTGGGTAATTTTGACACATCTATTAAATTCATTCCACTGCATAATTCATGCGTATTTTCTATAATAGTTTTTTTTATTTCCTTTATTTTTATGCTTAAGTCACTATAATATATGTATTGTTTAATATCATTGACATATTCGTTTTTATCTTTCTTATTTTTATCTTCCTTAAATTGCTTAATCATTTCTTTCATATCATTATCAATTGATTCTTCTTTTAAATACTGTAAATCATCATTGGGTTTATCATAAAAGATTTGGCGATTAATTAAAGAATTGATTTTGACCACGACTTGATTGATATCAGCGTATTTTAAATTTTGGTGCATTTTATATTCGGCTAAAAGAATAGAAATATCTGCTAACTGAGTAGTTATATCTAATACACTGAAACCACTTTCGAATATAAAGAAATCATTTTTACATGTGTCTAACGCTTTTTTGAAATTTTCTTTCGCCTCTTTCAATATGGGTAAAAATTCCTTGTTACATGCCTCATTAAAGTAATGACAATATTTGAATAAAATCATTTTATCTAAAGTTAATACTTCGATATTGTTTTTCTTTAGCAGTTTTTGATTTTCTAAAAAGTTTTTTTCTAAAAAGGACTTTAATTGTTTTATAAATTTGATTTTATTAAGCATTCCGAATAAATAGTAAGTCAAGGTTTTATAATAAGTATGTTGATATAAAATTTTTCCGAACATGATTAATAAATCTTTTAATATCGATTCACATAATTGAATATTTATTTCATTATTCTTACTTGGATTGCTTATTTGGAAATAAACATACTTTAAATCGATTTTACATATTAATTCAGTGTATTTATAATAAATATTCTCAAAAGTATCTTTTTGATATTCTACTTTCGCCTTTGAATAATTGTCTTTATCATAATTATTTTCAAAAATTTTTTCGGTCGAAAAAAAATCGATCAATAGTTGACTAGTATTATCCCCTCCTGATTTGGGATCTTTTTTCGCGTTGCCGATTTTAGCACTGATATTGGTTTCTTTATCCACTAATTTATTCATCATTTCTTTATCGATGTATAAATTGTTCAAATTTTTTTCTGAGAAAATTGACTGTGGTTGTATTAAATGATTAAATGAAGCATATTTATCCCATAAAATATTTCGTGCGAATTTTATCACACCCAAAGCTAAGTCATAATTTTTTTCGATGAAATGATATTCGGCGAAATTGCCGTAAAAAACACATAATTCGTAATCATTAATGAAATTTGTTTTTCCTCTTTGTAAAATTTCCTCATATGATTTTTGTGCTTTGTTGATATCATATTGTTGAATGTATATCATTATTTCGATTTCTTTCACACGAGTGAAGAAAAACGTGTCATTTATTTTTTGACTGTTTTTCAGAATTTTATTTATAATATAAAGACAATCTTTAAATCGATTCATTTTATATAAATTAACCAAATGATATAAATGCAATTTAAACCAATAAACACTGTTAGGAATTATTCTTTGATTTTTATAAATTTTTTCCGCGATTAATTTAATTAATTCTTTAATTTGTAATTCAGGATCAATTTGTGCTTGATTTTCTTGTAAATCTTTATTATCTTTTTTTCCTTTTTTATCATCTTTTTTACCTTTAACCTCCTTCTTTTCCTGTTTTGCGGGAGGTTTCCCCCCCTTGGCACCCCCTACACTAATTTCATTCGGCTTTAAATCGGGGATGTAATCTTCCCCATTATCGAAATTTAAAATTTTATTGCCATATTCGGTTGATAATAATTTATTGAAATTTTCGATGGATTTATATATAATCATTGATGAATTTATGTAAAGACCTTGACAGGTGTATAATTTACTTAATAAAATACGGAAAAGAAATATTAATTCATAACGCTCTTTTGATAATTCTAAATCCGTTTTATTATATTTTAATGTAATGAAATTTTTTACTTCTTCGTTTGTTATTTTGTTATTATCTGTTATTTCATTTAATTTATTTTGTAATATAGTTACATTCTCTTTATAGTTAACTTCATTATATTTGACATTTTTCATACAATTACTGAGGAAATTAATATCTTCATAATTACTTAATATAGATATATTTTCTCGACATTCTTTTTCGATACGAATGAAAGTCTCTTCTCTTAAATTACTAAAATTATTTTTATCCGGGTATAAATTATAATTATCTTTATTCGTTGCTTTAAATAAAATAATTAATTTACTATATTGTAAATAGTAAAACAAATTTGGACCCAAAAGTGTTTTTAATTCATTATCAACATTTAATTTAATCAACGTATTTAAAGCATTAATATTTTTATCATCATCCGGAGGTAAATTATTATAGTAATTAACTTTATCTTCATTATGTGTTAAATTGGCGTATTTTCCTGTGAAATAAATTTTATATCCCGAATTCATCAAAAGCGGTAAGTCATATTTTTTTATTATTTTATAATAATTCATAAAAGCTTCATTAATATACCCAATTTCTGCTAAACATATCACTTTGAGTATTCGTGCAAATAAAGTATAGTTAATATTTTTGCATCTATCACAAGCCAAATATTCAGCTAAACAAAGCATTGGTAAACATTCTTCGTAATTATTATACGAAATTAAAATTTGACTTAGTTCAATTAATGACACTAATAAATCCCCTGGTTTTATATTAAATTTAGAATCGAAGATATTAACATTTTCATTAATGTCATTTAATCTATAAGTACCATACGCTGAATATATTGACGGATTCGGTATAATATTATTCAACACATAAAAAGTAATTTTCGAAGCAAATAACGCTGACTCTCTTTGTTCATATAAAGAATTATCATAACAATATTTGGCCAGTTTATGCAAGGATTTAATGGCATAAATAAAAGAGGGCAAAACGAAGATGTTTTTGGTGCCTGAAGCGTTGATGTATTTTTCGAACTGAATTTCTCGGAAACCTTTGACTGAATATAACTTTTGAAATACTGTATCTATTTCTTCGTTGAAAAATACTTCGGCTTGTCTCAAGGTTTTTTCTGTGTTCATCGAATAAAGGACTAAACTCATTTCATATAATATTTGAATAAGCAAATAATTCTCTTGTCGTTTTTTCAGAACTTGAATGCAGTTTTTATACCCAACTAACATATTACTTTGAAGGAATTGCAAATTCTTGAATTTATTAATGAAGTTATTGTAATTAATACCAAAATTATATTTATATTTCTCTAAGGACATTAATTCTATTTGATATTCTTCGTATTTTTTTCGACACATTTGCACCGCCTTTAAAGCATTGTTCGTATCATTAAGAAAACTTTCATATAATTTTTCACTTTTATCTTTATCATTTTTCAGCATATCACTTATAGAAGTATAAATATTCAATTCATTCGATAATATCGCGTAGTCTTTTTCGAATTCTAATTGTTCCGGCGGGATTTCGCCTGTAATCATTTGTTGTCTTTTGTTTTTTTTTCTTGAGTTTTTCCATGTTTCATAAACTTCTACTCTTTTATTGATTTCTTCCTGTTTATTTTTTGTGTTATTATTCGCCTTTTCGAAAATGTGTTTTTGTCCTTCGATTAGGAAAGCTAACGTAAATTGACTAAAAAGTTCATTTGTGACTTCGTTAAATTTAGAAATAAATTCACTCAAGACACTCCACTTTTGTTTATAGTAAGCACACTGCATTACGAATGTTAAAAATTCGATATATATATCTATATTTATTTGGCTATTAAATGAGTTTAATAAATTTTCTTCATCAAATTTATTTTTAACTGGTTTTAATGACTTTGATAAGAAATAGAATTTTTCAATAGGGGCAGAGAATTTATTATCTGTTAATAATGTCCTGAATTTTTTTAGTTCATAATCGTAATCGAATTCTACAAAATTTTGATTGCCTTTTTTTAAATAATTTAATCGAACTAAAGCGACTTCGCCTATTATGATTAAATATGACCAAATATTATTAGGTATTGCTTTATAAGGATTTGTTTCACTATCGTCGTCTTCATTTTTTATTATTATATCATCGCAACAATTATATGGAGATAACATATCAAAAATAATTATGTTATAAATAAAGTAAATTAAACTATCTAAATGTGAATAATTTTCTGTATTATTATTGCATAAAGCACATAGTGCAAATTGTTCAAATATTTTATTTAATTTTTGATATCGTTCACTCATATTTCTATCAATGATATCATCATTAGGGTCGACATTTTCTTCTTCGATATCCTTTCCTTTCGCGTCTTTTTTCTTTTTGTCGTCTTTTTTCGGTGCTGGTTTTTTTTTCTCATCCTTCTTACCCCCCCTGGACCCGGGTTTATCCCCCCCCTCGGGGGGGTCGTTATTTTCTTGCTCAATTTTTTTTGGTTCGACTTTTATATCTTTTTGATTATAAAAACCGAGTTTAATATCTAATAATTTTAAATCATCGTTTTCTTTTTTTTCGCCATATTTATCCAGTTTTTTAATGTCACATAATTTAAAATTGAAAAAATTGTTAAAATCGTAATTCATAAACTCAGAATGATTCGATTGAAGAAAGTCTAGATATAATATTATACCTTTATTATAATATAAATCACTTATCCAATAAAGTTTTTCTTTTATTTTTATTATTTCATTTTCTTCCAAGGTATTATAAGGAGGCTTAATTTCTTCCTCGACTATACACCCGAAAAATTTTTCTTCAATTTGACCTCCCATTTTTTCCAAGTCAATTTCCATTTTGTCCTTCTTTTTGTCTATTTCTGATTTTATCTTTGATAAATAGTCTCTTATTCTTACTTTTAATTTATACAAAATATCTCCCGAAATGAATTGCAATTTTTGATTAAAAATATTAATAATAAATTCATTATCTTCTTTCTGGATTTGAAGCGCGTCAATAACAGATAAAATTTCTGAAAAATTAGAAGCACTCACTGGAGCTTTTTTATCTTTGGCGTCGCCACTTGAAGAATTTGAATATATTCCTCCTAGGAAATTTTGTATTGTTTTTTTGATCATTTTATCTAAATATTGATAATACTTATCTTTTGCGACACCTGATGTTATATATTTTTGCACATATTTAATTCCTTCTGATTTAAATCCGTCCCATACTTCAATTAAATCATTTATATCTACTTTATGTTTATCTATCTCGCTTTGCAAGTTTGGATAAAGCTCTTTATTAGGCTCTGCATCTAATTGAGGTTTATTTTCTTTTTTGTCTTTATTTATTGAAGCAATTTCGCCATTGTATTTTTCTATTAATGTATCTAAAATATCTTTATGAATATCCAATTTCGCTTTTATTAATTCATTATATTCCCCGCAACTATAAATAAATTCAACAATTTCTTGACATTCTTTTTCCAGGTCTTTCAAAACAGAATTTGATATTTCTTTAAATTTTGGTTCAGAAGGCTTTTCACTCATATTTTCTTCAACTTTATTTTCTTCCTTTTTATTCTCATTTTGCTTTGCTTTTCCTTTATCTTTCTTGTCTTTGGTATCACTGACTTCTTCTTCTTTTTGTAGATATATGTATTTAAACGGATAATACTTTTTATTTTTTAGGCCTAAATCCATGATTAAACTTTTTTTGATAATATCTGGTTCGTTGATCATGTTGGCTAAAAGGAAGATGTTATAAATAACTAAGGAAGAAATTTTTCTTAAATGAATATCCCAAATGTCATTGGGGATTATATTAATACCAAGACTCATTTTCATATAGATGTTTAATAGTTCTTTATATAAATTTTGTTTATTAATTATTTGCACACTGGTATTATATAACTCCACCACAAACATTTTTATTAATTTATAATTGCGTAAATATATCGCTATTTCAAGCCCTAAATTTAATATATTTAAAATTTTTAATACATTTTTCTGTTGTTTATATACATTACTTTCGACTTTGTTATCAATTAAATGTTCGTTTAATTTCAGATTAAAAGAACTTTTGGCTAAGTAATAAAAACAATAAGCGACTCCTTCTAATTCGAATAAGGATGTTCTATAGATATAATCATATTTTAATTTATTTAAAATAATAGCATTATTTTTATTATCTAATTTTATTTCTTTCACATCACTTTTTTCCGTAAAGTAATTAAATACTACTTTACTCCTTTCTTTACATATGTTATAAAATTTAAACTCAAAAGCCACTTTGCATATATGATACGAAATAAAATGAATCGGTAAAGGAAAGTATAATTCGACCTCTTTTGATGTTGAACCAATTGTATTTACCATTGTTTCGTCATTATCAAATGCAGCATAAGCAAAAATATATTTTTCATTATTTTTCAAATTTTGAATAGATAGAGCATTTAATATTGGTATTATCTTATTCGTATTTGTTAGAGAAGTATTATTTAGTTGAACTATATTCGACCCCGTTGAAATTTGTCCAAACATTTTGACTTTTGATATATTATGATGAACTTTATCTAATTGGTCTTTCTTTATTTTAACTAAAGGGAAAATAAAACTGCAGTTTCTCGCCGTTTTGTGAATTAAAATTGGTTCAGGAATTTTTTCGTATTTATCCACCATGATTGGCTTATAAAGTAAATTATAGGGATAATAATGGTAAGATAATTCATTGGAATTAGCGTTGAATCTTTCCAAGGATTTAATGTAGAAAAAATATTTGGAATAATAATTATATCTTTCTTCTTCTTCCTTAATAACTTGGTCAATATTATTATTACTTATTGTTAATAAGTATATTTGATCTTGTTTATTTTTCGGCCTCATTGATGCAAGAGAAGCATTATATAAAGCCATTAAATACGAATTTTTATTAATATTTAATTTCATCACTTTTTCACTCTTGGATAAAATTGGCTTATCCGGCTGCAGTTTTCCTCCCTCTTGTAAAATCTTTTTTAAATCATTCATGTTATTTTTAACATGAACGGCTGATTCGCCTTTTATTATATCTAATTTTTTGGTTATTCTTTCTGGTAAGTTTATATGAGGTAAAGAATTTTTTTTGAGTTTTTTGGTATCTATATTTTTTTTGTTTTTTTTTAAATTATCGTACATTTTCATTTTTTCGAGAATTCCTTCGCCACTTTTGATATACATGCGATAGTATTTCATAATTAATTCGATATAAATACAGTTTAAATTATTCTCATACTCAGTTATTGAATAATTTACTTTAATATTATCATTATTTTTAATATCATCTAAATATACTTTCTTCCCATCATATAAAGGCGATTTTATATTTGTTTTACTTGGGTCTTTTTCTTTCTCTTTTTTGTTTAAGTAATTACTGTATTCATTTTCCATATAATTAACTTCGAAGTCTTCCTCATTGATAATATCCGGATCTGCTTTGGATATTCCTTGCTCGGTGATAAGACGATAATTAACTCTTCTTTTTTTGTTGATTTTTTTAACATATTCATCATACTTTGCATCAATTTCTCCTTTTAATTTAAATATTTTATTATTATCGCAAGTAAAGCAAGTAAATGTTTGTTTATTCTCTCTATTATCAATTCCGAATATATTTTCCTTTTCTTTCGTTTTCTCAATAAAGTCCAACGTGTCCTTCAAAACCACCACTCCAGTCGCATTATTCCCAGTTTTCTCCGCATATTCGCCTAATAGTAGACTAATATATCCATAAATAATAACATCTTTATGTGGTATATTCGTCAATACGTAATGAATACAAAATAATGTGTTGAAAATTTGACTTTGGAGTGAATCAATGACTTGAGATATTTCTTGAACGAGGTTTGTTTCTAATTCTTCTTTAAAGGATATAAAGTAATCAATTCGTTCCAAGAAATTTTTTAAATATTTTTTGTAGATTAATATACATATATCATATAAAAAATTACTCCTATTATGCAAAAAATAATTACCACATTCGTCCTGTATTGAATTATATATCCACGTCGATAACAAATCTAATTTCTCAAAACTGTAATTTAATTGCAGAAATTTATATTGTCTTAAAGAGTAGTCTTCATTCGGCTTTTCCTCATTAGGAACTTCAATTTTGTCTTTATTATCAAGACAAGAATTTTCTAGGTCGAATAAATGTCGTAATATTTCCACTTCGCGTTCGATCATATAGAAATTTTTATCGGTTAAATAAGTCAAATTGACATAAAAGTGGGAAAAATTATAGTTAATATAATTAGGGTCTGAATTCTTACCTTGAATTGTTATCTCAGGTTCGATCTTGATGTAATTCATCCTTGGCTCAGCATAAGGACAATTACTTATTAAAGGAAACACATCTACGACCGCATTAAGCTTTTCGTTATCGTCGGATAAATCGGGCGAAGAACCTTTTGTGATTATTATGTAGGGGAAAAATTTTGTGCTTTGTTCGCCTAGGAGTATTTTCTGTTCTTTTTCGTATAAATTATCTTTGAATATTTTGACAGGAAGTGCAATGGCTCTTTCGTTGGGTTTTATGTCTTTTTTTATTTTGTAATCATTCGACATTACTATTCGTATATTTGTTATTGCTTTATTTGGATTATGTGAACGACGTAATAAAAGGTAGACAAAATTATGTTCTAAATTTTCTATTTTTTCATAAGGATTCGGCACGGCATTTTCTTCGTTTATTTTTTTATCTGTTTTTTTTTGTGTATTTTCTTTTTTGCCATCTTTTTTTTCGTTTTTTTTCGCGTCTTTTTTTTTGTCCTTTTTATTCCCTTTCGCTACAAGGGAGGCAAGTTGACTACTTTCTTTATCCATATTGGAGATATACTTTCCTGTTTCTCTCAGCTTTTTTATTTCTCTTTTGTAGTTGTTTATATTCAAGTCTAAAGGAATCTTTTCGTAACCGTTGGGTATATTCGCATATTGAATTGAACTCATTTGAATATCGACATCTGAAATATAAGGATGTTCCACATGACGATACTTAATACGAGTATTAATACTATCAATTAATTCCATGAATTCCTTGAACATTTTACAGTCGTAACATGCCTTCAAAATTTCAACATGCAATTCTAAAGGAACAACCTTAGAAGAATGCTCGTAATTTCTTATGGTCTTTTCGTTGTTGGTATTTATGGCTTCATTTAGGATTTCTTCATAATCTTTTTCGTTCTGATATATTTTAGAATTTAACTCAATATCTCTCTTTTTCCTATCGATAAATTCGATAATGCCATTTTTTATATTGTCGATATCTGGCTTAAGTAAAGTATTATATATGTAATTTATCATATTATTTTTCCAATCGTATTTGGTTCCTTCGTGATTGACGATGCTGTTATAGAAGGATAAATTCGAGATTGAATTTATCGCACAGATATTCCTTATTAAAATATTTTCTTGAATTTTATTTTTGTCTTTTTCTTTAACCTCAGCATTTTTATCGTTTTTTTCGTTCATATTTACATCATAAGTTTCTTCCAGTTTTTTTTTCCAACTTTCGAAATTCAAATTTCCACTAAGAATGCCATATTTAAATTCGAAGTATCTCATATGTTTTAAATTTTCGTCAAAAATATCCTGCATATAATCCGGTAAAGGTCGTTGTTGTTCTTCGATGGATTTTAATTCCAATAATTTATTAATTCCTTTGGTTATAAAGCCAAACGCGGCTTTGAAGGCTTTGCAATCTTCGTATAAGAAACAAATCAGAAGATAAAGCTGTGTTCTTAATTTCATATATTTAACATGCGATAAAACAATGTTTGACTCCATTAGGGTCAAAAGCCATTCGATAAATTCGGTTCCATGTAAGGAATAATTATATTTCCTCATTCGTTCGATGTAATTGAGAAATATAATAACTATGTTGTATATTATGTAATACAATTTTTCTCGCACTGTTGATGTGAGGTTTATATATGAGGAATCTATCTTTTCTTGAATCTTTTTGAAATATATTTTTATGCAGTCAATTGTATCGCTGTTTCTTAATTCGGGATCGTGACAGGTTTTCTCGGATAATTCGGACTCTATATTTGAGATAAAATTATTGAGGTCTTTTTCTAAAGGTTGGAGATTGGACAGCTCTTCTTCTATTTTGACGAGTTTGTCGTAGTATTTGGTTGGGTCTTCGACTAATTCGGCTTTGTCGGAGGGATCGTTCTTTTTCTGTTTCATTTTTAATTGTTAATTTAAATTTTTATTTTTTTGAAATTTATATTTTTATTTTATTATTGGTTTTTATTTTTTATTTTATTCATTGTTTTATTATTATATTTATATAA
>ERZ842401.7408-NODE-7408-length-11241-cov-52.476399_pt1 | contig 11241 bp, 15 predicted proteins | sample MGYA00521270_ERZ842401 | MGnify/ENA primary metagenome ERZ842401 (study PRJEB31892, sample SAMEA3878208) | bioreactor metagenome | biome: Moose rumen | place: Sweden | collected 2011-10 | study: EMG produced TPA metagenomics assembly of the PRJEB12797 data set... | reverse complement strand
TCGATGCCTTTGTGAAGGAATACGGAACCGACATCACCTGCCTGGCTTTCATGGGAGGCGATGCCGATCCGAAAGGGGTCAACCTGTTGGCTCAGTACATCCGTGAGGAACATCCACAGTTCCGTGTGGCCTGGTACAGCGGACGCATCCGCATCCCCGCTGTGGTGAACAAAGCCGACTTCGACTATATCAAGCTGGGGCCCTTCATACGCCACCTCGGTCCGCTGAAGCAGCCCACCACCAATCAGCGGCTCTACAAACAGGAGGCCGACGGACACTTTGCCGACATCACTGCCCGTTTCTGGCGCAAGCCCGTCTGAACCTACTTGCCGATAAGGGCCAGAATGGCCTTGGCGTCCTCGTCGCCCGCTGCTGCTTCCTGGCGTATTCCTGCAAGTATCTCCTTGCCACCTTTCTCGTTGCGCACAGCACGCAGCAGCCATGTCTTTGCCTTGGCACGTTCGGCAGCCACGCCCTTGCCCTTCAGGTAGCACTTGCCCAAGGCCAGCTCGGCGTCGGCATTCTCCTGCTTGGCCGCCTTGCTGAAGTATTCGAAGGCCTTCTTCTTGTCCTTCTCCACACCCTCACCATTCTTATAGCACTTGCCCACCTCATACTGAGCCTTGGCATAGCCCTGTGCGGCCGACTTTGAGTACCAGAAGAAAGCCTTCTTGTCGTCCTCGCTCACACCACGCCCCTTGTCGTAGCAGCGTCCCAGCCTGTACTGGGCCTTCTTGTGGCCCTGCTCGGCAGCGGGCTTCAGCTTGGCCACGGCCTTGGCATAGTCCTTGGCATCGTAGAGCGCCTTGCCCTCGTCATACAGTTTGTCGGCACTCTGGGCGGCTGCCACGATGCACATCATCAGCGTGAGCAGCAAGGTAGAAAAGCGTTTCATCATATCTTTCTTTAGTTAAAGGTTATTTTTGTGTCAATGTCTGCGCATACGGCAACATGCGGGCAAAGATACGAAAAAAAGGGCGTTACGCAAAAAACGCCTTGCAAATATAGCGTGCATTAACATTATTTAATGGGGGCGAATTGCAGCAAGCTGAGCAACTTCACCCTGCAGGACATCGACGTGACCGACAAACAGCGCTCGATCTCGGTCGCTTTGCTTGCAAAGAACACCTGTCACACGAAGGAGATTGAGAATGTAACCTTCAAGGACGTCAAACTGAACGGTAATGACATCGAATAACATACGAGAAGACCGTTGTTTGTACACACAAACCGATAGTGCCTCATGCCTACCTCAAAAGAAGAACTGATACGTCGGGGACTGACACCACACCCCATCAAGCACAACCAACACCGCCGTGCTGAGTGGCAGAACTATGGGGAGTGGTGGTCATCCCTGACGGCCAGTGGACGTCGGGCCGCATCATCCTAAAGTCGGGTGCGCGGCTGCACCTGAACGACGGCGCCGTGCTCCGGTTCAGCGGCGACATCAAGGACTACCAGCCTGCCGTGCTCACCCGAAACGAGGGCTACGACGTGATGTCGCTCGGAGCGATGATCTATGCTAATGGGGCTGAGAACATCGGCATTACTGGCCGTGGTCACATCGTTGGCCCATCGACCGACTGCGAGATGTACGTGAAGAACCGCGACTATCTCGTCGTGGAACAGTGCGTAGACATCACCAAACCCATCAGCGAGCGCCTGTGCGACGGTCTGGAGGGCCGTCCCGTGCTGCTTTGGTGCTCGGCTCTGAGACTGCCGCTAACATGTACAACATCTATATGCACGACTGCCATTTCGAGGGTACGGAGCAAGGCATCCGCATAAAGAGCCGACGTGCGTCGCAAGGACTTCCTGCGCATGCAGGATGCCCAGGGTTTCGTGTTGCACAACGCCACCATCCGCACCTCGAAACCTGCTGCGAGCATTGATGGCTGCCACAGCATAATGCTGCTCAACGTCGACTTCGGCGGCAAGGAACTGTCGCGGTCGTTGAAGAACGCCACCTTGTATGTCAATTAATGACTAAAGATTCCCACCTATATTTTCTACTACGAATTTTACTGATTTCACGAATTCCATGCGGTTTCAGAGTAATTTCACTAAGAGTCGCAAAGCGACTGCGAATTTCATGAGATTTGTCGAAGCACCACAAGGAACGCAGTAATTTTTGCTGCGCAAAGCATAATTCGTATAATTCGTCGCATCTTTGATGCCCTAAAGTCCTTGTTCTGCATAGATAAATTCGTATAATTAGTGAAATTCGTAGTAGAAAAGAAAGGATGGGAAAGTTCAATTAGTAAGCTTCGCGATATTTTCCCTCGTCCTTGTCGTTGAGCATGGAGAGGTAGCTCTGGTAGCGGCTCTGGGCGATGTAGTGGTCGTCAAGGGCCTTGAGTACAGCACAGCCAGGCTCGTGGGTATGCGTGCAGTTGCTGAAGCGGCAGTGCCTGGCGAAGTGGAATATCTCGCGGAAGTAGCTGGTCAGCTCTTCCGGCTCCATGTCGAAGGTGCCGAAACCTTTGATGCCCGGTGTGTCAATGAGTGCCCCGAAAGCCCACTCTGCCGCTACTGAGGGAGCTTCACTTGCTCCATTCGCAGAGGGTGCAACCTCCCCCTCAGAGGGTAACAGGGGTGGCAGGCTTATCATCTCGCTGAATGTGGTGGTGTGCATGCCTGTGTTGTGGGCATCGCTGATCTGGGCGGTGCGCAGATTGATGCCTGGCACAAGACGGTTGATGAGCGTCGACTTGCCCACGCCGCTGTTGCCGCTGAGCAGGGTTATCTTGCCTGAGAGCGTAGGGCGGAGCTGCTCCACGCCATCGCCGCTTGCTGCCGAGATCTGGTGGCACTCGTAGCCTATATTCTCATAGAGCGACACCATGAGCTGCTGGTAGTGGCGCTCTTCAGGACTGAGCAGGTCGGTCTTGTTGAACACCAGCACAACGGGCACGCGGTAAGCCTCGGCCGAGGCAAGAAAGCGGTCGATGAAGGTGGTGGAGGTCTCAGGGTGGTTCACTGTGACAACGAGCCACGCCTGGTCAACGTTGGCCGCCAGGATGTGGCTCTGTTTCGAGAGGTTCTGCGACTTGCGTATAATGTAATTGCGGCGGTCCTCAATAGCGGTGATGAAAGCCCCCTCAGTACCTCCCACTGCAGGGGGCGTGATGCTAACCCTGTCGCCCACGGCCACGGGGTTGGTGCTGCGTATACCCTTCAGGCGGAAGTTGCCCTTTATCTTACAATCAATGAGCTGGCCATCGTCCGTGCGGACGGTGTACCAGCTCCCTGTATTTTTAACGACGAGACCCTTCATGAAATGAATCAGACGGTCATTATCTCCTTGTTCTTGGCGTCGATGAGCGTGTCGAGCTTCTTAATGAACTTGTCGTGCAGCTTCTGCAGCTCCAACTCGGCGTCCTTCTCGTTGTCCTCACTGAGACCGTCCTTGATGGCTTTCTTCAGCTTGTCCTTGATGTCGGCACGGACGTTGCGCACCTCGACCTTGGCCTTTTCGGCAATCTTGTTGCACTGTTTCACCAGGTCACGACGGCGCTCCTCGGTAGGCTGAGGGATGACCAGACGTATCACCTCGCCGTTGTTTTCAGGCGTGATGCCCACGTCGCTGTCCATGATACCTTTCTCTATGTCCTTGATCTGCTTGCGGTCCCACGGCTTGATGGCAATGGTGCGCGCATCGGGGCAGTTGACGGTGGCTACCTGATTCAGCGGCACCATCGACCCATAGGATGACACCCGCACGCCGTCGAGTATTGCAACGTTGGCCCTGCCAGCACGTATGCGGTTCAGCTCCTCTTCCAGGAACATGGCGGCCATTTCCATTCTCTCTTCTGCTTTTTGCAGCGTTTCATTTACGTCTATCATAAGTTGTAATGTGTTATTGGTTGTTTTCTGTTGACAAATTTAGTATATTTATTTGGAATGCGCAACAAAAAGCCCACTTTTTTGATAAAAAAAGGCTTTAAACGTTGTTTTTACGATAAAAATGCGTAACTTTGCAAGCATCAAAACCCTAAGCATAAAGATATGACAACGATACTGAAAACAGCGCTGCTGGCACTGGCTACGGCTTTCTGCACCACGACGATGGCCGATGATTATGCCTACCTCACCGTTAACCGTGTGGGTGGTGAGGCATCTTTCGCCCTGAGTGAGATAAGCAAGATAACCTTCGACAGCACCGACATGATAGTGGAGCTGAGCGATGGCACTACGCAGCGGTTACCGCTGTCGGAACTGAACAAGATGTACTTCTCGGCCAACGGTCTCTCGGCCATTGCTACGGCCACAGCCCAGCAGCAGGCCATCAGGCTGGAGGGTGGCGTGGTGCATGTGCATGCTCAGCGTGGTTCGGCCATCACCTTATATAATATAGGTGGGCGTGTAGTGCAACAACTGACGGCCGACGGCGATGACACACGGCTGAATGTGAGCGGCTTGGCCAGGGGTGTATATATCGTGAAAGTGGGCGACGTGACCAAGAAAATAATGAATAAATAGTGCATAAACCCAGTGTTTTGCTCCCGAAATAGCTCGAATACCACGTTCGTGGTAGGACAAATGCTCCCTTTGTGCTATTTTGGGAGCAATTTTTTTGCCGTACCTTTGCATCGTCAATCAGACATGACAACACATTAATAATATATAATAAAAATAAAGAAAGGACTAAGATTATGTCAGAAAAGAAACTACACTTCGAGACCCTTCAACTGCACGTGGGCCAGGAAAAGCCCGATCCCGCTACCGATGCACGTGCCGTGCCCATCTATCAGACCACGAGCTATGTGTTCCGCAACTCGCAGCACGCTGCCGACCGCTTCGGTCTGCGCGATGCAGGCAACATCTACGGCCGTCTGACCAACTCTACGCAGGGCGTGTTTGAAGACCGTGTGGCTGCCCTCGAGGGCGGTGTGGCTGGTCTGGCCGTGGCCAGTGGTGCCGCTGCCGTGACCTATGCCTTGCAGAACATTGCACAGGCAGGCGACCATATCGTGGCAGCCGACAACCTGTATGGCGGCTCGTTCAACCTCATAACCCACACGCTGACCACTCAGGGCGTGAGCAACACCATCGTCAACGTGAACGACCTGGCCGCCCTTGAGGCTGCTATCCAGCCCAACACAAAGGCAATATATGCCGAGACCTTCGGCAATCCCAACAGCGACGTTACCAACCTGGAAGGCGTGGCCGAAGTGGCCCATCGCCACGGCATCCCCTTCATTGTCGACAATACGTTCGGCACGCCATTCCTCATCCGCCCGCTGGAGCATGGTGCCGACATCGTGGTGCACTCGGCCACTAAGTTCCTCGGCGGCCATGGCTCAAGTCTCGGTGGTGTCATCGTCGACGGCGGTAAGTTCGACTGGAAGGCCAACGCCGACAAGTATCCCACACTGGCCAAGCCCGATCCCTCGTACCACGGAGCCGTATTTGCCGATGTGGCTGGCGCTGCAGCCTTCGTCACCCGTATCCGTGCCGTCATCCTGCGCGACACCGGTGCAGCCATCTCGCCCTTCAATGCCTGGATACTGTTGCAAGGTCTGGAGACACTCTCACTGCGTGTGGAGCGCCATGTTGAGAATGCTCTGAAGGTTGTGGAGTTCCTGGCCAACCATCCCAAGGTGGCTAAGGTCAACCATCCCTCACTGCCCACGCATCCCGACAACGCCCTCTACAAGAAGTACTTCCCCCAGGGCGGCGGTTCAATCTTCACCTTCGAGATAAAAGGCGGTGAGAAGGAGGCATGGAAGTTTATCGATGCCCTGCAGATTTTCTCGCTGCTGGCTAACGTGGCCGACGTGAAGAGCCTGGTCATCCACCCCTACACCACCACCCACTCGCAGATGTCGCCTGAGGAACTGGAGCAGCAGCACATCACGCCTGCCACCATCCGTCTCTCCATCGGCACAGAGCACATCGACGATATCATCGACGACCTCTCGCAGGCCTTCGACAAGATTTAGTCACTATAAGGCCTATAAGCCCATAAGTCTTATAAGACCTATATGTCCTATCAAAAAACACAACAGCAATGGCAAAGATAGCAAAACAGCTGACCGAGCTCGTCGGCAACACCCCACTTTTAGAGCTCAATAAGTTTTCGCAGGAGAAAGGTTTGGAAACCCCGGTCATCGCCAAGATAGAGTATTTCAATCCTGGTGGCAGCGTGAAGGACCGCATTGCGCTCGCCATGATTGAAGATGCCGAGCGCAAGGGACTGCTGAAGTCCGGTGCCACCATCATCGAGCCTACCAGCGGCAATACAGGCGTTGGCTTGGCCTTGGTGTCGGCAGTAAAGGGCTATAAGCTCATCCTCACCATGCCTGAGACCATGAGTGTGGAGCGTCGCAACCTGGTGCGCGCATACGGTGCCGAGGTACGGCTGACCAGCGGCAAAGACGGCATGCCTGGCGCCATACGTGCAGCCGAGGAGCTGCGTCAGCAGATACCCGGCAGCATCATCCTACAGCAGTTCGAAAACGGCGCCAACCCTGAGCGCCACTACCTGACCACTGGCCCAGAGATATGGTCGCAGACCGATGGCAAGGTAGACATCTTCGTGGCTGGCGTGGGTACCGGCGGCACAGTGTCGGGCGTGGCTCGCTACCTGAAGGAGCAGAACCCTAATGTTAAGATTGTGGCTGTGGAGCCGCTGTCGTCGCCTGTGCTGAATGGTGGCCAGAGTGGTCCGCACAAAATTCAGGGCATCGGTGCCGGCTTCGTGCCCAAGACCTACGACGGCAGTCTGATAGACGAGGTGTTCGACGTAGACAACGACGACGCCATCCGCACAGGCCGTCAGTTGGCCCGTCAGGAGGGCCTTCTCGTGGGCATCTCGAGTGGTGCAGCCGCTTTTGCAGCCGCCCAGGTGGCCGCCCGTCCTGAGAACAAGGGCAAGAAGGTCGTGGTGCTGCTGCCCGATACTGGCGAGCGCTACCTCTCTACGGTGCTCTACGCCTTCGAAGAGTATCCGCTATAAACAGCCTGTCCCCCCCAGGATGTTTCCTACCTCCTTTCCTAAGGGGAGCTGGTAAAATATAAAAACGCGGATAAACACAGTCCTTTGTTAGGAAGACGGTGTTTACCCGCGTTTTCTGTATCTGTATTGCTCTGTGGCTTACTTGTCACTTCACGGTGTAGAAGCGCACCATGAAAATGGCGATAGTGCCCAAGAGGATGGTGGCAGAGATGTGCGATATCCATGTCGGCCCGTGCAGCAGTTGAATGCCGACCACGTCAACGATGCCCATCAGCACAAGTTCGACAGATATCACGCGCAGCAGCCACACGGTGAGCACATAGTGCATGGGCTTGGCATTGTCTGGCACGTTGAATGTGCGCGGAAAGTAGGCCAGCAACAGCATCATAAGTGGTATTGTGGTCATGGCAACGGCGTGTACCAGTATGGGCGAGTCGTCGCCTGGATGGCGTCGGATGGCATAGATGGCCAACCCCCACAAAACCACTGCGAGCACTGCGGTGACCACTTCACAAATGGTGCCACCTGTTGTGCGGTTGACGGTGAAGTTCAGTTTGTTGTCGTTCATGTTGTTTGTTGTCGTTTATATCCTTCACTCTGTCTTTTTGAAGACAACAAAGATAGCTACGGCCATGGCCAGCGACACCGCAATAATGGCGGCAGCAAAGGCTTTCAGGCCTATGGCCCCGTTGAAGTAGAGTGTGAGGGTCATGGCCAGCAGCATCGACTCCAGACTGGCCAGAATCAGTATGGCTTTCTTTCTGTTCATAACGCTTCGGATGTTTGTTCTTCTGTGGTGGAGTCATCAGGCCTGGGGCGTCGGCGAGGCAATCGTTTGGCTTTCCGCAATGCCTCGTTGATGATCCATTGCAGTTGTCCGTTGGTCGAGCGGAATTCGTCGGCCGCCCAAGCCTCGATGGCATCCATCGTCTCGCTGTCTATACGCAGTATAAAGCTCTTGTTCTTTGGCATACTGTTAGGGTTGAGACAGGTTGGGTTATAAGGCATGTATCCAGGCCACACTGTCCCAGATTAGTGATTCAGCGTTCCAGTGTTCACTACGGGCTGGGCCGAGTCATCGCCGCACAGCACCACGAGCAGGTTGCTCACCATGGCTGCTTTCTTGTCATCGTCCAGCTCGACGATGTTGTCACTCGACAGCTTGTCCAGCGCCATCTTCACCATCGACACGGCACCCTCAACAATCTTCTCGCGGGCGGTGATGATGGCCGATGCCTGCTGGCGACGCAGCATCACGGCAGCAATCTCGGGTGCGTAGGCCAGGTAGTTGATGCGTGCCTCTACTACCTCAATACCCGCCAGCGTCAAGCGCTCGTCCAGCTTCTGCTCCAGCTGCTCATTTATTTCTTCGCCGTTAGAGCGCAACGTCAGCTCGTCCGACTTGTTGTCCTCGTCGTCGTAGGCATATTGTCCGGCCACCTGCCTGAGGGCGGCATCGCTCTGCACGCGCACAAAGTTTTCCAGCGCGTTCATTATGCTCTTCACGTCGGTGCCCAGCTGGCCTGCCGGCGTGGTGGCCATGGTCTGCGAGTCAACCTCGAATAGTGCCTTGTAGGTATCCTTCAGCTTCCACACCAGCACCAGGCCTATCATCACAGGGTTGCCCGTCTTGTCGTTCACCTTGATAGGCTCGGCGTCCAGGTTGCGTGCGCGCAGCGACAGTTTCTTCGTCGAATAGAAGGGGTTCACCCAATAGTAGCCCGTCTGTGTAAAGGTGCCGGCATACTTGCCGAACCAAGTCATTACGCGAGCCTCGTTGGGTTCGAGCATCAGAAATCCACACATGGCAATGATGTCAGCCAGCAGCAGCACGATGCTGCCACCCAGCAACCAGCCGCCTTGGGCGCCGTCGGTGGCATCGAGGTCGATGATGCCCATCACGATGCCCACTATCGAGGCTGCCATCAGAGCCAAGGTCACGAATAGCATGAGGAAACCGTTCAGTACGGTTCCGTTGAATGAGAATTCTTTTGTTTCCATAATCTGAATTTATTTGTTAATTTAATAATGTGAATTATCGTTAGGACGTCATACTGCTCAATATGATATCATTTTGATATTGCAAAGATATGAAAAGAATTGGTTTTCTACAAGCTTTTGCCATTCTTTTTAGCATTGTTTAACTATCGCTTGCACATTGTCCAGCCAATTTTTGGCGCATATTTTTGTATATTCCATGATTCCACTAAACAAATAGCACGCGGACCTGGCCTTTTTGGAAAGAATTGACAAATATTTGTCCAACATCGACAATAATGCATTAAAAGATAATCACTAACTTTGCAGCAAAAATTCATCTATTAATATCAATTATAATAAGAAAACAATGATGAGAACAGTGAAACAACGCTGGAAGCCCCTTGCCCTGGCAGCCATGGTGGCTATGGGCTTGGGATGCTCTGCCGATGCGTATGCCGCTGCAGTAAAGAAGAACGTAACGTGTGTTGTGACCAACACGGGGCAGTTTTTCCCTGTAGTACGGGTAAGCCTGATGGCAGTAGTAGATGGTGGAAACACCTTCGAGATTGTCCTGAAAGACGGAAAGGGCGAAGCCGGTGTGCAGAGCATCAGCTTCGAAAAGCGCGAAGTGGAGATTGATTTCTCCAAGTATCAAACCACTAACGGCAGTACCTATATTGACTTGAGCAAGCCGGTATTCCTGCTGACCAACACAGGCAAATACTGGAAACTGAAGGAACTGCCCACCATGGAAGCCAAGGATGGCTCAAGCCTGTTCGACGTGAAGGTGGGCGCCACTATTGAGCCTAATGTGAAGGCGGTTTACTTCTTCCGTGGCGACGAAGATGATGTTCTGGGTGTCGACGCACCTATGGCTGCGCTGAACAACGAACGGCTGACCCTGATGACGCCCGTCAGTGAGAAACTGGCTCTTTCTGGGTGTGGTGATGCCACCAGAGCCGTGGTCTACAGCCTGAACGGAACAGAAAAGGCACAGGTCGGCGTGGTCAACGGTGCCACAACGATTGAGGTGGGCCACTTGCCTGCCGGCGTCTACATTGTAAAGGTTGGCCACAAGTCACTGAAATTCACGAAAAAATAACACTTAACCCAAGAAAGAATATGAAAAAGATAATTACCACACTTGCCATGGCAGCATTCGCCATGACCTCGTTTGCCTAGACCAGCCAGCAGTACTGGCGCGTAGAGTTCGACATGCCCATCGTCAGCGACGGAACGGGCCGCACCAGCGTTGCAGCCGGCATGAAGGACAACTACATCTATTGCAATCCTGAGCACCAGTATCTTGACTTCCAGGCCAACGGCGTGCTCACTGCACGCGGCATGGCACAGCCCATGACCTTCCGCACAACCACCAACCAGGTGAACGAGAATTCCTCATTCTACATTGACAACCAGCGCACGGCACAGTATAACACCTCTACCCATCAGGAAACATACGCTACCTATCCCTTTGATGTTGACCACATCACTAAGATAACAGCTTACAGCATTCCCGTGGAGAAGGTGATTCTGGTAGACTCCACCGCCACCCACGATGTCACCATGCCAAGCAACAACAACAAATATCGTGGTGCTGAGTTCACCTTCAACCGCCTGCCCCGCAACGTGGCCGAGCTGAAGACGCTGATGGAGGATGCTAACGGCAAACGTGTAGAAGCTGCGAAGAACCCGCTGTTCGTCGCTGCCGTCATGTACCTGGTGTGCCCGCGTCTGCTGGACTGCAGCCAGGACTGCCGCGACATGATCGACTATCTCTTCGGCACCCAGTACACACAGCTCAACACCTACGGCATTGCCAACAAGACTTTCCAGGATCTCTGCATCGCAACCTTCGGTGGTGTTGACTATGCCGGATTCCCGACTCATAACAACTTGTTCCAGCACTTTGCCGGTGCAACACCCTCCAACCAGTACAAGCCCAATGGCAAGGGCTATGGCTACGACAATGGCCCGTACAAAGTGCGTGTGGTGTGGGCCCGCGCCAGTGCCATCACCCACAGCGGACAGATGAATGCCGATGTTGCCACTGTGCTTTGCATGCCCAACCCAGATGCTCAGACCGCTGGCGACCAGTCGTTCGACAATCCTGATGCCCACACTGTGAAGCTGCGTTCCACCAACCAGAACGGCTGGTTCCTGACGGATGGTGAGAAGAGCTACTTCTCAAAGGGTAAGGACCAATATGACACAAGCTTCTAAAAAGTGACCGTTATATAATTTTTATTGGTGTCCGCTAAAACATCTATTTTCCTGCGTGCGCGCGTATGTGCATGTGC
>ERZ842401.7407-NODE-7407-length-11243-cov-8.552378_pt1 | contig 11243 bp, 9 predicted proteins | sample MGYA00521270_ERZ842401 | MGnify/ENA primary metagenome ERZ842401 (study PRJEB31892, sample SAMEA3878208) | bioreactor metagenome | biome: Moose rumen | place: Sweden | collected 2011-10 | study: EMG produced TPA metagenomics assembly of the PRJEB12797 data set... | reverse complement strand
GTGATATTCTGTTTCAGTCTGGCAGTCTTCAAGTGGTTACCTATCCTATTAAGGATTATGGCATCTGCAAGCATATAAATATCATCCATAATAGTTCAATATTAAACTTTTTCGCTGCAAATATACAAATAATAGCTTAATAATGAGCTATTATGTTAGAACTTTTTTTATAAATGAGTGGTATTTTTATAAGATTTCTTGAAATCAGGAGCTTTTTTAGCGCGAAACCACCTATCAAGTGGGAAAAATGCAACTTTTTTTCTTGTTACGCACAGTAAGTCTGCTTTTTTTCTTATGGGAATGTTTGTAAATACGAAACCGCCTACATCAAGGCCGCACTCATCCGTTCTCATCATCTTGATCCGCACATTTCCTTTTCAGTATTTCTTCGCGCCATCAGTGCCTTCTCTGGCAGAGAGTATAAGTATGATCCTGCCCAACGTGTTGACACCGTTATATATCGTGAGGAAAAGAAGTTCATGACATCCAAGAGTTCAAAGTGGCAACGTGGAAGAAGGATAGTGTCGTATCTGACAGAAGTGTTTAGGGCAACGCAAATGCAATAGGCAAACAGGGAAAATGATGATTCGTGATAAAAAAACTGTGATAATATAGCAAAAATACAGAGCATATTAATTTTGTTTTATAGAAAATGCCTAACTTTGTAAACCAAACTTAATAACCGCAATAAATATGAGTATTAGAAAAGATGTCATCAAACAATGCCTGATTAGCAAGCAACGCGAGGTGGATGAGGCGGTGATTGTGAACCGTCCCATAGATTTTGAAGAGAACGGCAACTATGTGATAGTTGGCATGAGGCATGCGGGAAAGTCGTACCTGCTGTATCAGCGTGTGCGTCAGCTGCAGGCAGCCGGAAAGGGTTGGGACGAGATATTGTTTGTGGACTTTGAGGATGAACGTCTGGCGGAGTTTCAGACCGAGGATTTTGAGAGTCTGCTGGAGGCCCATCTGGAATTGTATGGTAAGAAGCCGGTGGTGTTTCTGGATGAGGTACAGAACATTCCGCACTGGGATAAGTTTGTACGGAGATTGACAGATGCGAAATACAGGGTGTATGTGACGGGCAGCAATGCGAAGATGCTGAGTAAGGAGGTAGCTACTACGCTGGGCGGCCGGTTTCTTATCTATGATGCATACCCATATTCGTTCAAAGAGTATCTGGCAGCGCAACAGGTAGAGCTGAGGGAGCACTGGGAGTATGACACTATTCAGAGAAGTGAGGTGAAGCGGCATCTGAACGAATACTTCTATTACGGTGGTCTACCAGAAATATTGTCGTTTAAGAATAAGCGAGCCATGCTGTCGAGCTTGTATCAGAAGATATATCTGGGTGACATCTGCGCACGAAACAACATTAAGAACGACAGGGTATTGAACATCTTGATTAAGAAGATGGCGGAGAGCGTGAAGCAACCGTTGTCGTATAACAGACTGAAGAACGTGATAGTGGCAACCGGGTCGCCCATCAGTGTGCCCACTACGATAGACTATGCGGACTATGCCGCTGACAGCTGGCTGATATTGCCCATGGAGAACGAGGTGGGGAAGTTAACGGAGAAGGAAATGCAGAAGAAATACTACTTCGTTGACAACGGGTTGCTAAACCTGTTCCTAATGAACTCAGAGACTTCGCTGCTGGAGAACATGGTAGCGGTGGAGCTATGCAGACGGTTTGGCAGGAAGAATGTGTTTTTCCTGAACGCGGAGAAGGAGATAGACTTCATAGTGCCTGACGAGAAGCTGGCCATACAAGTGTCATACAGCATTAAAGAAGATGCAACTTACAACAGGGAGGTACCGCCACTGGTGAAGTATGCCAAGGCACACGAAGACTGGAACTGCCTGCTGATTACCTATGATGAGGAGGGCATTGAAGAGGGAATACCCGTGGTGCCTGTGTGGAAGTGGCTGATGGGGGTGTGAGGACATCTAAAGGATGCCGGAAGTATGGAATTACGGAGCTACGGAACCTTGCTGCGAGCAGCGGAATGACAGATTTATGGAAAAACGGAATTACGGAAGCAGCAAGCCGCGGAAATACGGAAGCGCAAAGCGCGGAGATGCGGATACGAGGAAAGCCGAAGAATCGGATACACGGATATTTGATAATCCGTGTAAAACCGTTGATGACGGAAGGGGAGAAGAAGGATGCTCAGGTTTTGGAGTTGAGCTATGACTTTTCATGTAGGATTATCAGGTTGTACAAATACCTGAATGAAGGAAAGCTAAGTATGGCTGATAGAGATATCTTGATGTGTTGGGAAGGCAGCTGTTTAGGTCGGCAACCAGCATCAATGCCAATATGAATGAGGCGCAGCATCCTCAAAGCGACAGTGACTTTTTATCAAAAGCCTCTATCGCTTTAAAGGAATCACGGGAATCGGAAACGTGGTTGTCCTTTTTGAAGGACAACGGATATTTGGAACCACGGGCTGCGGAATCACTGATGAATGATGGTGCTAGGATTAATAAGATATTGATCACGATAACGGCGAAAGTTAGGAAATGCCTCTCTGGAGGCAAGGAATGACGGATCTAAGGATTGACAGAATTACGGAAAGAAAGAATATAACAATAAGAGTTAGTAGTGCAAATTTGCTATGAAATATCCGTTTTGGAGTTAAAAAAGAATAATAATTGCAAAGAAATACAATAAAAGAGGTGGAAATTTGCTAATTTTGCAAAGCGTTATTATATATTAAGTACGATAAGAATACCTAAAATTAAGATAGAGATACATTATGAAACCAGAAAGGCTGGACATAAAAAAAGAAATGTTGATATGGGCAGTTACGCGATACGGGCTGTCCGTGGAGGAGTATGCCCAGAAGAATCCGGCTTTCAGTAAATGGATTAATGAAGAGCGAAAACCCACCTTCAAGCAATTGGAGGAATTCGCTAACAGCGTGTATGTACCTTTAGGATATCTATTTCTTGATGAGCCTCCTGTTGAAACTGTACCCATACCGATGTTCCGTTCTGGGGGCGGTTCTGTTTCTTTAAATGTTATGGACGAAGTTAGAAAAGTCCAGGAACGTCAGGAATGGCTTTCTTCTTACATTGAAGGTAATGGTATAGAAGCCCCAAGTTATGTGGGAAGTATTGCGACGGATACGCCTATTGAAACAACTTGTCAAACAATCAGAAATATTTTGGGCCTGAGTCTTGACTGGGCCTTTAAAGAGTATTCTATGGGTGATGCAATTCGTAAATTGGTGACGAGAATGGAAGATTCTGGCACTATGGTTTGCATCAACAACATGGTTGGTAATAATATTTTTAGAAAGATATCCGTTTCTGATTGTAGGGGTTTTGCTTTAATTGACAAGAATGCTCCCTTTATTTTCGTAAACGGAGGTGATGCCCAAGTTGCCCAGACGTTTACGCTGATACATGAATTTGTTCATGTGTTAATTGGTTACGAATCTGGAGTAGGAGACGAAGATAGCATTATCAATTCTTCTGATGACGAGCGGTACTGCGATAAAGTGGCGGCTCATTTCCTGGTTCCAGAAGGGCTGTTTAGGCAGGTATGGACTGGGGATACGGAAGATGTATATACCCAACTTGCAAGAAGGTTTAAGGTTAGCAGATATACCATAGCACGAAGGGCGGCTGAACTGAATTTTATTAACAGGGCTAGGCAATTCCAATTGTTTGCAATATGGAAGAATGAGCCGATTCCTCATAAAGATAATAGTGGTCATCCTCCTTTTAGGACTATGGCACTCCGTAGAATAAGTCCAACCTTTATGATTCATTTATCTAATGCGGCGCATGCAAACAAGATTCTCTATCTTGACGCATATCGTTTGGCTGGATTAAAAGGTGATACGTTCCATAATGTGGTTGGTGATAAAAGACAGATAGCAAGATGAAGTACCTAATAGATGCAAATACGTTTATCACACCATATCGTGGATATGCTCCAATGGATGTGGCTGTGACGCTGTGGGATAAGTTCAAGGACATGTCTAATAGTGGCACTATTGTCTTGTTGGACAGAGTACAACAAGAGCTGTTTATTAATTCGGATGCATTGCATCTGTGGGTAGATGCGAATTTCAATGTGGCATCTATTGAGACGTTCCAAAACAACCAGCAGGCGGTGGCGAAATATGCCACCATATCCCGATGGGCAGCATCGCAGAACCGTTCACAGAAGGCTCTTGAAAAGTTTCTCCGCCCCGATGCTGCGGACATTTTTCTGGTTTCATACGCTGCGACTGATCCGACTAATTATACCGTTGTTTCCTTTGAGGTGTCTAATCACAACGGCTCTTCTGAATTCAAATTGCCGGACGTTTGCAATCAATTTGGCGTAAAATGTATACCATTTCAAAATATGTTCCGTGAGTTAAATGAGACATATTGAGAGTATTGGGGGTAATCGAGCGGTTGCTCTTTGGCTCTATGGAAAAATTTGAATATGTTAACAGCTGCGTCCGATGAGAGTGTGGCTGTTTGTGGTTATAATGACAAGGTTTAAGATAATAGATTCGTTGCTATAATGAATAAGTGTTATTTTCGCTCTTTTGATGTTGGTATAGGGGACTGTTGCGTTATCCGATTGGTGAAAGAATGCGGAGAACAATATGTCATTATGGTGGATTGCGGTAAGTTTACACCTGCAGTGAAAAGATATGTAGAGGGAGAGCTGCAAAGTCATATCAATCTACTTGTAGCTACACATATTGATGGCGACCATATCAATGGTTGTGCACAGATGCTGAAAAAATGTCCCAATCTACAAATAGATCACATCTGGTATAATTGTTATGGACGAGTAAAAAAAGAGGATGAAACTGTAGATCTGACGGAAGAGTAGAAGGAAATTTTGCAATGGGTTAAGAATGCTCTACCAGCTGAGTTTGATGCTATTAATTACAAGAAGGAGATCAGCGCGGAGCAAGGAAAGACTTTAGCAGGCGAAATATTGAAGAAAGAACCCTGGCGAAGTGCCTGGAATATAGAACATATAACCGATCAGACCCCCAATTTTGATTTAGAGGGGGGCTTCGGGAAAATCGTGTTGTTAGGACCTCCGAGAGACGCACTTGATGAAATAGAGAAAAGATTCAAGGATGCCTTCAATAAATACTTTATGCAAGTATGGAATGATAGTATCAGGGGAGGTGAGAGCTTGTCTGAATTACTGATAAGACTTGCAGATGCATACAAAGATAAATTTGAGAAGAAACAGATATCAGCTTCATCACCCCAAAAACTGGATGCAGAATATGTGAAAAAGATGGCAGAGAAAGAAGGGACTGACACATCGGACACCAACTATTCTTCAATAGCATTCATGCTTGAGTGTGGTGTACACAAGGTGGCTATGTTAGGAGATTCATTTGCTGTGACATTAGAAAATGCCATCAAGAATAAGTATGGAGAAGAACATAAACCGTTGGATTGTGATGCCATTAAGGTGGCACATCATGGTAGTAACGGAAATACAAGTAAAAGCCTGTTAGAACAAATTAATTCGAACAGATACTTCATACCGGGCGGCAGAAAAGACGAATATCCTACTTGGGGAACAATAGGCAGAATAGCCCTAAGTCATCAAGAAGATGGGAAAAGCCTAATAGTATTTAGTCACAAAGGTGATATGAGTAAGCTAATAAATGGTTTGGATGACGCAGAAAAAGAAACGCTGCACATAGATACTATTATCACAGAGCAAGAGTATGAGCTTTTTGAATGGTAGATTGACAGAACAAGTGATTGTCCCCGTGACATGCTGTGAAGAGCAAGGGACAGCTTTCTTTATAGACAAAAGCCAACTGATAACAGCGCGGCATGTAGTTCGGGAGCACTTCTGTAATCCCGGTGCTCCAGAACCTATTTTTGTCAATGTAAAAGGAAAACTATACACTTGTCGGGCAGAAGAACTTGGCGGCGTGGCTGATATAGCCCTTCTAACTATAACTGATGACGAACTGTATGAAGCACCAGACTTTCTGAATTTATTAAAAGATAAGTTTGTAAAGGACCTTGCTCTCAAAGTGTATGGTTATCCGCAAGAGGTGGCAATGGGAGCAAATTTGGTTGAACTGTCGGTGATGAACCGCCTAGAAATAAAGGGTTGGAACGACCGTGCATTGGTTAGGCATGACACTTTGAAACTGGCAAATTATGATGGTCTATCAGGGGCACCAGTTGTGAACAAAGAAGGACGGGCAATAGGCATACTCACTCAGCAGACCAACGAGACACTGGGTTATCTGTCAATTGAAAAGATTTCCGCACTATTAACCACAAAAGGAGTATCATTTGCTGAAGACTGGCAAAAGGAAGATAATACTACTTTCGGAACGGGACGTAGTATAGAGATTAGCAAAAAAGCTGTTGACTCTATTCACGACCGTTATATGTCAGACTTGCATCAGGATAACAAGCGACTAGATTTTCTGTTGAAGAGTATAACATCTAAAAAGGACATAGACGAAAAGACAATATATGCGCAGTCGCTTAAGACGTTCCTGAAAGGGTTGAATGAGAAAGACCTGAAAAAGATATATGATATTTATAACCACCCTGATAAGTTGGATTTCAGGCAAACAGAAACGGGAATAGATAACTTGGATTTTTTCTGCCAGTATGCTTTAAACGATAGGTTTAAGAATGTGCTTTCTTCTTGGGATGATGAAATAGAGTTTAATAAGCGCGTCATCAAGTTGAGGGATGGTTCTCCATTTGAATACCTACGAGGAGGGTTGGTCAAGAATGTCTGTCTGGTAGGCAAGGCTGGAACAGGCAAAACCCATAGTCTATGTGAGTTTGCCACAAAGAAACAAGATTTTGCTAACATCTATCTATTTTTCGGGACAGAGTTCAGTGCACACGAGACAGCAACAGAACATATCAGAAGTGTGGTGTGTGAAGAAAAGAGCTATGAAGACTTTAATAACGACATGCGGAAGAAGAATCGCTATGCCGTGATAGTGATAGATGCCATCAACGAAGGACTGGGCGGCTCTTACTGGAATAACCACCTTGGAGCACTCAGAACGGAAATAGCAAAACATGACAACATCAAGTTAATCATATCAGTCAGGAGCCCTTTTGAACAAGAATTGAACGACCTTGCTGTGATAGATGCCCGATGGAAGACCATAGAAGTAGATGGTTTTGAGGACAAAGAAACGGCCATCAACAATTTCTTCGAAAGGTATGAGATTCCGCAATCATACAAAGAGAAAAACCTGGAGGCATTTGGTAATCCGTTGTTTTTGAAAATATTCTGCGAGACCTTTCATTCCATGTCGCAGAAAGAGTTGTCCACTTTGTCGAAGGAGACCATCTACAAAAAGTATGTGGAGAAAAAAAACGTAGCCGTCTCTCAACAGGTGGATGAGGATGTAGAACTGAATATTGCAGACCGTTATTTGAAGAAGCTTGCCAACTATTCTGTTTATACAAACCACTTTCATACGATTTCGCGAAATAAAGCTAGAGAATATGCCCGTAGGCTATGCCCTGGGAGACTTTGGAGTCAAGACTTGTTAAATGCCATGTTGACATCAAGCCTACTGTTGAACGACCGTTCAGATGAAGGTGGCGCGGCGGTGATGTTTGAATATGAGAACTTTGGCGACTATTACAAGGCAGAGCAGTTGATGCTCTCGAAGATGAATGTTGATGAGACACTGGGATGGATAGCAGATAAGAAACGATATTTTGAGCGTCATCCAGAAGTATCATCCAGTAAATTCGAGAACGCAGTGGTGGCCCTATTTGATTGTTGGACGAGACAAAGTGCTCAGTTACAGCGGAGTGAAATGATTCGCCGCAATGAGTTCTTGCGTGAGGAGTATATAGCATACCTAATGGGTTCAGATATGACATTCGATGAGGTGATGGACAAGATGATAGAACTGGATCCTACAATAGAGCGTGATTTGAAAATGTTACGCTCTCCGCAGGAGATGTCAATGCAACAAGCTCTTGAAACACATGAGCATCTGAAATCATACGAAACAATTGGCAAGAGAGACTTATTATGGACGCATTTTGTGAACGGTTTGTTTGAGAATTACGGCAGTGGAATCATAGGAGTGTTCCCAATTGACGTTAATCCCGAGATTAGTGTGGATGAACAAGAAAGGGTGTATCTTATCAGGCTGGGTTGGTTATTGACCAGTTCACATCCTAAGTGTCGTGCTTTGACGATGCGTATGATTCGGAAGCAATTGAATAGTCATACTGATGTGATATTATGGCTACTTAAACAGTTTGAGAAAGTGAATGATCCATACGTCGTAGCGGGATTGTACTGTGCCGTTGCCGGAGTGGTTCTAACAACGAGAAATGAGGAGTTAGCAGGAAGCATCGCGGAATACATATACAAAACCTTCTATGGGCAGGCTGAAACTGTGCCTCAAGACTTGATAGTGCGGCAATGGACTTTGAAGATTATTGAAAGAGCGTATGCTCTAGATGAACATAATGATTGCTGGTCAAAGATACAAACGCCATTTGCTGCTTTGCCTTTTGATGAGGATAAGATAACGCCTTACGAAGATATAAATCGAGACTACTTTGGAATGCAGCATGGTTCGAGATTGATGTATAACTCAATCTTTGGATTTGAGGACTTTAACCGTTATATAATAGGAACCAACAATAGAAACAGGAGTAGTGATTATTTCAAGTATGATGAGATTGGGGGAATCTATTTGGGTGATGATTTGACTAGAGAAGAGGCTGAAATAGCATATTATATCAAGAATGTGTTTGGATGGAATGATAAACTTGGTTCATTAGATAATGGAAAGTACTCGGTTGATAGGTCACACAATGATGAGGAACGTATAGGAAAAAAATTTCAGTGGTTAGCTTGGTTTAGGTTGAATGCTAAACTAATGGATAGTTATAAGGTGACAAGAAGTTCTTATCATTATTCAGACAAAGCAAAAGAAGATGAACTTACCCCAACTCCATATCCATGGAATACATCGGAGGTGACATATTTTGATCCAACACTTGATGTTGAAGTGTATAATTCGTATAATAAACTTTTGAGTGGTGTAGAGGCGTTGGAGGTAATTGGAACACAAGACGAATCGTGGATAGACAATAACAAGTACGTTCCGACGTTCAGGAACCAAGTGTTAGTAGAAGGGAGTATTCCTTTCGTGATGCTAAGAGGATTTGACAAGGCTACAGGGGGTGATAAAGAGACCGTGGTGATTACGAACGCGGCCTTTGTAAAGAAATCTGATTCTGAAGCATTTGCGGAATGGTGTCGAGACAAGAACTTTTATGGAAGATGGATGCCAGAAAGAAATGGGATGTATGAGTTTTTGTGGAATGACTATCCTTGGGCTGATGCGTATTATAATGCTATCGAATTGCCTGCATGGGAAAGACCATCAAATGGAAGTCCTTGTGATGTAATGTTGGCCTATGAAGCACAATTGCAGGAACACTGGGAGAGCATAGCCTACGAGGACGAATATCTCACGACGGTGTATATGCCCTGTGTGGAGATGATGAAAGAGATGGGACTATATAATTCTGATGTAAGAGGTATTGTAAAATTACAAACAGATGACACTATTGCGGCGATTAATTCTTCCAAAGAAGATGGCGTTACTGGACTATTCGTTAGGAAGGACATACTGGATGAATTTTTGAGAAGGAAAAATTATGTGTTATTCTATTACGTCCTTGGCGAGAAAGTGTTACGAGCTGAGGCATCGCATTCCATTATGAAAGATCTGTCAGCTGCCTATAGATATGAGCAGGAAGGCCCCGTGACCGTTATTCAACCAATGAGGGTAATATAGAGGGATTTGCCCAAAGCGGTTAAAGTGGACCCTACAAAAATTGATGAGCTACTTAATAAGAATAGTGTAAAAGGGCTGACCACAATGGAACGAATGGATTTGCTAGAAACGATGCACCTTGCTGAAGCAGCGAAGATAAGCGTCGTGCCTCATAGCCTTATTCGTTTGGCTGATGGAGAACTCGGCTACATAACCAGGCGCATTGACCGCACCAAGAACGGTGAGAAGATAGACATGGAGGACATGTGTCAACTGACACTGCACCCAACAGAGTATAAGTACAAAGGCTCGCACGAGCAGATTGCAAAGACAATAGCGCAGTATAGCAGTACGCCAAAGCTCGACCTGACAAACTATATGCAGCTTTTGCTTTTCTGTTTTGTGACAGGCAACAACGACATGCATCTGAAGAACTTCTCGCTCTATCGCCCTTCTGAGAAATACCAGTTGACTCCAGCCTATGACCTCCTTAACGTTGCTGTTGCCAACCCCAAGGACAAGGAGGAGCTTGCGTTACCCCTTTCTGGGAAAAAGACTAAACTACGTCTGGACGATTTCCTGAAAGCTGCAAAGGCGATGGGGTTGGAAGAGAATGTGGTGCTACGCCTTATAGCCGGTCTTCAAAAGGTTTTACCAAAGTGGGAGACTCTCATCCAGGCTTCTTTCCTCAACGAAGAGATGAAGTCTGCGTATCTTGAACTCATCACGTCTCGGTTGGCCCGGTTGCAAAGGTGAGAAAATCGCGACAAATTGGGCACGATTTTGTACGATTCGATGCCATCTAAAAGGGCATTTCCCACAAAAATTCATAAAAAAGAGCCACAAAACGGCAAATAGTTTACATAACCAAAGGTTATTCAAGAGAAAAAGTATAACTTTGTAGCCAATAAAAGACATCATTCTTTAAGAACAATATGGCAAAGAAGAAAGTTGCTGAAAAAGGAGAACCTAAGGGGGGGAGCAAAATGCGACACCCTCAATGAAGTGTCCCCAAACCATGACGAGGTGATAACATCCGTTGCACAAAGTAGCTCTGAAGACATCAGCATTAAGTCGATGATACGAGTTATACGAGGGCAACAGGTAATGCTTGACTTCGACTTGGCTTTTCTGTATGGTGTTGAAACAAAAGCACTCAATCAGGCTGTTAAGCGTAATACAAATCGTTTCCCAGAGGACTTTATGTTCAAGTTAACAAAAAGCGAACTTGAAATATTACGGTCACAAATTGTGACCTCCAATCCGGTAGAAAGACAGCAAGATACTAATTGGAAGTCACAAATTGTGACCTCCAATCTTAACAATAATTATGGCTCAGATATTTTGATATCGCAAAATGCGACATCAAATTTTGCGAAAATGGGCTTAAGAAGGCCGCCTTATGCTTTCACTCGCAATGGTGTAGCCATGCTTAGTAGCGTG
>ERZ842401.7406-NODE-7406-length-11245-cov-5.027167_pt1 | contig 11245 bp, 13 predicted proteins | sample MGYA00521270_ERZ842401 | MGnify/ENA primary metagenome ERZ842401 (study PRJEB31892, sample SAMEA3878208) | bioreactor metagenome | biome: Moose rumen | place: Sweden | collected 2011-10 | study: EMG produced TPA metagenomics assembly of the PRJEB12797 data set... | reverse complement strand
TGCCGATTATGATGAACCATTTTGTAATGCTCCAGAGGAATCTTATATACACGGGCATTACCAGGGCAAAGAAGGTGTTGGTCATAGTCGGCACAAAGAAAGCTCTTGCCTATGCGGTTAAGAACGTGACGGTCACGAAGAGAAATACACTTTTGAAGGAAAGGCTGGCAGGATAAAGCTGAAGGCGGGTTGACAGGAACAAGGATAGGAAAGTGTATCAACATGTTATGGTTTAAGGAGAATGCTTAAATAATATATGAAAAGGAGCACGGATGGAATATAGAAAATATGGAGAAACATACTATATCCGCTTTGACAGGGATGATGAGATCATCTTATCAATCCTTAAGATCTGTAAGGAAGAAGGGATAGAGTCTGCAACATTCAGCGGGATTGGAGGATGTGGCAAGGCGGAGATCCAGACCTTCATTCCTGCTACAGGAGAATTTGAAATGAATGAGCTTTCCGGAATGCTGGAACTTGTATCGCTTACCGGGAATGTGGTCACGGATGAAAATGGAGAGTATTATCACCATACACATGGGATGTTTGCGTACAAGGAAGGTGATAGGCATCTGGTGAGCGGAGGACATATCAGATCAATCGTGGTGTCGTATACGGCAGAGATTGAGCTTCGACCGGTGATCGGTGGGGAGATTAAAAGAAAGTATGATCCGGAAACCGGAACAGGATTTTGGGATTTTAGGTAAGGAATGAAAGGTGAATGGTATGAAGTCGGTATTACTGGTAAACGGAAGCCCTCATAGCAATGGAAATACGAAAGCGGCGCTTACGATTGCCGAGGAGATGTTTAAGTAAAGAGGACTTGCGGTAGATCATTTTGAAATCGGGAATAAGCCGGTGAGGGGATGTCTTGGCTGCGGACAGTGCGCTAATACACACCGCTGTGCATTTAATGATGATTCCTGCAACGAACTGATCGAGAAAATGTTAAAATGCGATGCCGTGATTATAGGGACTCCGGTATACTTTGCCGGACCGAATGGTGCATTGTGTGCACTGCTTGACCGGGTATTTTATGCGGCGGCGAATTTCGGACAGCTCTTTGCAGGTAAAAAAGCGGCTGCAATCGCAACATGTTGGAGAGCGGGAGCAACACCTTCGATCGACCGTATAAATAAATACTTCACATATAGCCAGATGCCGGTAGTAAGCAGCGAATATTGGAACGGATACCTGGGAACACATGACCGCTTCGGAGCATCCGTGATCCATACGCTGGCTTGTAATATGGCAGATATGCTGGTAGAGACCGCAGATGCATGAGCCGGGATAGGGTATGAAATGCCCGGAGAGGATTTTGAAAGATAGAAATAATGATTGATTCGGAGATCAGAACCAGAGAAGACCTGGTAGCGGTGGCTAATGAGATAGGTTTCCTGCCTTTCTTTACCTGCAGGATAGAGGGCTTTTCTTTGGAAGAAAATATTTCATATGATGCATGGTATCAGGGCAGGTGGAGCGGCAAGATCCATTGGGATGCCTGGGACTGGAAAGGGCAGGTGCTTCAGAATAAGGAGCTTGTTTATGGGAAGTTCTTTGAGAAGAAAGCAGGCTTTATAAGCCTTAAGCTGTGGCCGGACTTCTGTAATTACAGACGGGATGGATATGATTTCGATGCCAGATTTGATGATGGACTTGCTTCTTATAAGGACAAGGGTGTGGTGGATTACCTCACCGGATCCGGAGCTATGCTGACAAGAGATATCAAGGATGGGCTGAATTATAAGAAGGATGGAAATAAAGGCTTTGAAACAATTATTACAAGGCTTCAGATGCAGACCTATGTGGTGCCGATTAACTATGAGTATAGTAAGCGTAAGAATGGCAATGAATATGGCTGGGGCAACTGCCGGTATGATATCGCAGAGAACTTCTGGGGAGAGAAGCTGTGCAGATCGGCATATAAGAGAAGCTCGGAGGAGTCCTTAAAGAGGATTATAAAGCATATCAAAAAGGTACTGCCGAAGATGGATGAAGAGGAACTGAGGGCTCTGCTTAAAGGGTGAAAGGAAAGCATATGATTGCGAACCCTTTTTCATTGAACATGGTATGAAACTTTGATAAATGTGAAAAAGATGTAAAGGCAAATATGACATCGTTATTGCAAAAAGTGCGGATATAGCTTCAAGGAATTGACCGTATACAAGGGCAATGAGATAATATAAAAGAGCAGCGCAGTGAGGCGTTATAAAAAACTCTCACTGCGCTGTTTTTGTCTGCATATTTTCTACAACTATTTTTAGAATATGTGTTTTTTGTAAGGAGGAAACTATGGGAAAAAAGAGTTTTTGGAAGGCTTATGGTTTTACGATTGCTATGCTTGTTTCGATTGTTGCAGGTTGTATTACGGGATGGTTATGGCCTAAAGTTTTGGAAGATGACGGGACTGTGATTTCAAACGGCGCGACTGTTCTGGAACCCTTTGGAACTATCTTTATAAATCTTATGTTCTGTATAGTTGTTCCGATGGTTTTCTTCTCTATTTCAAGTGCAATAGGCAATATGAAAAGCAAAAAGAGAGCCGGTAAGATTCTTAGTACAACTATTGCTACTTTCTTTGTAACAGGTCTTATTGCAGCAATTCTCTTTTATCTGGTTATGAAGATTATTCCGCCGGTAACACATACCTATGATATGACCGAAGGTGAAGTGGGAGATACAATTTCAATACCTCAGATGATTATAAATTTCTTTACAGTAGAAGATTTCTCTTCGCTGTTTTCAAGAAGAGCTATGCTTCCGCTTATTGTTGCCTCTGTTTTCATGGGCTTTGGAATTCAAGGCTGTGGCGGCAGTGATTCTGCTGTTGGCAAGTTCTTTTCAAATATGACAGACATAATAATGTATATAGTAAGACTTATTACTTACTATGCACCAATCGGATTCTTTGGATTCTTTTCGAGCCTTGTAGCTACATATGGTCCTGATCTTATTGGTGATTACTCAAGAGCATTGATTACATATTATGTTTTCTGTTTTGTTTATATGCTTATATCATTTCCTCTATATGCATGGTTTGGAGCCGGCAAGGGAGGCGTTTTGGTGATGCTAAGGCACCTGTTTAGACCAGCAGTTACAGCTTTTGGAACATGTTCATCTGTTGCAACTATTCCTACCAATATGGAAGTAGCAAAGGATTCTGGCGTTCCTGAGGATGTAACGGATATTGTTCTTCCGATGGGAGCTACGATGCATATGGATGGCTCTTCAATGTCGGCTATTTTGAAGGTTGCATTCTTGTTCGGCATATTCGGAATGAATTTTTCCGGAGGGAAGGCAATTCTGGCTATAATAATAGCTGTTTTCTCTTCTGTAGCAATGTCAGGAATACCTGGAGGCGGCGGAGTTGGAGAATTGGTTCTTGTAACTATGTTCTTCCCCGATCAGATGGCGATTGCTTATCCTATTGCACTTGCGCTTGGTAATCTGATAGATCCTCCCGCAACCATGGTTAATGCTGCCGGTGACTATGTAGCTAGCTTCATAGTTGCAAGATTTACTGATGGTAAGGATTGGCTTTTAAAAAAAACAGATGAAAAAGTTATAAAAGACAAAGCTTGCTAAAATGCGTGCAAACAAGAGCTTTGGTATGTTTTGGACAAGTTTTTGGGCTTGACGAATAGTCGTTTTTAATGCTACAATTTGATAAATCTATGAGAAAGAAGAGTACTTCATTTTTGAAGCTCACAGAGAGTATCCATTGGTGAGAGGATGCAGCTGATTGGTGAAGGAATGGGCTTTTGAGTGCGAAGCAAAATGGCTATATTTGAAGTCAGAGTAGTATTCGACGGGAACTCCCGTTACAGAGTAGAGGAAGTGATGGCTTTCTCATGAGTGATCGATTATATCGATAAACGAGGTGGCACCGCAGGATTTAGTCCTGTCCTTGTATGTAGTACATACAGGGACAGGTTTTTTTATGCAAAATCTTTTCACAAACTGTTCCTGTACATAAAACTTTTTTAATAAAAAGGAGGATGGAAAAATGGAAGTACAAAGCGCAGTAAAGAGAGAAGTTGTTGTTGAAGAAAAGAAGGGTCTTGCAAACACAAGAAATCTGATTCTTGTTGGAGTAATGATGGCAGTAGGAATTGTTCTAAGGATGTTCGCAGGAGTTATTGCTCTTGGAAACATGCATCCCAATTTCCTTATTGCTACATATTGCCTTGCTATTTTCATTATTAAACCAAATCTAAAAGAAGCTGCAGCTATCGGTCTTATATCCGGAGCAATCTCACAGATTGGAACTTCAATGCCATGGCTTGGGCTTGGTTCTGAAACTCTTGGTGCGATTGCAATGTGCCTTCTTATAAAGCTTGCAATTCCTAAGTATGTAAAACCTGTTGTATGCACTTTTCTTGCTACACTTGTTTCCGGATTTGCATTTGTAGGACTTGCAGCTCTTACTTATGCTAAACCTATGCCGGGTGCTCAGTTCATTAGTATGGCTATTGTAACTGTCGTAACTGCAGTCCTTAATATGATCATCGTTACCGTTCTTAGCATTCCGGTTAATAAGGTAATGGGGAATAAAGAATAATGATACGCATAAAGAATTTGGGCTTTGTATATAAGAATGGTAAGAGCCCGGCACTTGAAGATATAAATATAGAAATTGCAAATGGAGATTTCCTAGGGATTACCGGCACCTCTGGTGCCGGTAAGACTACGTTTACCTTTGCGCTATGTGGAATTATCCCCCAGAAGATCAAGGGGGATTTTTATGGCGCTGTTATTGTTGATGGCAAGGATACAGCTGAGTATCCTGCGGAGGAATTTTCAAGGAAAGTCGGAGAAGTATTTCAGGACATTGATTCGCAGATGGTTGCTTCTGTTGTCGAAGATGAGATTCTGTTCGGACTAGAAAATTTCGGTTTGCCTCATGATTTAATCAAAGAGCGAGTTGACAATGTACTAAAGGAACTGGGGATACAGGATCTTCGCTACCGCGAGATATCAAGCTTGTCCGGTGGGCAAAAGCAAAAGGTTGCTATAGCATCAATGCTTGCTATGCAACCGGAAGTAATCGTTCTTGATGAACCTACCGGAGAACTTGACCCGGAGAGCAGTAGAGAGATATTTAAGATTCTATCTAAACTCAACAAGGAAAAGGGCATAACAGTTATTATAGTTGAACAAAAAATCATGCTCTTGTGCGAGTATGTTAAACATATGATGGTTCTGGATAAGGGGCACATTGCTTTTTATGGAACACCAAGAGATATGACCACGTCTATAGACAAATTCCTCGAACTTGGTATCAATGTGCCAAGAGTTACCGAATTATCTTCTAAACTTATAAGGGATAATATATACGATGGCGAAATAGCACTAACTGTCGATGAAGCAGAAAATATTGTCAGGAGGATACTTGAATGATACGTTTTGAAAATGTCACATTCGGTTACTCCGAAGGCAGTTTGATTCTAGATAATTTAAGCTTTCATATTAAGGAAGGCGAATTCGTTGCACTAATTGGCGCGAACGGCGCAGGTAAGAGTACTATAAGCAGGCTAACAAATGGACTTCTTCATCCTACAAATGGGCATGTATATCTTGGCGGAAAAGATACTTTGCAAACTCCTTCCAGCATGCTTGCAAGAGACTGTGGTTTTCTTTTTCAAAATCCCGATCGGCAAATATGCGAAAATACTGTAAGAGATGAAGTTTCATTTTCTTTGAAAGTTCAGGGATGTCCTGCAGAAGAGATTAATGACAGAGTTGAAAAGGTGCTTGAAACATTTGATCTTGACCCTGATTGGTTTCCGTTTTCAAGAAGCAGGGGAGAGAGGCAGCGAATAGCTCTGGCAAGTGTTCTTGTGTGCAGACCAAGGCTCCTTATATTGGACGAGCCAACAACAGGGCTTGATTATCTTGAATGTATTAAGATAATGGATTACGTAACGAAGCTTAACATAGAAAAGGGCACGACGGTTCTTATGGTAAGCCATGATATGGAGCTGGTGCAATCCTATGCGAAAAAAGTTCTCGTACTCAATAAGGGTAAGCTTCTTGGGCAGGGCGACGTTAAGTCTGTAATGAAAGATATGGAGCTTCTAAAAAAAGCCAGAGTATTGCCGGCTCAGATACCGGAGCTTACTTTGCGCTTTGGAGATAAGTTCAAAGAGGTGTTTACTGTTGAAGATATGCTTGGTGTTCTTGAGAATAGAAAAGCTAAAGGGGGTACATTATGAACCTTCTAAATTATGTTCCCGGTAATAGTTACCTTCATAAGCTTAATCCTGTAACCAAGCTACTTGCGGCATTCATGTACGGAATTGCAGCAATTATCTGCAATAACGTTTTTGCAGAAATAGGATTTATTATTCTAATGCTCCTGATATCAGCCTCTGCCAAGATAGGTAAAAGAGCTCTTTTGTTAACAAGGAATCTTATGTTGCTGGGACTTATTATGTTTGTGATACAGCTTTTCTTTGTTAGAGATGGAAGAAGCCTTGTTGTAATAGGAAATGTGACCTTGTTTACTACAGGAGGACTTAGAAGTGCTCTATTGCTATCTTTCCGCGTTATAGCCGCAATGCTTCCTTTGATGCTATTGTTTGCCATAACTTTGATGAACGATTTGTGCAATGCAATGGTCAAAAGACTATATCTTCCCTACAGATATGCATTCATTGTTACTACTGCTTTTCGTTTTGTACCTATATTCGCTTCCGAGTTTCATGATATTCAGGATGCACAAAAGGCCAGAGGAGTAGATTTTGATACCAAAAATATTTTTAGAAAATTAAAGCTAATAGCGCCTCTATGCGTTCCACTATTGGTATCAAGTCTTAAGAAAGTCGACGTTTCAGCTATGTCAGCAGAAATGCGGGGCTTTGAGCTAAGAAACCGTAGAAGCGGATTCAAAGAGTATCCTTTTAAAATATGTGATCTTATTACGATTCTTATTATGATTGCAATTATAATATTAACAGTTATATTTCTAAGGTGAGAATAATTATGGATTATACAGCTAAGATGAAATATGGAACAGAAGTTATAGAAATTAATGTAAAGGGTGCCAAAGGCGTTGAGGTTTTAAATCCCGATCCTATGCCTGAAATAGATGATATTGAGAAGGCTTTTCTATCATGTGTTGAAGATGGTGCGATAGCATCCTCACCCCTTAAAGACAAGGTTTCTTGCGATGACCTGGTGACAATTGTAGTTTCGGATATTACAAGAAGCTGGATGCATCAAGGCGATATCCTGACGCTCCTTGGACATTATCTTCATGATATATTAAATGTTCCGTTTGAAAATATATGTGTTTTGATAGCTCTTGGAACGCATAGAAAATCTACCGAAGAAGAAAAAGAAATAGTTGCTGGCTCATACCTGTATCACAATGCAAAAGTTATCGATCACGACTGTGATGGCGAAAATGTGTTCGCCGGTCGTACAACAAGAGGCACTGATGTGTATGTAAATCCACTTGTTGTAGGTCGCAAGGTTGTTGTGGTTGGAGGAACTGTTCATCATATGATGGCGGGTTTTGGTGGAGGCAGAAAGAATATTCTGCCTGGCGTCTCTTCAAGACAGACAATCCGTCAGAATCATGCAAGAGCACTTGATCCTAATATTGCTCACTCTGATAAAAGAGTAGGCTGTGCTCTTTTGGAAAATAATCCGATAAATGAAGATATGAATGAAGCTGCGGCTCTTATTGAAGTCTCCTTTGGTATTAACATTGTTGTTGCAACAAGCGGTAAATTCAGCGGATTGTTTGGAGGAGACTTATACGAGTCTTGGAAAGAGAGTTGTCTTTTCCAAAAGAAGTGCTATGAAAAATGGATAGATAAAGAAGCTGATATAGTTATTGTTTCAAGTGGCGGTTCTCCCAAAGATATGAACCTGTATCAAGCCTCCAAGGGCATGATGAATGGAATGAGGGCGATGAAAGAAAACGGGCAGATGATTTGGCTTGCAAAGTGCCAGGAAGGATGCGGCGCCCCTGATTATACAGCTTGGCTTGAACCGTTGAAAGAGGGAAGACTCGATAGTGCTCTTCGCAAAGACTTTACAATCGGCGGATTTATTTTTTATCTGACTGTAGAGAATCTTAAAAAAGGCGAATGCAGAATACTTACAACAATCGATAATGACACGACTTATCCTATGGGAATGCAGGCTTATACCGATGCTCGGAAACTTCTTGAAGGAATTGATTTTACAGACAAGCTTGTATACATTATTCCTTACGGTGGCTCTGTTGTTCCTATGGTAAGAGGGATAGACTGATATTGTGAATTGTGAGAGGGTTTGTGATATGCGTAAGTCCGTTTTTATCATAATCGCAATTGTGGGAATTTGCTTGCTAGCTTTCTTTGCAATTAATTCTATTTGGCAATACCCGGTTTATGACAAGGTGAAAACTGAATTTGCCTTGGCAAGGGAAGAATTTGAAGCAAGTATAGAAGAGACTAGGATAGACTGTGTTTTGGATATCGATTATGTGGAATCGGCAGATGCGACTGTAGATTATAAATATGACTATGACAAAGATAGAGGAAAACTCAGGCAGGAGAACATAATACAAATAAATGTTCATATGAATGACGATTTTAGATATCTTGATGTCATGGATAAATGCAAAATGCTTGTATTCATAGTCAATGAGCTTGACCAAAACGGACCTGATTTTAAAGCTATATACGAAAATAGTAGCTATTTCCAGATTTATTCCAAACATAGAGAAAATTTATTCATGGATCTTGGTGATTATAAGCTTAGGATGAGTTCTGGTATTGCTTATAGCTTTGATGATAGCGTATATGATTATAGCTTGACAGAAAACAGAATGGAGATGGTGAAAAGAGTTAACAATTTCACCAGAACATTTGATTATACAAGCCAAGACGGCCTGCTTCTAAGCTTCGAAGAATATCATAAACCAGTTTATAACGAAACGCATGTTAACAGTTTTGACCAAAGTGGTAACAAAACGGGTGGTAATTCATCTGATAAATCTTCCGGCCAAAAAGGTACCAACAAAAGTGGAAACACTAATAAATCTGATCCTTATGATGGTGATAAATATAAATCTTCACAGGATTTTGCCGACGACAAATATGAGGAGTTCTACGATTACGAAGACGAATACGAAGATGAAGACGAAGCATATGATGCGGCAGAAGATTACTGGAATGACGAGTATGACTGACACAGTGAAAGGTGCGTAATGGGCTATTGTTTATGGGCTGAAACTAATGAGCGAAACAAGATTTATCATGACAGCGAATGGGGGATTCCTGTACATGATGACAAAAAGATGTTTGAGCATCTAATGCTTGAATGTATGCAATGCGGCCTGTCATGGGATTTGATGCTCAAAAAAAGAGAAGTGTTTAGGTCATGCTTTGATGGCTTTGACTATGATAAGATTGCCGGATATACGCAGGAAGACATCGACAGAATACTTAATACTGATGATATGATTAGGTCTGCGCGTAAGATTGAAGCAGTCATAAATAATGCAAAATGTTTTCAACAAATAAGAGAAGAATTTGGAAGCTTCTGTGATTATATCTGGTCATACTCAAATGGCAAGACCATTCTATACAATGGGCATAGCAGAAATAACGCCAAGATACCGGTCAGTAATGGCTTGTCCAAAAAGATAAGCAAGGATTTAAAAAAACGCGGATTTAAATATGTTGGCGAAATTACGATATATTCGCACCTCCAGGCTTGCGGCATCATAAATGATCATGATGAAACATGCCCCTGCTTTAAGAAGATAAATGAAATGCATGCTACAATTAAAAAACGAAGGGATGGAGAAGTATATTAGTTACTTTCCACATCGAAAACGGTACTTGCTCCAGGAAAATTTATGCTCAAAGTTTTCCTGAAGCAAGCACCGTTTTCGATGTGCGAAGTTTGAGTTAATTATCTAAAGTGGCATGCGTCGCATGCATAATGAGGGAACTTTAGGCAGGTTATTGGGCAGATTCTTTAAAATAATGTTCATGAATTGTTTGTTTATATATACGAAATACAGTTTATAATATATACAGAATATGACACACTGTGTCATGATTATATCGTTGGTAAAACCGGAGCAATCCGGTGACACAAAGCTATAGGGACTTAATGAGTCAGCCAGCTGCGTTTTTGGGCGTCGCAGCAATGCGACGTTTTTTGAGGTAATCAGATGAGAACAAAGAGATTACTTAGGAGTTTTTTATCTATTGCTACAATAATACTGATTTTTGTAGGTAACGCAAATTATAATGCAATAACAGCTAATGCATCGAATATAAGCGTTTCATCTTATACAGGTAGTGCATCTGTAACGCTAAATAACAACGTTCCGTCTTTTGATTCAAGTACGATTACCAATGTTTCATTTGAGCAATATGGTGAGTTTGATGCATTATCAAGATGTACAGCTGCAATAGCTTGTATCGGAACAGATCTGATGCCGACTACGGAGCGTGAATCGATTGGCTCTGTAAAGCCTACCGGATGGAATCAGAACAAGTATCCTGGTGTTGTGGATTCTGAGCCGCCATATCTTTATAACAGGTGTCACCTTATCGGATACCAGTTATCCGGAGAAAATGCTAACGAGAAAAATCTTGTAACAGGTACTCGCTATATGAATGTCGAGGGTATGCTTCCGTATGAGAATACTGTCGCAAGCTATGTTAAGTCTACAGGTAATCATGTGATGTATAGGGCAACACCGATTTTTGAGGGTAATAACCTTCTTTGCAGTGGTGTAATACTCGAAGCATATTCGGTTGAAGATTCAGGTGCCGGGGTTTGTTTTAACGTCTTTTGTTTCAATGTACAACCCGGTGTGATTATAAATTATGCTGATGGAAGCAATGTGCTTGACGAATCTTATATTGCCGTACAGGATAACCCGGATGCAGAAGATATTACGCGTTCATCTACGTCAGAAGTCTTGACTGAAGGTAGTGCAGCATCTGCTAATTATATTGCAAACAAGAATACCAAGAAATTTCATTATCCATCGTGCGACAGTGTATCTGAAATGAAGGAGTCTAATAAGCTGTATTTCGAGGGTACGAGAGACGAATTAATAAGTCAGGGATATTCGCCGTGTAAAAGATGTAATCCATGATGGATAGGCTATTAAACTTCCCATTTGCCAAACTGGCGCCAGCCCCCTTTGCTGTTGTGCAAATGCAGGCAGTTTATAAAGTATTTCGCGTTCTTTGAAGGTGTTAAAAATTCAGGGCATGAT
>ERZ842401.7404-NODE-7404-length-11246-cov-3.216335_pt1 | contig 11246 bp, 6 predicted proteins | sample MGYA00521270_ERZ842401 | MGnify/ENA primary metagenome ERZ842401 (study PRJEB31892, sample SAMEA3878208) | bioreactor metagenome | biome: Moose rumen | place: Sweden | collected 2011-10 | study: EMG produced TPA metagenomics assembly of the PRJEB12797 data set... | reverse complement strand
GGGAATCGCTGCTTGTCCTCCGCCTCGGGTCTCTCTCTTTCCTCGGAGAGGGGAGACGCTGATTTGCGTAGCTTCGAGAGGGGAATCGCTGCTTGTCCTCCGCCTCGGGTCTCCCCTCTCCCCGGAGAGGGGCCGGGGGTGAGGCTTTTTATAACCATTATTATTATGAAGAGACTTATCTTGCTGTGCGGCCTCGTGCTGGCCGCCACCGTTGGCCTGCAGGCCAAGACGAAGGCCGAGAAGGCCGGGTGGAAGACGGGCATGCAGTCCTACACTTTCCACATGTTTTCCCTCCAGGAGGCGCTGGACAAGTGCCAGGAGCTGGGTGTGAAATATATTGAGGTATATCCCGGACACAAGCTGGGTGAAGGCTATGGCGACCTGGCCTTCGGTCCCGACCTGGATGCTGCCACGCTGAAGCGCGTACGCCAGGAGGCCTCACGCCGCGGAGTGCGGATTGTGGGCGCAGGCGTCTATACCTCGGACAACCTGGACGACTGGACGCGCTTCTTCCAGATGGCCAAGGCCATGAAGCTGGAATACGTCACCTGCGAACCGAACCCCGACCAGTGGGACCACGTCGAGGCACTCTCCCGGAAGTACGGCATCAAGGTGGCGGTGCACAACCATCCCCGCCCCTCCACTTATTGGAACCCCGACGCGCTGATGCAGCTCATCCAGCATCGTGCCAAGGGCATCGGCTCGTGTGCCGACATCGGCCACTGGCGTCGCCAGGGGCTCGACGAGATGCAGTGCCTGCGCCGAGTGGGCGACCGCCTCATCACGTTCCACTTCAAGGACATCGCACCGAAGCACGACGGCGAGGCAGAGCAGACCGACGTCATCTGGGGCACCGGCTGCCTCTCCCTGCGCCAGATCCTCACTCACCTGCGCGACATGAAGTGGAAGGGCTATCTCTCCGTCGAGTACGAAGCCAACTGGCTGAACTCCGTCCCCGACATCCGCAAGAGCCTCCAGTACTTCGACACCCTCTCTGAGGAAGTGCTCAGATGAGGAAGCGAGAACCTCCGACGAAAGGATGATTTCTCTCCCTCACCTGCGTTGATGCTCGCAGGCCTGACAGTTTTTGCACAGGGAGTCCACCGTCCACCTCTACCGCAGGACCGGTGACGAGGACATCCCCTCCAACACGTTGAATCGTGAGATACTGGAGTGTCCCGAATAGAACCGGCACACACCTTCGTCCCCTGATGGCCATTCTCACATCACTGTGTCTCATGACGGTCGGATGTCATGGGTGCAGCGTGGGACAGGCAGAATCGAGACTGGAGTCCATCGACAGCCTCACGGCCACGCACCCCGATTCAGTACTCTTGAGACTGGAATCCATGCGCGGCGAGCCGATGAACAGGCGCGAGCGGGTATTCTTCGAACTGCTGCGCGGCAAAGCCACTGTGCTCGCACGTTTCCCCTATGCCGCCGACAGCGTGATGCGGCAAGTAGTTGACTATTATGACCGGCACGGAGACATAGCCCGCGAGGCGGAAGCCCGATACGTGCTGGCCTGTGCTTATCTCGACAGCAATCAGCCCTCCCATGCCATGCGGCAGCTGAAGCGCCTGACACTGCTCTGCGACCCAGACACCACGACGAGGCATCTCACATTGATGCGAGACGCCCACGCCACACTGGCCCGCCTATATGAGGGGCACGAAGCATGGGACGAGGCCATGGAAGAGGATTCTCAGGCCGAACAGCTCGCACTCGCATACCACGACACGCTTCAGGCCATCGAATGCCGAAGGAATATTTGCCGAATCCTGTTCCATCGGCATGCCTACGAACAGTGTATCAGCGCATCGTGGTGTCTCTTCGAGGAATGTCACGCCCGGGGATGTCCCGACCAGGGACAGGAACTCTTCATCCTTATCATCGAATCCTTCTTGAACAGCCATCGCCACCGCGAGGCGGCAGAATGCCTCCGTCACTACGAGAACTTTCTCTCCCTACATCCCGAGGCACGGTCGCCACGTGCCGAGGCTGCCCTTTCCATCTGCCAAGCTCGCATCCTTCATGAAACGGGCGCAGCTGACTCGGCCGCAGTCATCCTCGCTGAAGCAGGCGACCTGGGGAGGTCCATCCATGAAACAGCCACATACCGCACCACCCTGCCCAAGGAAACCCTCACCGACGAGAGGCAGGACGAATCCGATGTCACATCTCATGCCCGCAGGCCAATACTTACCTGGACAATCGTTTTTCTGCTCGTCACCGCCCTCGCATGGACGTCTCGCCTTGCCCTGCGGCGGAAAAAAGGCATGAGGATTCAGGCAGAGAATGCCAGTACGCTACATTCGCAGATAGGGCAGCTTAAAACGAAGAACGATTACTTGGAGACAGCCCTTAGCGGCATCACGCAACAGGACCGGCGAGACGAGTATCTATCTTCAGAGGCCGTTCAATCTTTCCACCGGCATTTACGCAGCCCCAGAGCCTTTCCCCTTGATGCCGGCAAGTGGAAGGCACTGAGGGACGAGACAGAACGCTGCTTCCCCACCTTCCGCGAACGGATGCACAGCGGACGCCCCATCAGCGACACGGAATACACACTCTGTCTGCTCACAAAGGCCGGTTTTTCCGTCAAACAGATAAATCTTCTGATGGGAAAGGAAGACTATGCGTCCACCACCCGTCGCCGCCTGCTTCGCAAGATTTTTGCGGAGGAAGGCACCCCCGCCGACTTCGACCGCCGCATCCAGACTATCGTATAGGCTTCATTATCCTTCCACTACATCTCCTTGTATAGCAAGCACTTCTGCCTATCCTGTCCGTTTCTGTCAGCAAAAAAATCTCTCAATGCTATGTTGATATGAGAGGAATATTCTACTTTTGCGGCAGAATTATAAACGGAGAAAGACAATGGAAGGACTCTTGAGTTGTTTGCTCGGTAAACTTGAGGTCGGGTACACGCACTACCATCTTAGGCAAGAACTGGACGGCCATCCATACGCAGATACGCTGTATGCTGTCGTGGATGTGCTGCGCGGATATGGTATTAAGAGCCTTGGAATACGGAACGAGGAGCGGAATCTGCACGCCCTCTCCGTTCCTTCCGTGGCTGTGCTTCGCGTGCAGGAGGAAACCCTTTTCACGGTGGTGGCCGATATCCAGACAGACAGTGTAGACTACTATATATATAATAAGGCAGTGCATGCCGTCCCGCAGGATTTCTGCCATGCCTGGACGGGCGAGGCCGTTGTCCTGACCGATGCCGCGCAAGCCCACGAACCAAGCTATGGATGGAACTTCATCGTGGGCCTAATCGCGTTCGCGGAGAGGGTATGTCTCTCTGCACTACCTCTTCTCGTAATCCTTGCTGGGCTGTTTGTCAACTTCTCCCGCTTGAGTGTTCACCATGCGATATGCCTGTTCCTGAATACCATCGGAGCCACCGCGTCATTCGTAATGATAAGGAAGCGAACAAATCAGACCGGCATGATTGTGCACCGGCTCTGTACTCTCTCGGGCAACGATGCATGTAAGAGGACGTCCTCTCTCCATGTCCCGCTCTTCGATTACCTGCCACTTGACATCATCGGTCTCGGCTACTTCACGGCACATGCTATTCAGTGTGTGCTGGTGCCACAGGCATTGTCATCGGCACTTTGGGTTTCTCTCGCCACACTTCCCGCCAGCTTCGCATGCATCGTCATCCTTATACGACGCAGGCTGCCATGCACGTTCTGTATTGTCGTACAACTCGCCCTATGGGCCAATTTCATCAATGAGTCCCATTTCATGCGGCACAGGTTTCCCACCTTTGACACATTCGTTCTCATCCTATACAGCGCGTTAATCTTTTTCCTCATCTGCATGATACATCTCAGACTGATGTACGAGGACGAGAGGGACAGGGCGAACCGAACCCTCGCCGGATACCGAAGGTTCAAGACCGACCATGAGGTCCTCCAGAACAAGTTGTGGCAAGGCATTCAGGCAGACACGGACATGGGAGAGTCTTCCATTGTCTTTGGGAACCGTGAGGCAAGGACTCGCATAACGATTATTACCAATCCTTTCTGTGAAGCTTGTGCCCAGACACATCGAGAGGTGGAAAGCCTGCTTGCGAGGTGTGACGGCGGAATCTCCATACAATATATATTTGTATCGCGCGACGAGGCAGGCTGGCAGGCGTGTCGATTCCTCATTTCAACTTACAAGACGTGCGGCGAGGTGGAGTTTCGCAACATCCTCAACCAATGGTTCAAGTACGGACGCTTCCGTAGCCGAGCATTCATGAAACAGAGAGGTGTAAGCATTGACGAGCGCGAAGCCGACGAGATACTGCAAACTCACGCAGCTTGGCGAAGACGATATGACGTCAACTTCACTCCCTGCACGTTCATTGACGGCTACCGACTTCCTCCCGAGTATGACTTTGAAGACATTGAACATTTATATAAAAAAACATGAGACAGACGATGAAGAAGAAAACGCTCTGCGCATTGACAATGTTGCTGTTTAGCCTTGCCACATCGTGCCGCGGCACGATAAAGTGGAAGGACGACTGCCTGCTGGACCGGCAAGGTAATCTGATAGGCACGCTCCATGTAGAGGCAGACAGCAAACTGGGCGTTGAGCACCGTATCTGCAAGGTGGATGGGAACACCTCCCAGCTGGAGTTTACATTCAAGGCCCGGGACGATGTGAAGGATGCTCATATACGAATTGAGCTACAGCGGTCAGATCGAGCTGAGTGGTGGATGATACCCTCGGTGGCCTATGCCGACTCACACGATGACAACCGTTCGTATGAACCCATGAAGTCGCGTCGCAAGATGTCGTGGAGAACCTACTGGTGGCGCAGAATGCCTATACCCAGTGCAGTGTACAGCGAGAGTCAGCGGTATGCTGTGGCCACTTGGAGCGACAGCCTGACGGCATGCAGCATCATGCCCACCGATTCGTCGGTCACGCACTGCATCCTCTGGCCCGAGGAAGATATGCCCGCAAGAAACAGAGAATACGGCACCACGGACGAGGACTACCGTCACAAGGCAAATGCAGCACTCAAGGCGGGGGAGAGAATCACCCTGCACATGTACGTCAGCGTCGCTCCTGCGGAGCCGGAACACCGGGCCATGGCGCATTTCCTGCGTACATGCTGGCTCCTGGCCGAAAAGCCAAAGACAGCACCGCTCTCCGATGCGGAAGTGTGGACTGAAGATGTCCGCCGCGTGAAAGACGCCCTGTGGGTTGAAGACACGGCTTTCACGGGTTTCCGACATGGAGACAACAGCAAGCGGGAGAATCCTTTACGCCGCAGTGCCGGGCACTATGAGGCTGCTGGAAACGGGCAAAACATCAGTCTGGCCAATGCCCTGCTGTGGGACTATTTGCAATACGGTGACACCACATCGCTCCACATGGGACTGTGCACGCTGGACTGCTGGGCAGCCCGATGCCGCCTGCCGAACGGACTCTTCGTTACACACTTTGACGACCTCCTGGACAACAAGCGGACGTTCATCGATTCGCGCTCACTGAGTCAGGTTGCCATTGGCTTTTTCGAGGCATCCCGCTTGGCTGCCGATTGTCATCAGGAACGTCCGGCCTATCAAGAGACAGCACTCGCCATCTGCCACTATCTGATGGAGCACCAGCAAACGAGCGGGGGATGGGTTTTCGATCTCACGGCATCCGACTATGACTCGTTCGTGAGTTGGTCAAACGACACCCAACCAACCAGCGGAGTCTTCTTTGTGCCCATCCTGCTCGCGGCCCACGAGACCACGGGCGACACCCTCTTTCTCTCGGCAGCACGCAGAGCCTACGTCCGCTACATCCGCGACTTGAAGACAGAGGGCTTCACCTCCTCGTTCGCTTCATACGACAGGTCGGCAGACTGCGAGAGTGCCCTTCCCCTTCTTCGCTCATCCCTCTCGCTTCATCGGCTAACAAAGGAAAGGATTTATCTGGACGACGCCATACTCATCTCCAACTATCTCTCCACCTGGCTGTGGCACTACGACGGCAAATGGGCAGTGGAGGGCATGCCGCTCGGAAGTGTTCGTACCCAAGGCCTGGCACGCCTCACGTCCCAGCACGTTTCGCTCGACATCCATCCTTGCCAATGGATTTCAGCCTGGATGGAACTTTCCCGTTTGACGGGAGACCGCCAGTGGAAAGAGAAAGCGCAGGCCATCTGGAACGTCGTCACGCAGCCCGCACTCCTGACGGTGTCGCGGGAAAAGAACAATACATGGGCCATAGCACTACGTCTGGAGACTCTGCGAAAGACATCTCCAAGGTACCACAGTAAATAATAGGAGAACAATATGAAATCGGAAAAAATCAACGTATATGTGCCGAACCTCCCCTTGCGTACCGACCGGCGCGAGTCTATCATGTCTCAATTCGCAAACAAACCCATCTTTCGGCTGCAAGTCATGACACCAATCTCTGAGGAGAAAGGCTACATAAGCCTCTGGCGGACGTTCCTCTCAGCCGTTCTCCAGGAATATGACAATGGCAGCAAATACTTTATTTTCTGCGAGGATGACCACATGTTCACAGCAAGCTACAACGAAGCAAGACTGCTAAGACTGATTGCTGAAGCGCAGGCAATGGGGAGCGACCTCCTGCTGGGGGGTGTCAGTTGGACGCGCGATGTGCTGCAAGTTCGTGATGAGATATTCTGGGTCAGCGCCTTCAATGGTATGCAGTTTACCCTTGTTTTCCGAAAATTCTTCGAGACAATTCTTGCCACAGAGACGGGTGGGTATGACCATGTGACGGACTGTTATCTTTCTACTCTGACGGAATCCATGTTCGTAATATACCCCTTCATCTCAGTACAACGGGACTTCGGTTATTCTGATGCTACGCCCAAAAACAATAAGGCAGGATATGTTCAAAGTTTATTCGTCAGTTCCTCGGAGCGTCTGAGAATACTTGATAAGGTCAGAAAATATTATAAGAACCTGAGTGTATGAATTATGATGATGTCGTAATCCCCGTGTATGTGAATAATCTGCCGGAACGGCAGGATCGGCGGGATAGTATCGTTCGTACGTTTGAGGGAAAGCCGGAATTTGAGCTACATATCACTCCTGCAATCAGAAAGGAACGTGGAGCTGATGGATTGTGGGCCAGCATACGGAATGTAATCCAGATGGTCTCCGAATCGGATGACGAGGTAATCATCTTGTGTGAGGATGACCATGTCTTCACGGCAGACTATGACAGAGACCTCTTTCTCCAGGACGTGATAGAAGCTGGTCGCCAAGGGTGCCAGATTTTGTATGGCGGAATAGGGAACTTTCATAATGCAGTTCCCGTGTCGGAGCGTCGTTTCTGGATTGATTGGAGCTGGTGTGCTCAGTTTATGGTCATTTATCGCCCCGCATTTGAAATTATACTGAACGCCAAATTCGGAAAGACTGATGTGGCAGACGAGTTTCTCTCCCGTATATTGCCGAACAAGATGACGCTCTTCCCATTTATTTCTGTACAGAAAGAGTTCGGATATTCCGACGTGACGGCATCGAACAACACGAAAGGCGTAATGACACAGTATTTTAAGGAAACAGCAGAAAGGTTAGAAAGGATGAGAAGAATAGAACTATTGTTTCGTCAATAATCATATCTATGGGGGAGCCGAAAACCACAAGTAAAAGAGTAGGCATAATTAAAAAATTACACAAATGAAGTTAAAATCTTTTGCGAAATCTGACATGGAGTCAGTACTCACAGACAGTGAGTTGAAATCTGTTTCTTCTTTACCTGTTTTATGGAGTTGCATCTGCAATTATAAGGGAGAACAGACACATGTTTACATTACAAAGCCTCTTGCAGGATGTAGTGTTACCACCTGTATACAGGATGGATATTGCTCGAATAGTTGGCTTTGTGAGGCTATAGAAAACACTACGCCTAGTGGTTCTGGCAGCGGTTCTGGCAGTGGTTCTGGCAGTGAAGAATAGCCAATTGCATTTGTTTAGAGGCGAAGAAGGGTATTCCTCTTTATTCGCCTCTAATATCTTCTTCTATGTTCTTATGCTTCGTAAACATCTCTATTTAATCGTTATTTTCCTCCTTCATGCGTCATTCTCATGGGCACAGCGTGACTCCATCACCATGTTTGTCGTCTGCCGCGACCAATTCACACGGGAGTCCCTTCAAGCGACGCTGACAATAATGGATGCCGATAGCATCACCCTACAAACGCTCACTCCTCTATATAGCGAATATAACAAGACATACTTCTTTGAGATAAAGGAGAAACGCCTTGCAAGTTATATCCTCAAGGCATCGCACAAAGGCTATGAAGCGTCATTCACGGATGTCGTACTGAAGAAATCAGATGGGCAATATAAAGAGTTGAAGGAAATACTCCTGACAAGAGCAGCACGAAAGATGGGGGAGGTCACCGTGGAAGCATCAAAAGTTCTTATGGTGCATCGAGGAGACACGACCATCTATGATGCCACGATGTTCACACTTTCTCACGGCTCCATGCTGGATGCACTTATCGCACGTTTGCCTGGCGTACAGATAAATAGCAATGGGCAGATATGGGTTAACGGACAATTCGTGAGCAGTTTGCTCGTGAATGGGCGCGAGTTCTTCCGTGGCGACCCAAGTGTGGCGCTCCGGAACCTTCCCGCCTACTATGTGGACAAGGTGAATGTGTATCACAAATGGCGAATACTGACCTCGGACTCTACCAAGGTTGACAAGCGGGATGCTCCACTTGCAATGGATGTCATCCTGAAGCGGGAGTATGCTCAGGGATGGATTGCCAATGCAGAAGCAGCCTGCGGAACAAGCGAAAGATACCTCTTTCGTTTTTTCTCCATGCGATACACCACACACTCGGGATTGTTCCTATTTGGCAATGCGAACAATCTGAACAACGTGGAATCACCAGACAGGAAAGGTAATTGGGGATTTGGCAACTGGGGCGACGGGCTGCTTCGGTCAAAATCAGGAGGCATCAACCTGAACATCGACGGAAAAAAGCTGAAATCACTTTTTGATACCTCGCTAAAGGTAGATGCACGCAACGTTGATAGCGAGTCGCGCACGTCCGTGGATAACTTCTTTACCACGGGAGACACATACAACCGAGACCATACTAAAGGTCGCACTGAGGACATTGAACTCACATGGAAAGGGAATTTTGAATACGAGGGTTATAAAACGGGCCGCAAGGGAGCTCTCTTCCTCAAACCAGACGTTCAGTTTCGCAGAACTGAGAACAGCGGACTGACTCAAGGCGCATCGTTCCTCTCCCTCCCAGAAGAATCATACAGGGGGGCTTCCCTGGACACCTTGTATTCTCCCATTGCCAGCGAGCGACTGGAACAGGCTCTCATTAACAAGGTGGATGCAAGACATGCAGGAAGGAGCCACCAATGGAATACCAACGGAACGACGAGTGCCTTTATTCCCATTCGCTCGCAGTTCATCACCGTCACCACTGAATGGCATTCTGAGACGAAGCACAAGCAACTACATTCCTCACTTGACATCCAATATCCAGTCAGAAATGAAAATGATGCGACAGAGAAAGATGTCTTTCAAAAGAGTTATGAACGATTACCAGAGCGGGAAAACACAGTGAAAGTCTGGTTGGGTATGCCCACATTGAGACTCAGGAAAGGGAAATACCTCATACACTCCGCATACACCTTCTCCCACAATTACTCGTGGAGAGACCGCACGTTCTACCGGCAGAATACCAATCTGATATACAGCGAGTCGGAGTGTGAGACGAACATGCTGTCTTCAGCCAGCGACTCTCTGCAGGCAATGGTGGACTGGCGGAACAGTTTCAACACAGGGACGCGCACAAATCAATATGGCATAGAGCTGAGCGCAGACATGAAACTCCGTCACGGCAGTCTGACCTTACATCTCCCGTTCTCCCACGACTCACGTAGGATAACCGACAGAAGGTCCTTGCAGCAGCAAACGCACACGAGAAGTTCCATCCACTTCCAACCCCGTCTGTCATGGCAAGCCAGGGATGAGAGGCAGGAGTTCTTGGCCATTGCCTCACGTAAGGTACAACCCATGCCACTGAACTATCTTCTCGACGTCCGCGATGACACTGACCCGCTGAACATTTCCACGGGAAACTCCACACTGAAAGACGAATGTGTATGGTCATTCTCCTTTCGGCATGCAAGGCGAAATACCCCCAAGCGGCGGGACATTGCGTCACGCGCCTCATCTTCCATCATCCAGAATGCCATCGCGATGAGCAAGTCCTACGATAAAGCCACAGGGGTGAGCGTCTTCCGGCCAATGAACGTGCAGGGAAACTGGACCGCTTCCGCCGGTGTCACCGCCACGCAATGGTTCTCATGGCAGAGTGCGATGATAGAAAGCAGTGCCGATGTGACTTATGCCCACAACGTGGACTTTGTTTCAGAGACGCTGGCGCAGTCGGGGGACGAAGCCAGCGTCCGCAATCTGTATGCCGACTGGTCGCTAAAAGCGCAGTGCCATATGAGGAAAGCTACATTTGTGCTTCATGGGAGTCTGAAATGGCGAAATGGAAGCAGCCGGCAAGAATATTTTCACACGTTCAATGTCGCAGACGCCAGTTACGGAGTATCCGCAGTCTGCCCTCTCCCCTGGAAACTGAGAATAGAGAGCGACTTGAGGATGTGTCATCGTTATGGCTATCGGGACAGGAACATGAACGATCGGATTCTGCTATGGGATGCGAACTTATCCCGTTCCCTGGGATGCACGAACCAGTTCACGATAAAACTGGATGCTCACGATATTCTCTGTCAGACCAGTTCGGTGCGCCACACCCTGAATGCGATGGGACAGAGTGAGACATGGTATCGGACATTGCCTTCCTATGTGCTGCTACGTGTGAGCTATCAGTTTCACAAGAAGCCGATAGATCGGAGATAGTGGGCTTTTTCAAACGTCGAAATGTGTCCTGAAACGTTTGAAACTCTCAGAACACCTGTAGGAATCGACCGTTGAGGGCTGTTCCATCCTGCAAAATGAGCTATAGGTCTTAATGCGATTGATTCCTTATCCACGATAAGCGATCCGTTGTTTATGCCACAAAGATACGACTTAATCGAACGCGACCTCCCGAGAACGGCAAAAGAAAACTGGCGTTTTCCTTTGCTATGTCAAACCTTTGCCTTACCTTTGCCGAAAATATCACGATGACTCCATGAGTGCACCTTTGGCAGAGCGGATGCGTCCCACGACGATGGACGATTACATCGGGCACCAACACCTGGTGG
>ERZ842401.7403-NODE-7403-length-11248-cov-7.023944_pt1 | contig 11248 bp, 11 predicted proteins | sample MGYA00521270_ERZ842401 | MGnify/ENA primary metagenome ERZ842401 (study PRJEB31892, sample SAMEA3878208) | bioreactor metagenome | biome: Moose rumen | place: Sweden | collected 2011-10 | study: EMG produced TPA metagenomics assembly of the PRJEB12797 data set... | reverse complement strand
TGAAGGCCGGCTGTGTGGCGGTGCCCCTGAACTTCCGGTACTCCACCGAGGAGATCGACTACTGCCTGGACCTGGCGGACGTGGAGGTGCTGGTGTTCGGGCCGGAGTTCATCGGCCGGATGGAGCCCCTGGCCGGAAAGCTGCCCCGGGTGAAGATGATGTTCTTCGTGGGGAAGAACTCCCCCGCCTACGCCGAGGATTGCCTGAAGCTGGTGGGCTTCTGCTCCTCCAACCCGCCCCCGGTGCAGCTGAAGGACGAGGACGTGGCCGCCATCTATTTCTCCAGCGGCACCACGGGCTTTCCCAAGGCCATCCTTCACAACCATGCCGGGCTGGTGGCCAGCTGCGAGACGGAGCAGCATCACCACGGGCAGACGCGAGACGACGTGTTTTTGTGCATCCCGCCCCTGTACCACACCGGGGCCAAGATGCACTGGTTTGGCAGCCTGATCTCCGGGAGCAAGGCCGTGCTGCTCCGGGGGGTGAAGCCCCAGTGGATCCTGCGGGCGGTGACGGAAGAAAAGTGCACGGTGGTGTGGCTGCTGGTGCCCTGGGCCCAGGATCTGCTGGACGCCATTGACGACGGGCGGGTGGATCTCTCCCACTATTACCTGGACCAGTGGCGGCTGATGCACATCGGCGCCCAGCCCGTGCCCCCCAGCCTGATCCACCGGTGGAAGAAGGTCTTCCCCCACCACCAGTACGACACCAACTACGGCCTCTCCGAGTCTCTCGGGCCCGGGTGCGTGCACCTGGGGGTGGAGAACATCGAGAAGGTGGGGGCCATCGGTATTCCCGGCTACCACTGGGAGGCCAAGATCATCGACGAGCAGGGGCAGGAGGTGCCCCAGGGCGAAGTGGGCGAGCTGGCCGTGAAGGGGCCGGGCGTCATGCTGTGCTACTATAAAAACCCCGAGGCCACTGCGGAGGTCCTGAAGGACGGCTGGCTTTGGACCGGGGACATGGCCCGGGCCGACGAAGAGGGCTTCATCACGCTGGTGGACCGGAAGAAGGACGTCGTCATCTCCGGAGGCGAGAACATCTACCCGGTGCAGATCGAGGATTTTTTGCGGCAGCATGAGAAGATCAAGGACGTAGCGGTCATCGGCCTCCCGGACCACCGGCTGGGAGAGATCGCGGCGGCCATCATCCAGGTGAAGGACGGGGTGACCTGCACGGAGGAGGAGATCAACGCCTTCTGCGAGGACCTGCCCCGGTACAAGCGGCCGAGAAAGATCATCTTCGCCGACGTGCCCCGCAACCCCACCGGGAAGATCGAGAAGCCCGTGCTCCGGGAGCGGTATGCTCACGGCAGCGTGGTAGAGGCGCAGATACAGAGCTGAGAGGGAAATTAGGAATGAGGAATTAGGAATTAGCAGTTAGCAAGGAGCAGTGAGTGGACAGACCCACATTTCCTCTGCGCACTCACGTGCTTGGCGGACCAAGTTCCGCCGGAAATGTGCTCCAGCACTGCACCTGCTACAGCAAGGTTGTTAACCCCTCACCTTGCAGCGCCAGGGTCAGCTAAGGTCACACCGCAGGTGTGAGCGATGCTGAACCCAGCGAGGAGGAAGTCTCGGCTGTCGCCTGCGGTCAGCGCTGGACGGTCGCCACTGGCGACCAGCGCCCTCCGAGAGCACGCCGTAACCGGAAAGCCCGCAGAAAAATCACTTTTGTTATCTTCTTCTTTTTGAAAAGTAACATAGCTTGTCCTGCGGGGAAACCCGCGAAAGGAGCCTTCCTTATGGACTACCAGCAGGCATTCAATGATCTGTTCCCCCAGTTCTTTGAGAACGAGGGCATCCGCGCCATGCCGGCGGACCACTTCTGCGTGGAGCTGGCCATGCCCTTAGCGGGGGAGCTTCCCCCGGCGCCGGAGTGCGCCCCAGGATACCGTTTCGATTGGTACCGGGGAGACCCGGAGAGGCTCTGCCGGGCGGTGGCCCAGGTGGCGGAGGACTGGGTGCAGTACTTCACCCCGGAGAACAGGGTGCTGTGCGCCTTTGACGGGGAGGAGATCGCCAGCTTCTGCATCGTGGATGATTTCGGCCAAAGCCAGGGGCGGAAGATCGGCGGGCCGGGGTGCGTGGGCACGGTGCCCGCCTACCGGAAGCAGGGCGTGGGCCTGCGCCTGGTGTGGGAGGCCACCCGCCTTTTGAAGGAGATGGCCTACGACGTGAGCTGGATCCACTATACCCATCTGGACCGGTGGTACGGAAAGCTGGGCTATGAGACCGTGCTGAAATGGAACGCCGGCGGCTTTCTGCCGCTGTAGGAAAGGGAGATGCGGGATGCTGGAGATCGGCGCCGAGGTGGAGCGCCTGCTGGCCCTGGGCGCCACCCGGAAGGACTGGCGCTATGAGGCGGATGCGGACTATGTAGTGCTCAACGACCCGGACGGAAATCCGTTCTGCGTCGTGTAGCGATAAAGGACCTCAAACCAACGAAAACCAGGAGGGAAATCAAAATGGATCTGTTTATCAAGATCGGCATGCTGGTGATCTTCTTCGGTGTGATGGTCGGCATCGGGCTGTACTGCCGGCGCCACGCCACGGACGTGAACGGCTTCGTGCTGGGCGGGCGCTCGGTGGGGCCGTGGCTCACGGCCTTCGCCTACGGCACCAGCTATTTTTCGGCGGTCATCTTCGTAGGGTACGCCGGGCAGTTCGGGTGGAAGTACGGCATCGCCGCCACCTGGGTGGGCATCGGCAACGCCCTGATCGGCTCGCTGCTGGCCTGGGTGGTGCTGGGGCGCCGCACCCGGGTCATGACCCAGCACCTGAACAGCGCCACCATGCCCCAGTTCTTTGAGAACCGCTTTGACAGCAAGGCTTTGAAGATTGCCTCGTCGGCCATCATCTTCATCTTCCTGATCCCCTACACCGCCAGCCTCTATAACGGCCTGAGCCGGCTGTTTGCCATGGCCTTTACCATCGACTACTCCGTGTGCGTCATCGTCATGGCGGTGCTCACGGCCATCTACGTCATCGCCGGGGGCTACATGGCCACGGCCATCAACGACTTCATCCAGGGCATCATCATGATCTTCGGCATCATCGCGGTGGTGGCCGCGGTGCTGCAGAGCAAGGGGGGCTTCATGGAGGCCCTGAACGGCCTGGGGCAGATCACCGACGAGACGGTGAGCGCCACCCCCGGCGTGTTCAACTCCTTCTTCGGGCCGGACCCCCTGAACCTGCTTGGCGTGGTGATTCTGACCAGTCTGGGCACCTGGGGCTTGCCCCAGATGGTCCAGAAGTTCTACGCCATCAAGAGCGAGGGAGCCATCAACAAGGGGACCATCATCTCCACGGCCTTCGCCTTCGTGGTGGCCGGCGGCTGCTACTTCCTGGGAGGCTTCGGTCGGCTGTTCTCGGACCAGGTGGATATCGCCGCGGGAGGGTTTGACTCCATCGTGCCCACCATGCTCTCCGGGCTGCCCACCATCCTCATCGCCGTGGTGGTGATCCTGGTGCTGTCCGCCTCCATGAGCACCCTGTCCTCCCTGGTTTTGGCGTCCAGCTCCACCTTGACGCTGGACTTCATCAAGGGTACAATAGTGAAGGATCTCAGCGAGAAGAAGCAGGTGCTCATCATGCGGGTGCTGGTGGCGGTGTTCATTGCCATCAGCGCGGCGCTGGCCCTGGTGCAGTATAAGAGCAACGTGACCTTCATCGCCCAGCTCATGGGCGTTTCCTGGGGCGCGCTGGCCGGAGCCTTCCTGGCGCCGTTCCTCTATGGGCTGTACTGGAAGAAGACCACCAAGGCCGCTTGCTGGGTGAGCTTCCTGTTCTCCACCGTGGTCATGCTGGCCAACATCTTCGTGCGCAGCTCCTTCCCGGCGCTGCTGCAGAGCCCCATCAACGCGGGCGCCTTCTGCATGCTGGCGGGGCTGGTGATCGTGCCGGCGGTGAGCCTGTTTACCAAGAAGCCGGACAAGCAGCGGCTGGAGGAGATCTTCGCCTGCTATAATAAGACCGTGACGGTGCACGTCACCGATTCCATCGGAGACAGCGCGCCTGCGGAATAAGTCGGGAGTGAGTGCAATGAAACAATTGATGTTGGGGAACGCGGCCGCGGCCCGGGGCCTCTATGAGGCCGGGGTAGCGGTGGTGTCCAGCTACCCGGGGACGCCCAGTACGGAGATCACCGAGGAGGTGGCCAAGTACCCCGAGGTGTACGCCGAGTGGGCCCCCAACGAAAAGGTGGCCATGGAGACGGCCTTCGGGGCCAGCCTGGCCGGGAAGCGCAGCTTCTGCGGCATGAAGCACGTGGGCCTCAACGTGGCGGCGGACCCCCTGTTCACCATCAGCTACACGGGGGTCAACGCCGGGATGGTCATTGCCGTGGCGGACGACGCCGGCATGCACAGCAGCCAGAACGAGCAGGACAGCCGGCATTACGCCAAGGCCGCCAAGCTCCCCATGCTGGAGCCCGCGGACAGCGCCGAGGCACTGGCTTTCGCCAAGCTGGCCTATGACCTGAGCGAGGAGTACGACGCCCCGGTGCTGCTGAAGATGTGCACCCGTATCGCCCACAGCCAGAGCGTGGTGGAGACCGGGGAGCGGATCACGCCCCCCGAGAAGCCCTATGAGAAGAACGGGGCCAAGTACATCATGATGCCCGGCAACGCCAAGCGCCGCCACCCCGTGGTGGAGGAGCGCACCCGGAAGCTGGTGGCCTGGGCGGAGGAAAGCCCCATCAACAGGATAGAAGAGGGTACCGACCACAGCGTGGGCATCATCACCTCCTCCACCTCGTATCAGTACGTGAAGGAAGTGTGCGGAGACAAATACCCTGTGCTGAAGCTGGGCATGGTGTGGCCTCTGCCGGAGGAGAAGATCAAGGCCTTCGCCGCGGGCGTGGAGAAGCTCATTGTGGTGGAGGAGCTGGACGGCTTCATCGAGGAGCACGTGAAGAACCTGGGCCTGGAGTGCCAGGGCAAGGACCTGTTCGGGAACATCGACGAGCTGAGCCAGAATATCATCGCCCGGAAGCTGGGCGTGCCCTATGAGCAGGGCCCGGCCCTGGAGGAGAACATCCCCGCCAGACCCCCGGTGATGTGCGCCGGGTGCCCCCACCGGGGCCTGTTCTACACTCTGAAGAAGAACGGCTGCACCGTGCTGGGAGACATCGGCTGCTACACCCTGGGGGCGGTGGCCCCTCTGGCGGCCATGGACGCCACCATCTGCATGGGGGCCAGTGTGTCGGGCTTGCACGGCTTCAACAAGGCCGGGGGCAACGGCAACAAGGTGGTGGCCGTCATCGGGGACAGCACCTTCATGCACTCGGGCATCACCGGGCTGGTGAACGTGGCCTATAACGAGAGCAATTCCACCGTGATCATTCTGGATAACTCCATCACCGGCATGACGGGCCACCAGCAGAACCCCACCACCGGCTATAACCTGAAGGGGGACCCCTGCACCAAGATCGACCTGGAGAGCCTGTGCCGGGCGGTGGGGATTCGCCGGGTGCGGGTGGTGGACCCCTATGATCTGGCGGCCTGCGACGCCGCGGTGAAGGAAGAGACCGCGGTGGACGAGGCCAGCGTGATCATCAGCCGGCGGCCCTGCGCCCTGCTGAAATACGTGAAGCATCCCGGGCCCATCAGCTGTGACCGGGAGAAGTGCGTGGGCTGCAAGAGCTGCATGCGCATCGGCTGCCCGGCCATCTCCATGCGGGACGGCAAGGCGGAGATCGACCAGACCCTGTGCGTGGGCTGCGGCGTGTGCTCGCAGCTGTGCAAATTCGGGGCGCTGTAAGCAGAAAGGCAAGGGCAGGAAAACCCCCGGCGAGGGTTTTCCTCTCGAATGTCCCACCGGGACATTCGATTCACCTTTCCTGCGCTGTTTTCTCAGGACTAAAGGTCGCGGGACGCTGTCCCGCACCCTGCAGCCTTTTGAAAAGGCTGGCGAAACTTTCATGTTTTGCAAGATGGAAGGAAGACGTATATGGAAACCAAAAATATCATGATCGTCGGCGTGGGAGGCCAGGGCTCGCTGCTGGCCAGCAAGCTGCTGGGCAGGCTGCTGCTCTCCAAGGGCTATGACTGCAAGGTGTCGGAGGTCCACGGCATGAGCCAGCGGGGCGGCAGCGTGGTCACCTACGTGCGGTGGGGGGACAAGGTCTACTCCCCCATTATCGACAAGGGCCAGGCGGACGCCATCGTCAGCTTTGAACTGCTGGAGGCCGCCCGGTATACCGAATACGTGAAGCCCGGCGGGAAGATCGTGGTGAACACCCAGCAGATCAACCCCATGCCCGTCATCACCGGGGCCGCGGAATACCCCGAGGACCTGGTGAAAAAGATGGCGGATAAGGGCATCCAGGTGGACGCCTTTGACGCCCTGGCCGTGGCTGAGGAGGCCGGGTCCGCCAAGGCGGTGAACATCGCCCTCATGGGCCGGCTGAGCAATTACTTCGACTTTACCGAGGAGGAGTGGCTGCAGGCCATTGAGGAGAGCGTGCCGCCGAAGTTTTTGGAGTTGAATCAAAAAGCCTTCCGGCTGGGGAGAGCGGGATGAACGATCTGCTGTTCCGAGAGGAAGGGTTCGTGTTTTCCTGCCGGGTGGGCGGGGTGCTGACCCGAAACGGGAAGACCCTGCTCCAGCGGCATCAGGGTGACTACGCCCTGATCGGCGGGCACGTGAACGCCCTGGAGGATGCCAAGGCCGCCCTTGCCCGGGAATTCCGGGAGGAGCTGCAGGCCGACGTGACCGTTGGCAGGTTGCTGGCCGTGGGGGAGGTGTTCTTCCCCTGGGGCGAGAAGCCGTGCCACCAGCTGTTCCTGACCTTCGAGGTGGAGCTTACCGACCCGGGGCAGCTGCCCGGGGAGGAGATCTTTCACGGCTGGGACGAGCTGGGCGGGGAGCGCTTCGACCTGGAGTACTGCTGGGTGCCGCTTCCGGAGGTGGAGGGCTTGCCCCTGTACCCGCCCCAGATGAAGCCCGTGCTGCGGGGAGAGACCCCGGAGGTGCTGCACTTCGTGTATCGGGAAGAGACGTGAAGAGAGGGGAGACGAGATGAAGACCGTGATCAAGCCAAGTTTTTCCGTCATCGGCAAGGAGGGCTCCACCCAAGAGGGAAAGGGCTTCATCCAGCGGCTGTGGGAGGAGGCCAACGGGCATTTCCAGGAAGTGGCCGGGCTGGCCAAGCGGGACGAGCAAGGAAATCTGGTGGGCGTCTGGGGTGCCATGAGCGACGAGGGACGCCGTTTTCTGCCCTGGGGAGAGGAATTCTCCCGGGGACTGTACCTGGCGGGGGTGGAATGTACGGACGACGCCCAGCCTCCGGCGGGATGGACCAAATGGACCGTGCCCGGCTATGAGTACCGGGTGCGGAAGAACGACGGGCCTGAGGCTTTCGCCCAGGGCCTGGAGGAACTGGAGCGGGAGGGCCTGCGCCTGGCCGGCGCCGTTCACGATCACACGGACCCGACCACCGGGCAGGGGTACATCTACTACCCGGTGAGGAGATTGGAACCCTAGAAGAGAAGGAGAGAAAAAGCCCATGGAACAGCGGTACTACCAGAAAGACATCGAGACCGCCCCAAGAGAGCAGATCCTGGCCTGGCAGAATGAGAAGCTGGTCAAGCAGGTGAAGCACGTGTGGGAGGACGTCCCCTACTACCGGAAGAAGATGGAGGACAAGGGCCTGACTCCCGAGGATATCAAAGGGGTGGAGGACCTGCACAAGCTGCCCTTCCTCTCCAAGGCCGACCTGCGGGACGCCTACCCCTACGGCCTGCTGGGGGTGCCCCTGAGCGAGTGTGTGCGCATCCAGTCCACCAGCGGCACCACCGGACGCCGGGTGGTGGCCTTCTACACCCAGCATGATATCGACCTGTGGGAGGAGTGCTGCGCCAGGGCCATCGTGGCCGCCGGCGGCACCAAGGACGACGTGTGCCACGTGTGCTACGGCTACGGACTGTTCACCGGGGGCTCCGGCCTCCACGGGGGCAGCCACAAGGTGGGGTGCCTCACTTTGCCCATGAGCAGCGGCAACACCGAGCGGCAGCTCCAGTTCATGGTGGACCTGGGGTCTACCATCCTGTGCTGCACCCCCAGCTACGCGGAGTACCTGGCGGAGAGCATCGAGGAGCGGGGCCTGAAGGACCAGATCAAGCTGAAGGCGGGCATCTTCGGGGCGGAAGCCTGGAGCGAGGAGATGCGCCGGCACATTGAGAGCTCTCTGGGCATCAAGGCCTATGACATCTACGGCCTGACCGAGACCAGCGGCCCCGGTGTGGCCTTCGAGTGCTGCGAGCAGAGCGGCATGCACATCAACGAGGACCACTTCATCGCGGAGATCATCGACCCGGAGACGGAGGAGGTGCTCCCCGAGGGCAGCAAGGGCGAGCTGGTGTTCTCCAGCATCGATAAGGAAGGCTTCCCCCTGCTGCGGTACCGCACCCGGGATATCTGCGTGCTGACCCGGGAGAAGTGCTCCTGCGGCCGCACCCACGTGAAAATGAGCAAGCCCATGGGCCGCAGCGACGACATGCTGATCATCAAGGGCGTCAACGTGTTCCCGTCCCAGATCGAGACGGTGCTCATGGAGCAGGGCTACCCGGCCAACTACCAGATCATCGTGGACCGGGTAAATCACTCCGACACCCTGGAGGTCCAGGTGGAAATGAGCCCGGAAAAGTTCTCCGACAGCCTGGCGGAGATCACCGAGATGGAGAAGGGACTGGTCAACGCCCTGAAGGCCATGCTGGGCATCTACGCCAAGGTGAAGCTGGTGGCGCCCAAGTCCATCGTGCGCAGCGAGGGCAAGGCCGTTCGCGTCATCGACAAGCGGAAAATATAAAAAACACCTTTTCTTTCTTCTTCTTTTGCAAAAGAAATGATATTTTCTTTTTGAAAAAGAGGGAAGAAACAAAGAATGTTTTTTCGGGCTTTCTGTGCTGGCGTGCTTTCGGAGGGCGCTGGTCGCCAGTGGCGACCGTCCAGCGCTGACCGCAGGCGACAGCCGAGACTTCCTCCTCGCTGGGTTCAGCATCGCTCACACCTGCGGTGTGACCTTAGCTGACCCTGGCGCTGCAAGGTGAGGGGTTAACAACCTTGCTGTAGCAGGTGCAGTGCTGGAGCACATTTCCGGCGAAGCGCAGCTTCGTCAAGCACGTGAGTGCGCAGAGGAAATGTGGGTCTGTCCTCGCGCGCCTGAAAGAAACCCGAGGGACGGGATGGAGGAAGGGCAAGGTCAAGGGCCTGTGCCCGAAAATGAGAAAAACGGGAGGAAACAGCATGATCATTCAACAGATTTCCGTATTTTTGGAGAACCGGGAAGGCCAGCTGGCGGAGATCGTGGACGCCCTGGCGGAAAACGGCCTGGACCTGCGGGCGGTGCACATCGCCGAGACCGCGGACTACGGCGTGTGCCGGATCATCGCCTCGGACCCGGAGCAGGCCGCCAGGGTGCTGCTGGAGAAGGAGTTCATCCTCAGCATGACCCCGGTGGTGGCCGTGGAGGTGCCCGATCAGCCCGGCGGTCTGGCCGGCCTGGTGAAGAAGGTCTCCGGCGCCGGGGTGGACATCGAGTACATGTACTCCATGCTGGTGAGCCACAACGGCAGCGCCACCATGGTCTTCCGGGTGGCTGAGCCGGAGAAGCTGGAAGCCGAACTGGCGGGCTGAGCACCCATGCGCGGTCGCGGAGATAGCTTTCTTTTGCCGCGACCACCCATTCTCTGCTCTGCAAGCATTTCGTACGCGACATACGCTGCGGCCGTAGCCGCCGCCTCGCAAACTTTTGAAAAAGTTTGATCAAAACTTTTTCGGATGCCCTGAATGCGGATGATAGCATAGAGAACACCTCCTGGGGGAAGGATAGCCCCAGGAGGTGTTTTGCATGAGCAAGAAGCGGAAGATCGACTACCATGAGTTCGACGCCCCGGAGATCGGGGAGGACCCGAATATCGGGCCGGCGGCCTCGGCCACGGAGCTGACCGGGCTGCTGTACCGGACCCCGGCCACGCCCCAGGAGCGCCAAAACGCCCAGGCTCTGGAGCCCATGGAGGTCGAGCATGGAAAAGAACACAGACCCAGAACGAAGGATGGCAGTTCTCAGGGCATGGAAAGAGACTGAAACGACGCATATTGACAGAACACGTGGAAAACGAAAAAGGTCCCAGAGGGGACCTTTTACTGTTGGAGCATTTTCTGGAGGAGAGAGAGAAGCGTGGTGCGCTCCTCGGGGGTGAGGTCGGCGGCGATGGTGTTGCTCCACTCCCCCAGGAAGCTGCGGATCACCGGGGCCAGGGCCGCCCCGGCTTCCGTCAGGGTCAGGTTGTTCTGGCGGCGGTCCGCCGGGTCCGTCTCACGGCGGACGTAGCCCAGGTCCTCCAGCTGGCGAATGCGCCGGGCCACGTTGCTCTTGTCGATGTACATGTGGGTGGCGATGGCGTCCTGGGTGGCGCCGGGGTGGCGGTCCACATAGAGGAGGATATTGTACATGGCGCCGGAGAAGCCGTATTCCTTCAGGCGCTCCCCCATGAAGCGGCTGCGGTTGCGGCTGAGGAAGGTCACCGCCAGGCCCAGGTCCCGGGCGAAGGTGCGGGAGGCGCCCTCCTCCGGGTCCGGCCGGAGGAACACCCGCGCCAGCCGGGCGAGCTCCTGCTCGTCCTCGGCCAGGCGGCCCAGGAGCATGGCCCGGTAAAGGCCCTCCAGGCTGGCCTTCACTTGGCCGGCGGTCGGCACGGCGTGCTCCGTCAGGGGGAGGACCAGGATCTCGAACTCCACCCCGAAGAGGTGGGAGAACACCCCGCAGGACAGGCACCCACACCGGTGGTAGAAGTTCAGCCGGCGGGTGCGCTCCTGGGTTTGGGCCTCGTCCGCGGCGGCGGGCAGGCTCTCCGCCTCAATGAGCAGGAAGTCCGCTCCAAAGTCCAGGTCCTTCAGCTCCCGGAGGAAGCGGCCCCCGATGCCCTGGCCCCGGAGATCGGGCTCCACGGCGAAGTAGTCCAACAGGGCGGCGCCGTGGTCCACGGTGCACAGGGCATAGCCCAGGGGGCGGTCCCCCTCCACCGCCCGGTAGCAGCGGTAGAGGCCGTCGGCCATGAGGTCCAGCATATTGGCGAGCGGGCGCAGCTCGTCAGGGGGGAAATCCTCCCGCAGACGGGTATCATACAGCGCCCGCAGTTCCTTTTCGTTCATGCGTCTGAGTTCCATAGGTCACCTGCTTTCACTCTTCTTATACCATAAGCGCCGCAGGCGCGTTGGGATAATGTGCCATCGCCCGTTGATGC
>ERZ842401.7402-NODE-7402-length-11249-cov-7.676434_pt1 | contig 11249 bp, 14 predicted proteins | sample MGYA00521270_ERZ842401 | MGnify/ENA primary metagenome ERZ842401 (study PRJEB31892, sample SAMEA3878208) | bioreactor metagenome | biome: Moose rumen | place: Sweden | collected 2011-10 | study: EMG produced TPA metagenomics assembly of the PRJEB12797 data set... | reverse complement strand
GAGCCGACCGCCAATCTCGACGACGACGGGCGCGATAAATTTTTCCGCGAATTGCGCGGCGCGAGGGCTGACAGGATTATCCTGCTTGCCACGAACGACAAGACCGAGGCGGAGGCTTGCGATGAAATTATCAGACTCCCGCTTTAAGCAAGGCGCGGCGATTGTGCAGTTCGCGATACTGTTGAGCGTCGACGCAAATATTTGGCTCCTCGACGAACCGACCGCCAATCTCGACGACGACGGGCGCGATAAATTTTTCCGTGAATTGCGCGGCGCGAAGGCGGACAAGATTATCCTGCTTGCCACGAACGACAAGACTGAGGCGGAGGCTTGCGATGAAATTATCAGACTCCCGCTTTAAGCAAGGCGTTGCGATTGTGCGGAAAGACTTTGTAATCGGGCTGAGGCGGCGGGCGGCGTTCGCGGCAATGATGATGTTCGCGCTGACGGCGGTGGCAAGCTTGAGCCTGTCGACGGGCGGAGCCTTCGTGGAGCCGCGATTCTTGGCGGCGTTGCTGTGGGTCGTAATTTTTTTTGCGGTAAGCGCGGGCATAGCGGGCACCTTCGACGACGAGGCGCAAGCCGGCACTCTCCCGACGCTCAAACTCTACGCCTCCGCGCAGGCTGTGTTGTTCGGCAAAATGCTGGGCGTCCTGCTTTCGCTAATCGCGCTGGCAACGTTCATTCTGCCGACATTCCTAATCCTGTTCGATGTGGCGGTTGCAAATGTCCCGTTGCTCCTCGCGACGATATTGCTCGGCTTGATTGGCTTGGCGGCGGCGGGCACGTTGACGGCGGCTCTTACGACTTCAGCGACGGTAAAGGGCGGACTCTTCCCGATTCTTCTTTTCCCGATAACGTTGCCGATTTTCCTGCCCGCCATTGCGCTTACGGAAACGGCATTCACGGGCGCGGCGTTCGCGGAAAGTTCGCTTATCGTCACGGCGGCTTTCGACGCGATTTTGATAACGGCAAGCTCCATTCTCTACGACTATTTATGAGGTTTTCATGAACAAAATCATACTTTTGCTGACAGCCGCCCTCTGCGCGGCGATTATTTTTTTGGTACCGCCGATAAAAGGCTTGGGCGACTTGGCGAAGATAATCTTCTTTCACGTGCCGACGGCGTGGGTGGCGGTGCTGGCGTTCTTCACGAGCGCGTTCTATGCGGCGAAATTTTTGCGGACGCGGGATTTCGCCTTCGACGTGCTGAGCGAACGGGCGGCGCGATTGGGCTTCGGCTTCGTGTTGCTGTCAACGATTAGCGGCGCGATATTCAGCAAGCTGACTTGGGGCGCGTATTGGAATTGGGATCCGCGACAGACTACAATCTTCGTGCTGATTCTGATTTACGGCGCGTATCTGACATTGCGGGCGGCAGTCCCCGACGAAAAAATTCGCGCCAAAGTCTCGGCGGTCTATTCATTGCTGAGCGTCTTGACGGTGCCCTTCCTGGTATTCATTTTGCCGAGGCTGTATTTTTCGCTCCACCCATCGCCGGTGCTCAATGCGGCGGGGCGCGTCGACATGGATTCAATCGTGCTAATCGTTTTATTGGCGGCTCTCGTCGACGCCACGCTGATTTTCTTTCGACTGCTAAGGCGTTAAAAAGTTGCACAGGCGACGATTTTATTGTAAATTTTTGCGGAGGAGGTGATTTTATTGCTTAGGATATTTTTGATACGCCACGGTGAAACCGAATGGAATAAGACGGGACTGCTCCAAGGCAACACGGACGTTAAACTTTCGGCGGAGGGAATACATCAAGCGCAATTGCTGGCGAAGTATTTGCTCTTACACAAGTTCGACGTGATTTATTCCAGCGATTTGTCGCGAGCCGTGGAGACGGCTGAAATTTTGGCGGAGAAATTCAACTTGCCTGTGCGGACGACGCCTCACCTCCGCGAAATCAATTTCGGCGATTGGGAGGGCAAATCGATAAAAGAATTGGCTGAGGCGCATCCAAAATCCTTCGGGCGATTCTTCACGGCTCCCGAGCGGTGTCACCCGCCCAACGGCGAAACTTTCTTGGAGTCTCAAGCCCGCGTCATGAACGTTATTCGGGAAATAATCAATGTCCACGACAATCAAAACGTCTTAATCGTGGCGCACGGCGCGGTTAATCGCCTTATAATCGGCGCGGCTTTGGATATGCCGATTCACAAGATGTGGGCTATCAGTCAATTCAACACGGCGTTGAATATCATGCGCGTTGCGGACGGCGGCTTTGTCGTCGAGCTTATAAACGGCACCGCTCACCTCTACCGCGCTTGATTGAGGAGGGGTGATATGTACTACTATTCGACCGTTGACGGCATTGTCATGACGCACAGCGCACTTGAGACCGACGAATATTCTATGCCGTGCGTGCGCGTGCACTTCGAGCGACCGAACAATCAAAACGGCTTCGACTTTGCCGACGGCAGAATTCCGCATTTCAATTTCCAAAAGGCGTTCGGCTTTTCCGAGGACGAGCTGTTTAAGTTGCGCGAGTACATGCGGAATAATTCATTGCTGATTTGGGAATTCGCGCAAAAGGGCGGTGGCGTTAATGCCTAAGGTCTTGCAAGACTTCCTCGGCTATGCGATTTACTTTTGGGCTAACGAGCAGGGAGAGCCTCCGCATGTGCACGTTTCAAAGGGCAAGCAGACTGCCGGCGCGACCAAATTTTGGATACGGCGCGAGGGCGTGGAGTTGGCGCACAATGACGGGCAAATCCCCGCCAAAGACTTGCGCAAAATCGAAACGTATCTGTTGCTTAACCAAGATACTATTCTTGCCGCATGGTTCAGATTCTTTAACATGTAAGGAGGAAAATTTATGATAAGCAAGGGAATTATATTGGCGGGCGGTTCGGGCACGCGGCTCTACCCGCTCACGGAGGTCGTCTCCAAACAGCTCATGCCGGTTTACGATAAGCCCATGATTTACTATCCGCTGTCGACGCTGATGTTGGCGGGCATTCGCGACGTTTTAATCATCACGACGCCGCAGGACAGTCATCTGTTCCAAGCATTGCTCGGCGACGGCACGCAACTGGGCTTGAACATTTCCTACGCCGTCCAGCCCAAACCCGAAGGTCTGGCGCAAGCCTTCCTTATCGGCGAGGAATTTATCGGCGGCGAGGGTTGCGCTTTGGTTTTGGGCGACAATATCTTTTACGGCTCCGACTTCGCAAAGCTCGTTCAACATGCGGCGTCCGTCGACGAGGGCGCGACCGTCTTTGCCTACTACGTCAACGACCCGCAGAACTACGGCGTCGTCGAATTCAATCGCCAAACCGGGCAAGCCGTCAGTTTGGAAGAAAAGCCCAAGGAGCCGCGCTCCAACTACGCCGTCACGGGGCTTTATTTCTACGATAAAAATATTGTCGACGTTGCCAAGTCGATTAAGCCCTCCGCTCGCGGCGAACTCGAAATTACCGACGTGAATAAAATTTATCTGGAGCGCGGGACGTTGCGCGTGGAGAAAATGCGGCGCGGCTACGCCTGGCTCGATACCGGCACGCACGAATCCTTGTTGCAAGCCGGCTCGTTCGTGCACACCATTCAGACGCGGCAGGGCTTGAAAATTTCTTGCATAGAGGAAATTGCCTATCGCATGGGCTATATCGACGAGGAGCAACTTTTGAAGCTTGCCGAGCCGCTTTCCAAAAACGACTACGGCAAATATCTGCAACGACTCGCCAAACGCGGGAAATAACGTCATGCCAAGGCTTTACGATCCCTCATATCCGAACGGCTTTATCGAGGTCGACCATATAAACCCCTACCTAATGCCAAACGTCCCCGATATTTTGGTCGAGCCGCGTGCGACGCCTTTTTACCGCGTGCCGCCCATGAAGTTTGGGAATATGCCGAGAGATAACGGCAACCTGCTTTTGACGCCTGCCGAACGCGACGAGCTTATCAAAAAGAATCCCCGCGCAGAAAAATGGATTCGCCCGTTCCTCGGCTCCAAAGAATTCATTCGCGGGATTAAACGCTACTGCTTATGGCTCGTCGATTGTCCGCCCGATGAACTCCGTAAGATGCCGCTCGTCTATGAACGCGTCAAAGCTGTCCGCGAATTCCGCTTGAAAAGCAAAGCCGCCTCTACCAGAAAATTCGCCGATAAGCCGACGCTGTTTTGTCAAATAGCTCAGCCTAAGACGGATTATCTTTTGGTGCCGCGAGTAAGTTCGGAGCGTCGCAAGTACATTCCGATTGGCTACATAGACGCAAATACAATCGTAACGGATTCGGCATTTTCGGTGCCCGACGCAGATTTATTTTTGTTCGGCATGTTGACGAGTTCGGTACATATGGCGTGGGTCAAAATGGTTGCGGGGCGACTGCGGATGGATTATCGCTATTCAAATACGATTTGCTATAATTGCTTCCCGTTCCCGCTGTTCTACACGGACGAACGCAAGCGGCAAGTGGAATTGACGGCGCAAAAAATCTTGGACGCCCGCGCCAATTACCCCAATGCGAGCTGCGCAGATTTGTACGACGAAGTTTCTATGCCGTATGATTTGCGCAAGGCTCACGAGGCGAATGATTTGGCGGTTTTTAATTTGTATGGGCGGCTCAAGCCCGACATGGACGAATTGACGATACAAGTTGAATTGCTTTGCATGTATAGGCAACTCAAGGATGACTTTGACGCTTTGGAAAATGTAGAGGAGGAATTTTAATGCAAGTGACAAAAACGGAATTGGAAGGCGTGCTGATTTTGGAGCCGCGAGTATTCGGCGACGCACGGGGCTGGTTCATGGAGACGTGGTCGGCGCGGAAGTTCGAGGCGGCGGGCTTGACGTTTAACTTCGTGCAGGACAATCAATCGTATTCGGCGCAATGCGGGACTTTTCGGGGCTTGCACTATCAGACGGCACCGTTCGCGCAGACTAAGCTTGTCCGTTGCACACGCGGCAGGCTCTTGGACATTGCGGTTGACATCCGCGAAGGCTCGGAGACTTTCGCAAAGTGGGTAGCCGTCGAGCTGACCGCCGATAACAAAAAGCAGTTGCTGATACCTCGCGGCTTCGCGCACGGCTTCCTGACCTTAACCGACGACGTGGAGATTCAGTACAAGGCGGATAATTTCTACGCGCCGGCGTGCGACGGGAATATTCGTTGGGACGACCCCGACATTGCGCTTGATTTGCCGTTCGCGCCGACCATCCTCGCCGATAAGGACGCCAAAGCTCCCACGCTTAAGGAACGTCTGGAGCGCGGCGAACTCAAGTTTTAATCATGGAGCTGACACGCGAACAACAAGAGGCTGTCGAATCACGCGGGGAAAATTTGCTGATAGCGGCGGGCGCGGGGGCGGGCAAAACTCGCGTGTTGGTCGAGCGGGTCGTGCGCTTGCTGGCGGAAAATGACTGCGAAGTCGACGAGCTGTTAATCGTGACGTTCACGAACGCGGCGGCTTTGGAAATGCGCTCGCGAATTCAAGACGCGCTGACCAAACGGCTGGAGACCGAACTCGACCCCGAAGCTCAAGCACGCCTCGAACGCCAGATTATCCTCCTGACCTCCGCGCAGATTTCAACGTTCCACTCGTTTTGCCAAACCGTCTTGCGGAGGAATTTTGCACGCATTGACCTCGACCCGAAATTCCGCGCAGGCGACACCAACGAATTGAATATCCTCAAGCGCGAGGTCGTCGAGGAGCTGTTTGAGGAAAATTATTCAAACGCGGCGTTTAAGGATTTCACTGACGAATTCGGCGGCAACGTGCACGGCGACGCCGGGCTTTACGACATGATTATTGCCCTGCACGACTTTTCGCTGAGTATGCCCTATCCCGACAAGTGGCTTGATTCGCTTGCCGCGCCCTACGATTTGCCCGAATCTGCGCGGCTCGACGATACGATTTGGTTTCGGTTTCTCAAGCCGCATATCGACGCCACGCTCCAAAGAATTATCGCGGACTGCGCGGAGGCTCGCCGCCTAGCCGAGGAGAACAACATCAAGGTCAACGTCATTGCCAAGGATTTCAATCAGATAAACGACTTGAAGACCGCGCTCGGCGATTGGAACGCGCTTTACGACAAGATTTGGGCGATTAAGCTCGACAGCTTCGGCGGCGGAAAATTCGTCGGCGATAAGCTGGTCGTCAAGGACAGGATTAAGGCTTTGCGCGACGGCTATAAGAAAAGGCTCCTCAATTTGCGCGATAAGTATTTTTTGGCTGACGAGGCTAAAATGATTTCGGACGTGCGCGAACTTCGTGCGCCGATTTTGGAGCTGATTCGCGTGACGAAAGCCTTCGCTCAAGCCTTCGCCGCCGCCAAGCGCGAACGCGGTATCATTGACTTTGACGACATGGAGCACCTCGCGCTGAAGATTTTCGACGTTGCGCCCGAAGTTGCCGCCGCCTTTCGCGACAAGTTCAAGTTCATCATGGTTGACGAGTATCAGGACACCAACGGCGTGCAGGAGGCGATTGTTCAAAAGATTTCGAGCGGCGACAATTTATTTTTCGTGGGCGACGTGAAGCAGTCGATTTACCGTTTCCGCCTGGTCGATTCGGCGAATTTCAAGGATAAAATGGCGGCTTATCGTTGCGTCAACCTGTCGAAGAATTTTCGCAGTCGGCGTCAGATAATCGAGGCGGCGAATGAGATTTTCAAGCGGCTGATGAATCGGCGTGCCACGGAGATTGACTACGACGCGGCGGCGCAGTTGCAATACGGCGCGAGCTACGCGGAGGGCGCGGAGTATTTTGACGAACGCCCCGAATTTTACTACATCAAGCAGGAAAAGGATTTGGACGACGACACCAAGGCGATTGAACTGGAAATGCGCTTTATCGCGGGCAAAATTCGCGAGCTGATTGATTCGGGCAAGCTGATTCGCGACGGCGAGGATTATCGCCCCGTGCAATTTAAAGACATCGTGATACTGCACCGTTCGCCGAAGACGACCGCCTTTGAGATATTGGACACGCTGAAAAAATTCGGGGTGCCGGCGTACGTGCCCGACGAGGAAAATTATTTTCGGGCGACGGAAGTGCAAATCGTAACGAGCCTGCTGAACTTGCTGGACAACACGCGGCAGGATATACCGTTGGCGGCGGTGATGTTAAGCCCGATAGGCGGCTTCAGCGCGGAGGAATTGGCGGAGGTGCGGATAGCGAATCCCGACGCGGATTTTTATACGGCGGTGAGCTTAGGTTCGGACAAGTGCAAGGAGTTTTTGAGCAAGTTGAGTCGTTGGCGGGAATTGGCGCGACAGTTGAGCGTGCCCGAACTTTTGAGCGTTTTGTATCGCGAAACGGGCTATTACGATTCGGCGGGCAAATCCGAACGCGGCGACTCCGCGCAGGCTAATCTGCGTATTTTAATCGACCGCGCCGCCGCCTTTGAGTCGACCAATGCTCGCGGGCTGTCGCGGTTCGTGGAGTTTATCGGCAAGCTTCGCGACACCGGCTCCGATTTGGCGACGGCTGTAACGCTCGGCGAAAATGATAACGTCGTGCGCGTCGTGACGATTCACAAGAGCAAGGGGCTGGAATATCCCGTGGTATTCGTTGCGGGCGTCGGCAAGCACTTCAACGCCGAGGACTACACGCGGGCGAAACTTTTCATGCATCGGGAATTCGGGATAGGGGCGCACAGGACGCCGCACGGTCAGCTGAAAGTCAAGACGTTGGCGACGCAAGCGGTCTCTAAAAAAATCGCGGACGAATCGCTTGCCGAGGAGCTTAGGATTTTGTACGTGGCAATTACGCGGGCGGAGGAAAAATTATTTCTGGTGGGCACAACGTCGAAGTCCGCGCTGGAAAGTTTGCGACCCGTCGACGCGCCCGACGATTACGACCTGTTGACGGCGGGCAGATTTATGGATTGGCTGTTGCCGATAAAAGACGTGTTGGAGCCGTTCGTGCGCTCGGAGCTTGTAACTCAATCGGACGTTTTGGCGATAGCGGAGCGACCGCTTGACGCCGCGCAGGTTAAAGCGTCGCAAGCCCCCGAAAAACTTTCGACGCCGTCCGCCGCGATACCGGCTAAGCTTTCGGTTACGGAGCTGAAACGTCGTGTCGAGGAGGAGGATTCGCCGCAACTTGCCGACTTCGCGCAGAGGAAATTCGTTTACAAGCGACCGAACTTCATACAGCGCAAGGAAATATCGGGCGCGGAGTTCGGGATTTTAATGCATAAGGTCATGCAGAGTTTGAACATAGGCGGCGACTTATCGGCGACGGGGATAGCCGCGCAGGTTGAAGAATTGGCATGCCGCGAAATTATCGACAAGGAGCACGTCAAGCTGATACGGGCGGAGCGATTGGCTAAATTCTTCGCAAGCGACTTGGGGCGGCGGTTGGTATCTGCGCGGGCGTACTATCGGGAATTGCCGTTCAGCCGACTGATTGACGCCGGGCGATTCTTCCGCGTCGAGGAGAAAATTTTTATCCAGGGGATAATCGATTTGCTGTTCGAGGACGCGGCGGGGCGTTGGGTCTTGTTGGACTACAAAACCGACCGCGACGCGGAGGACATAGCCGAACGCTACAGAATTCAGATTGAGCTTTACGCGGCGGCGGCTGAGGCGTTGCTGAACATAACCGTCGCCGAAAAATATTTGTATCTGCTCCATGGCGGGCGACTGGTTAGGATGTGAATCATGATTAAACGAATTTTATTGACGTTGGCGATTTGGTTGGCGTTGTTCTCGTCCGTAGCGGCGGAGGGGCACGAGGAAGTTGTTCAGGCATTGAAAACGACCTACGCCCTTCAACAACACTCCGAGGGCGGCTGGTTCGCCGAAATTTATACCGCGCCGTTTCGACATAAGAAGCACAGGGCGACTGCCGGCAGTATTTATTTCCTGCTCGATAAGGAGGACGTTTCGCACTTCCACCGGCTCGATTGCGACGAGATTTGGTATTATCACGCGGGTTGCGGCATGAAAATATTCGTGTTGCAGGGCGGGCAAGTCAAAGAGTTTTTGCTCGGCGTCGACACGACGCAAGGCGAACAGCCGATGATTGTCATTCCTGCGGGCGCGATTTTTGCCGCCGAAAATATCGACAAGACGGGCTACACTTTCATTTCCTGCGCCACCACGCCGCGCTTCGATTACAAAGGTTTTCGCTTGGTGACGAGCGGTGAGCTTAGGAAAAGTTATCCCGATTTGCCCGAAGAGATTTTGCGGCTTGCTTACGAAAAAATTTGATACGGAGGTTTTAACGTGATTAAAGTTTTGGTTAACGGTGCGCTCGGTCGCATGGGACGCACGGTCTGCGGCGCGGTCAATGACGATTCGGAGCTTGAATTGGTCGGCGCGGTCGACGCCTACGCGGGCGAAGTTTGCGGCTTGACGGTTGAGACCAATCTCGACGCCGCGCTTAAGAGGCTGGCTCCCGATGTTATGGTTGACTTCACGCGCCCCGCTGTCGTTTTCGATAACGTGATGATCGCGCTTGCCAATAAGGTATCGCCTGTGGTGGGCACGACGGGCTTGAGCGACGAGGCTAAGGAAAAAATCCGCGCCCTCGCCGAGGCGAACGATACACCCGCATTTATCGCGCCGAACTTTGCTTTGGGGGCGGTGCTGATGATGTTGCTGTCGCGGCAAGTGGCAAAGTACATGCCCGACGTTGAGATAATCGAACTCCACCACGACAAAAAACTTGACGCGCCGTCGGGTACCGCCGAGCTTACCGCGAAGATGATAGCCGAGGTTCGTCCGCCGCATAAGCAGGGGCACCCCGACGAGGTTGAACGTTTGCCGCACGTGCGCGGAGCCGAGGTCGACGGCATAAGGATTCACAGCGTGCGACTGCCCGGCTACGTGGCGCACCAGGAAGTTATCTTCGGCGGCTTGGGGCAAACCTTGACGATTCGCCACGATTCGACGGGCAGAGATTCATTTATGCCGGGCGTCGTATTGGCGTGCAAAAAGGTTCGCAATCTGCGCGGGCTGACCGTCGGTTTGGATAAGCTTTTGGATTGAGGAGGTTATCATGAGGAAATTTCTTACCGCGATACTTGCGGCGTTGACGATGATTATTTTCACGGGTTGCGGCAATTCCGCCGAGAAGCCCGCCGAGCCTAAAGCCTCCGCGCAGGTTGACGCGCCCGCCGATAAGATTTTGGTCGCGTACTTTTCCTGCACCGGCAACACCAAAAAAGCCGCCGAGGAGGTCGCCGCGCTCCTTGACGCCGATACGTTCGAGATTGTTCCCGCGCAGGCTTACACGCCCGACGATTTGAACTACAACGTCGAGGATTGTCGCGCCAACGTGGAGCAGAAAGACTCCGCCGCCCGCCCCGAAATTAAAAGCAAGATTGAAAATATCGCGCAGTACAAGGCGATTGTCGTTGCGTTCCCGATTTGGTGGGGAGCCGAGCCGCGCATTATCGACACGTTTGTTGAGAGCTATGACTTGGCGGGCAAGGTGATTGTTCCCGTTTGCACTAGCGGCGGCAGTGACATTCAAACCGCCGAAAAAAATTTGCAGGAGCTTTGCAAGGGTGCCGACGTGAGGAGCGGCAAACGCCTCGGCATTACTTCGACGGACGAGGTTAAAGCCTGGCTCGATTCGCTCAAATTATGAGGAACGTTTTAATCGACGCGATATTGACGGCATTGTTCGCGGCGGAGCTGAGTTTCCACTTCCTGCCGAAAGTCCTGCACGAAATCTTTGGCGTGGCAATGGCGGCGGCGATAATCTTCCACGTGGCGATAAATCGGCGGCGATTCAAGTTCGCGTTGCCGCTGAACGTTGCGCTGACAATCTGCGCGGCGGTGACGTTGGCAACGGGCGTGTGCATGTCAAATTATTTATTCGTCGACGCGGTGAGCTTTGAATTGCGGCGCAACATGACGATTCATCAACTGCACGTGGCGACGCCTTATCTGATGCTGATTCTGATTGGCGTGCACGTCGGACTGAATTGGCGCGAGCTTTGGCGGCGAACGTTGCATTTAATCGGCGCGGAGGAATTTTATCGGCGGCGGCGGCTTTTATTTCGAGCGGCGGCGATAATCTTGGCGGCGTTCGGAGTGGCGGAGCTAATCATGAATCGGGTAGCCGACAGAATCTTAATGAAGCACATCTTCGCGACGCCCGCAACCGACTTGCCCGCCGCAGTGTTCGTGCTTATGATAATCGGCGGCGTGGCGTTATTCGCGGCGATAACTTTTCTGCTTAACGAAAAAATTTTTGGGGGAAGGCGCAACTGATTGGACGCAAATATTGGCGGCGTTCGGAGTGGCGGAGCTAATCATGAATCGGGTAGCCGACAGAATCT
>ERZ842401.7401-NODE-7401-length-11249-cov-18.357602_pt1 | contig 11249 bp, 11 predicted proteins | sample MGYA00521270_ERZ842401 | MGnify/ENA primary metagenome ERZ842401 (study PRJEB31892, sample SAMEA3878208) | bioreactor metagenome | biome: Moose rumen | place: Sweden | collected 2011-10 | study: EMG produced TPA metagenomics assembly of the PRJEB12797 data set... | reverse complement strand
CTGTAAGTAACGAAGCTACGGCTAGGGATAATGCAGACAAGAAACTGCAAGCGAATATTACGGCGGAAGAGAGTGCAAGGAAGACGGCTGTAAGTAACGAAGCTACAGCTAGGGATAATGCAGACAAAAAACTGCAAGCAAACATTACGGCGGAAGAGAGTGCAAGAAAAACGGCTGTAAGTGATATTATAGCTAATCTGACAACAAACAAATCAACTGACGCTAATTCTGCATATTACAAGCTGATGAAGTTGATTTATCCTGTAGGTGCGCTATATTGGTCAAGCAAACCCACTAATCCTAGTACGCTGTTCGGTGGCACTTGGAAACAGATAAAAGACCGCTTTGTACTTGCGGCTGGAGATACTTACAAAGTGAGCCATTATCAGTTTTCATAAGTCTACCTCCACCATTTCCACTGCCTAACTGATCTGATAAGTACTCTAGCGAAGTCCAGTTTGCATTGTTATCTCCTTTAAAAGTATACAATGACCTGGGTCAGTTACGCTATGCGAGTGATTCATACTATGGCTGTGCGCTGGTAAGTGGAAGCGCACGGCGTAGGTTAAATAAGGGCTGTGTGTATATATGCCGCCAATTTTTACAAGTTATAAAATGAGTTTGATTTTTAGAAAAAAATTATAGCTGGCAATAACTAAAAAATACAAAATAAATACAGAAAGTTTACAAAAATATTACAAAACAGCAAAGACCGCTTGAAGTACAATTCTGAATATGGAAGTACGACAAGCGGTTATCAATTTTTTAAAGATACTCACTCAAAATGAAAAAGCGAAAATACTCGAAATGCTTAATCACGGCATTATATGCGGTGCAAAGAAATACTTGCAAAAGTATTTAGACACAATGGACGTTTCTTTTAGAGAAATGGCAAAAGATGAATTGCGGCACGGTTCTATTCTTTTGAAAAAGGCAAATGCAAGACTTCCGAGCGGAGATGAGAAGAAAAAGCTCAAGGGCTATGAAAGTGAAATTGCCGAAATCTCTGCGCAAATTGAAAGCGCATAAAAGAGAATAGAAAAGAGAATAATTAAAATTGTTCCTACGATATTATAATAGTCAATTCTGCGATTTTACGCACTTTTCGCGTTCAGAATTGACTATATTTGACGCTATTTGCGTATGCAGAACACGCTCGACCCGATAATCTTTTCAAAATGCCGTATTAAACATAGATTCCCGTGTCAAGCACGAGAATGACATAAGGTTAAGCATATCTTTTGAAACACCACCTTTTTTCTTTTCCCCTTTTCTAAAATATCAAAAAAAGCAACAAATTCAAAAAAATAAAAAAGTCACCTGCGATGTTACCTTTTTAAAATCATTTTTTGCTATAGTTCTAATATCAATTCTACAGTGATAGAAATTGATACTAGATAGCAGGAGTGATTTTTATGGAAAGCACAGGCAAAAAACTTATCGTAAAAGATGATGTAACCATATCTATCGGCGGCAAAGAATATGTATACTTTATGACGAATAATTATGTCGTCTTAGGCGAAAAGCTCAAAGAATACGACTGCCGAAACGTTACAAATAAAGACCTGAAAGAAAATCCAGTTCTATCAAGCGATGTAAAAAATGCAATGAAAGAATTGGGCGCGTGCTACAGCCTCACCGTATCGAACGAAGCGAATATTCTCAATTATTTGAACGGCGAAAAATCATTTTCTGCACATCTTCACACTCTAAAGCTTTCTCAAAAGCCAAAACAGCGAGCAAAGAACTTGACAGAAGAATACAGGCAAAGTGTTTGGAAAGAAATCTGCGCTTCATTTTGTTCTATATATGATAATCCCAAAAACGATATGAATATAATAAAAAATTGGGATTTAGCTTTGTTCTGTTCCAATCTCGTGCGCGGAAAACCAGCGGAGTATTGTTTGTATCTGATGATGAATCTTTTTGAGTCGAACATTCTCAAAATGACAAAGAAATTTTCTGACGTGCTGGATATGTTTATTACGCGCTATCTCAATCAAGGAAATAAGCTCTCTGAAATCTACAAAAACGCAGGAATGAGCAAACAGACTTTTAGCCGCATTAGAAGCGGAAGAATCGAACACCCTACTCTTGATTCTATTTTGCAGCTCGCGGTAGGAATGAGATTGAGCTGGCTTGATTTGCTTGTGCTGACAGATGCCGCAGGATATATGAACGAATTGCGCGAAAAGCGAGGAGAAATCGTATTTTCTGCACTCATAGATGAAAACTACAACATCGACAACATAAACGAAAAGCTATGGGCAGAATGTGGCACAACGTTGGGGTTTAAGGTGTTATAAAAATGAACACAGCAGGAAAAAAGCGACAGGAATTATTTTCCTATGATTTCTGTCAAAGAGGTATTTATGTAGGTGCGAAGATTTTCGGCAATAGAAGATTTTAATGCAGAAATGGTCTGTGAATCCTCCGCAAAAGAAGATTGAACAGGCAAAAAAAGGCGCGAAATATCGACGTTCAAAGCCTTTGTGATTTTTGCAAGGTTTTTATCGCTTGTCCAACAGCGCGATAATTCAATATTTTTAACGGTCTCTTCAGAAAGCTCTGCTTTTTCTGACAATTGGAATTGTGTAAGTTTTTGCTCTTTGCGAAGTCGCTTCACATTTTCGCCGAGTCGTTTTTGTATATCGTTAGAAGTCATAAGTTTATTATGTAATCTTTTTTACAGAAAAGAATTGTAAAAAGAAACATATACTAACAAATTTATGTTGCATAACAACACATAAATAGGTATAATTGCAACATATTTATGATTTATTTTTGAGAAAATAGGTCGTAGACCTAGATTTTATATTGTAACTTCAGACAAATCGGAGGAAAAAAGATTATGAAGAAGTTATTTGGTTTTGTTGCGGCAGCAGTTTTGACTGTTACAAGTGGATTTGCGCTCGATATGGGTTTAGGCGGTAAATTAGACATCGGTTATGCGACAGGTGCGGCGTATGTTGACGTTGGCAACGGAATTTCTGGCTATGCGGATATGTCTGGTTTTGAATTGTACCCTGCGCTTGTAATTGCTCCAGACAAAACAGCTTTTGAAGGCAAACCGTTCGACCTTACGTTTGAAGCGTCTCTCGATATGATTTTCGGTTCAAGCGATTACTATGACGGCTACAAAGTAACTGTTATAACACCGGGCATTTCAGTTTTGTACAACTATCATTTCGAGAATTCTGATTCAGAGTTCTTGCAGAAGCTCACTCCTTACGCAGGCGTGAATATCGGCGTTCCTATTCAGAAATCAACTTTTTCTGTTACGACTGTTGAACCTGAATATAAATATGATGAATACTTAGACAAAAATGTGCCAACAGGAAACTCCAAAAATGTTGACAAGGACTACAGCGGAACGAAAATCGGTTTAGGAATGGGCTTTGTTGCAGGCGCAAGCTATGCAATCACCGAGAAAATCGACGCAAATGTGGAAATGGGCTACAACTTCTTGTCATTGCACGATTTCTTCATTCGCGGCGGCGCAATGTATCGCTTTAAGTAAGCCGAAAGGTTACTGAGCGATTTTCACACGATTTTCACTCTCCCCCGTTTTTGAACAGAGAATTTCCCTGTGCAGAAACGGGGTAAAAGAGTTTAAAAGTGGTTTTCAACTGATGAAAAGCGTGTTAGAATCAGACAGTGTACAATAGACCTGTTCGATAATATAGTTTTGACAAGGGGCTTAAGCCCCTTGCTACAGCAAAAGTTTTTAGTTTCCGAACAGGTTTAATGATGTCGAAATTGAGTAAGAATTTTTTTTTGAGAGCTCATCAATCTGCATTTATGGCGAGTTTTCAATTTTTTGGGTGCATCAATCAATGTTAATTCGCAGAAATTTTTTTTCTGGGCGCATCAATCTGCATTTATGGCGAATTTTCATTTTTTAGGGCTCATCAATCAATGTTAATTCGCAGAATTTTTTTAAAAGGGCGCATCAATCTATGTTTATGGCGAGTTTTCATTTTTTTGGGCGCATCAATCTGCATTGATGACGAGTTTTCATTTTTTAGGGCTCATCAACGCAGCTTAATTGAGAGAAAAAATTAAAAAGGAGTAGTTTATGAACGAAATGGACGAGGCGGAAGAAGAAAGATTGCTGAAATATATAAAAAGTTCGTTTATCGGCAGAATGATTTTGCATTTGTTTTTGAAATGGTTCGACAGCAAACAGCCCCTCGATAAAAATTGTATCAATTTCACAGAAAAACTTCTGAATTGCGCAGGACACAAATACGACATAAACGAGTTTTGGCGAAGCGTCTATTTAACGAGTTTGCAGACTGAAAATCTGTTTTCGATGTATGTGCAATCCTACATTGAAGAGGCGACGGAAAACGGGAGAAAACTTTCTGATATTTACAAAAGCTGCGGAATGTCGAAGCAGACTTTTTTGCGCATAAAAAGCGGACAAATTGAGTTTCCCGATTTTAACTCTGTGCTGCAGCTGGCAATCGGCTTGCAGCTCGACGAACGGCACACAAAAAAGCTCGCGGCGGTCGCAGGCTATCGGCACGAAATGCGAAGCAATGCCGCTCAAATTGTGTTAAAACATATTGAAAAGAAAAACTATAATTTCGACGAAATAAACGCTGTTTTATGGAAAAAATGCGGAATATCGCTGTTAAAGGACAACTAAAATGAAAGAGATTTCAAAAAAGAATATTTTTGTTACGGTTGACGGGGAAGAAAAATCGTTTTTTATGACAAATAGCTTTGCTGTTATCGAGCGGATTTTGAAAATCCATTACCGAATCAAGCCGACCGTTGCGGATTTTGTTCTTTATCCGAGTATGGACAGCGAAATTATCGACGCAATGGAGAAAAATGACGCACTGTATGCCGTTGATACGGAGGGGGGCAAGATTTATTTTTATAACAAGAAAACTTCTGCAAAACCGTATCTTATGCGCTACAAATATGCCTTTGTGTTAAAAGACGATGAGGAAAAAGCGGCGATTGAGAGGGTGAAAAGCAGCGAAAACGGCAGAAAGTTTTATTATGCGCTGCTTCGTGCGTTTGAAACGGCTCACGAAATAGCAGGGTGTTTTTCGGAGTTTCGTTTATGCTGGGCGTTGGTGAATGAATTGGGGATAAAGCTCAAAATTGTGCGCTATGCAAAGTTTATCAACACAAATACAGAATGTGCGTCGTTTTTTTCGAGTCTTGGCTACAATATTCAAGATTTTATCAATGAAGGGCACAAGATTTCAGAGATTTACAAAAACGCAAATATGACGAAGCAGACATTTAGTCGCATTAGAAGTGCCCAAATTGCGCACCCGTCTTTTGAATCGGTGCTGCAGCTCGCAATCGGATTGAAAATGCAGGACACACGGGCGATTGAGCTTGCCGATTCGTTGGGATACGAAAAAGAATTGAGCAGCGACGCGTGCAAAATCGTATTAAAGCACCTTGAGAATAAAAACTACGATATAGAAGAAATCAACAAAGAGCTGTTTGAAAAGTGCGGAATTAAACTCGGCGAACGAGGGAAAAAAAGAGAAAAAAAATAAAAAAGTCACACGCGATGTTACCTTTTTCTGTCTAAACTGCGCTAAAGTGTACTCATAACGGCACGGAAAAAGGAGCAGTTTTATGAAGAGATTTTTTACGTTAGTTTTGTTGTCGGTGATTTCATTAAGTGCAGGTTTTGCGATTTCGCTTAATCAGTTGCACATTATTTCGGACGACGGCACATATCTTGGCTCGTTTGAGAACAGATATTCATCAAATTCTGTTTACAACGAATACGGCGATTATGGTTCAAAGTACAGTTCGAAGTCGATAATGAATAGCTACAGCGATTACGGCTCAAAATATTCAAACAAAAGCCCTTTCAACAAATATGCAGATTCTGCGCCTTGGATTGTTGATAATGACGGAAACTTATACGGCAGGCTGTCGATAAACCGCTATGCTTCGGGAGTTACAAAAGACAGTTATCAACTTGCGCTTGAATTGTTGTCAATTCAGAGTTATTTATAAGCTCTTATACATTCGGAGGCATTATTATGATTTGTAAGTTTTGCGGGAGCGAGATTTCGGGGAAATCGGTGTTTTGTTCGCAGTGTGGCAGAAAGCTGAGCAACGCAAAGACGGGCGGGAATCCTATGCAGAATTATAGCGCGGGGGAATACAACGAAATGCTTGAGTATCGCGCGATTAAAGAAGATATGCTTCAATTCGACGCATTTATGAAGCTTTCTGGTCATCAAGGCATTATCGACGAAGAAGCGATAGATAATTGGGGCTGGCTGTTCTTTTAAGCGGAAAAAAGTGAGAGAGAACAATACTACTTGCCTGTAAAATATGCAGACAAGTAGTAAAGAGATTTTATTGAGAGGGATTGAAAACTATGGCAAGTAATGTTGTATCAGAAATCAAAGAAAAGCAAGCGCAGGAACAAGCAGAGCTTACAGCAGCTTGTATAAAAGGCATTGAGCTGCTGAAGCGCATAGGAATGTGGGAAGAACTTTCAGAACGTTCGAGAACGGCGTTGATGAAGTATGCACCGCACAATATTTCTCAGAAAAAAGAGAATGATAATGCTTCTCCAAAGACTTTGTATAAAAAAGGTATACAATACCTTTCATCATATGATTACAAACACGCCTTTGTTTGTTTTCTTGAAGCTGCGAATAAAAATTATTCTAATGCACAATTTGAGCTTGCAAATATGCTTTATGAGGGAAATGGAATCTCAACAGATAAATCTCAGGCTTTGAATTGGTATGAAAAAGCGGCAAAAGCAGGAAACACAGATGCTCTCAAAAAGCTCAAAGAATTGAACCGTGGCTCTATACAAAAACAGATTATTGTATCTCAGCAGAAAGCTTCTTTTAAAAAAGTTTATGCTGTACAGAAAGAAACTAATCTAAATATTATTTCAGAGCTAATCAAATCTATGATTCTTTCTGAACCAAATCCTAAAGATATTTACACAATACCGTATATTCAAGAGTATTTTCTGAAATTCTATAAGAAAGATATAGAAAATATGATAACACGAGATTTGTTAATCAAGACTTGTGGCGAATTATATGCAGAAGAGAACATGTATTATTTTGTCGAAAGCACTACGAACTCTTTTTTGCTATGCAGGGCAAAGAATCGTGCTGATTGGAGAGAACATGGACTTGGAACAGTTTATATTCCAACAATTTCTGTCAACGACAAAAAGATTGATATTAGAAACTTCGTTTTGCATGTTTATGATTCTTTGTTGAATGTAAAACATAACAGAACACAACATAATGTAGAGAGCGTAACAATAAAAGCACTCAATGCACAAGGAACTCTTATAACTTTCAATGCTTTCTATTGTCACAATTGTAATGAATATTACACTACCAGAGAAAATATCGAAAAAAATTTTACTCTGAATCGCTATCCTCTTATTCGGTTTAATTTTCACTTCCGTCAAGCATATGCAAGACGCGAAGAATCTGAATTGATGATGTACGGATACACCGTAAAAGAAGGAGAACTTTCGGCAAATCAAAGACAAAATCTTCTTGCACGTCTTATCACATTTGGCTTTTTGGATAAATCCTATATCACAGGATTTATTAAGTATCTCATAAATAATAACGGTCGCAGAGCTAATATGAAAAGTGCTGTTGAAAAATGGCAAAGCGATTTGGAGTTTGTACAAAACTTTAATATAGGTACACAAAGGACTGTTTATGTTGAAGATATGAAGATAAAATACAGAGGCAGTTATGTTAATATAAAGAGATTTTGAACAACAATTATACATCATATCAATCTAAAACTATAGATGACATTATGTATGAAAGGGCAAAAGAAAGTGGCTGGGAATTATAAAGAAATCAAGTCAGATGAATTTGATTTCTGAGAATAGAGGTGTATGAATATGGAGTCACAAGAGATTATTGTTTTGAAACAGTTTTATCAGAAAGCTCACGATAATTCTCAATCAGAAAAGGCTTATAAGGCTATTTGTGATGAGATAAAGCACTTAAAAGAACTTGGAAAAGATAAGAAAACTCTATTCTCTTATCTAAAAAATCAGAATGGGAAAAAACTCAAGGGAGATAAAGATAAACATCAATTCAAATACCGAATGAATAGCGGTGATAGGATTTTCTTCACTTACGGAACATATATTCCGAATACTCCTGAAGAATACAAAGAAGCGATTTTTATATATGCGTATTCAAAGCACGATGACCAAGACAAGCAGAAATTTCCTGAATACACACGCGAAATTGAAGAGGTTACAGAAGAAGATAATCGTTCTCTCGATATTGATGACAAAGTTCATTTTGAAGACTTTAATTATATAAGCCAAAACTCATTTTTTGTGTTTGATGAAAATCATATGCCGCAAAATTTGAGCGATTCTGATGTGTATTTGTCCGAAGAGCAAGGCAAAATAATAGATGAATATTCTCAAAATCCAGCACCGACTTTAATACTTGGCGGAGCAGGAACGGGAAAGACCGTAATGGAACTGCATTTATTGCACGATTACAAAAGCTCCAATTCTGAAAAAAAATGTATCTATTTTACGCAATCAGACGCTCTTTTGAAAAAAGCAGAGAAAAAGTACGAGTATATCGTTTCAGAAGCTGGCGAAACTGTAACGGATAATGTTGAGTTCAGAAACATAAATGATTTTTGCCGTGAATACATTTTGCAAAAAACAAAGTCTTCTCTTTCTCTTGAGAATTATGTCAGCGATTTAGAGGATTTTCTTGAAAAGTTCTGTGATGATAAATTGAAAATAGCAAAAGCAGGCATTAACAAATATGATTTGTGGGCAGAAATCAGAGGCACAATAAAGGGAGGATTGGACAAAGATTGGCACCGTTACGCTGATTTTAAGATGTATGATTTCAAAGGTGATTTTGTTCAAAAGCTGGAGAAAAACGGGCTTATAGAAAGAACTGGAGCAAATAAACAGACTTTCAAGATAAAAGACCCTACATCTTTTGCAAACCACAAAGATAAATTTGCGAAATACTCAGAAGACTTTGATACGATTTGTAAGAAGCTAAACTGTGTAGATACTTCTGTGCATTTACAGACAAAAGAAAACTATCTGCAAGTGTCTGGAGAAAACTCAACTTTGCAAGCAGAACAACGCGAACTGATTTATGACGTTGCTGAAAAATATCAGAACTGGCTAAAACAAACAAAAAAGTATGATGACAATGATTTAGTTCTCAAAACGCTTGAAGTTGGCATTGAAGATAAAGATAAATATGATTTTGTGGTTATAGACGAAATTCAAGATTATACAGAGCTTCAGATTTATGTGATTTGTCAGTTTGCAAAAAGCAAGAATTATATAATTATGGCTGGCGACGAGCATCAGATTATAAATCCTACGATTTTTGATGAAAGCCGATTGAAAGCATTGTTTTATAACGCAGAAAAGCAGCTTTCAATAAAAAAGCTCAAAAAGAACTTTAGATGTCCAAAGGAAATTGTGGAAATTGCAAACAAATCCACAGAACTTTGTCGAAAAATGATTGCGTCAAAAGGTGAAGAACAAGAAGAAGCTAGATTTACTTCCCGCAAGCCATTCTTTGTTGATTATGAAGTGAACAGCTTTAACAAAATGCTCGAAAATCTTTTGAAAAAGCCGAATACAGTTCTTTTGGTTGCAAACGAAGCAGAACGACAATCTATAATCAACAACTTTGGAAAAGAAAAATATAACTCATACAACTTTCCGCTGATAAGCACTGTGGCTGAAATAAAGGGAATGGAATACAAATATGTTGTGTGCTATAACCTCATTTCAGATTTTGCAGACAGATGGAATGAAATCCGTGAAGGACAAGCAAAAAAGCAAACTCGTTACAGATACTATTTTAATCTTTTCTATGTTGGAATTACGCGTTCTCTGCAATATCTTTGCGTGATTGAAAATGAGAAAAATCCGTTTTTTGACACTTTTGAAAAAGATAATCTCTGCGATTTTGAACATATAAGTTCAACAGATGAAGCCATATTGTTTATAAATCAGCTGGGAGCGGATTCTTCTGACTGGCTTTCAATGGCAAAGAAAGAGTTTGACGCAGGAAATTATGAAAAAGCAAAAACGCTTCTCAAAAATGTTTCGATTGGTAACGAAGAACGTGATGAGCTGGACGCAAAATGCGATATTCATATTTTTGTAGAAAATAAAGAATATGAGAAAGCGGCAAAACTGGCTTTAATTTGGAATGATGATGTTAATTGGAACAGAATCAAAAATGAAGAGAAAGTTCCAAAAGCTGTTAAAGTCTTAAAACAAGCGATAGATGAGCCAAGTTCGATAACAGAGTTATTGAAAGATTATGGTTCATTATCAAAATTGGTTTGCTCAATATATGGTGAATCAGAAAGAAATTATCGAGAAAAGGTTTTTAATACACTTATGTCAAAAATAGGTGGTTATCTTTTGATAGCAAGTGATAGAGTAAAAGCAAAACTGGAGGAAATACATGACTGAAGAAATCAAAACTCAACTCGATGCTTTGGACAGTGCTGTAACAGGCGTTAATGATGTAATTAGACATTTGGAAGATATAAAGAAGATTCATTCAAAGGTTGATGAAAAATCAGAAGAAACTTTGAATAAACTGGCTTCTGTTGATGAGAAAATTGCAGAAATTTATGCAATTCGCGATGCAATTCTCAATGCTAAGAATAACATTGCAGACGAAATACAAGCATTGAAAGCTAAAAATGATGCTTTTGAAAAGCGATTTTCACAGTTAGAGAATCGTATTTCAAAAATCGAAAACTCTCAAACACAATCAACTGTGTACTCTGAAAAAAATACAGCTACTCAGAAAGAAAATACAACGCAAACTGTAACACCCCCTGAAAAATCAGAGTTGTCACAGTTCTTTACTTCAAGAGGCTATGAAGTAATCGATAAACGTCAAAATGGAGGTGCATTGTGGGTTGTAGGTAACGAAAGTCAATTACAGCCTGTGATTGATGAAGCAAAGAAAGAATTTGACAATTTGTCATTTGAATATCTTGCAAAAGGTGGTAAAGCTACAAAGCAAAGAGCTTCTTGGTATACTAAAGATAAACGATAGAAGAAAATATTTTTTGATGTTTTATTGTCAATCAAGAGTGTTTTAAACGCTCTTATATATAAGGAGGCTTGCTTATGATTTGTAAGTATTGTGGAAGCGTGATTTCGGGAAAATCGGTGTTTTGTTCGCAGAGTAGACACAATTTGAACAACACAAGGACGGAAA